>Ga0209629_10001288_pt1 | contig 15621 bp, 9 predicted proteins | sample TergutCu122P5_FD_187286 | JGI IMG/M metagenome (GOLD analysis project Ga0209629, IMG submission 187286) | Cubitermes ugandensis P5 segment gut microbial communities from Kakamega Forest, Kenya - Cu122 P5 (SPAdes) (version 2) | ecosystem: Host-associated > Arthropoda: Insects > Digestive system >...
GTTATTCTTATTACTACAAAAAGCGGAAGAGAAATGCCCGGAATGGGTATCGAAGTCAATTCGGCCGTCACATTTGATAAAGTAGCTTATTTACCTGAATATCAGAATGAATTTGGAGGCGGAACCAAAGACTATTTTGACGTAGATCCTGCTACCGGAAAAGAAAAATGGGACTGGACAACCTATAATTCATTTGGTCCTCGTCTCAACGGGCAAAATGTATTGTGGTGGGATGGACAAGTACGTCCCTGGGTGGCTCAGCCAAACAATTACAAGGACATTTTCCGCAATGGTTATAGCAACAACAACAGCTTTTCGCTGTCGAGCGGCAACGAGAAAACAAGTATGCGATTATCGTATGCCAACTATAATTATCAGGGCTTCCTGAATAATATGACTCAAAATAAAAATCAATTTACATTATCTGCGACAAGCGAATTGAATAAAAATTTAACTGTGGATGCAAGTGTGATGTACAGTAATATTAATGATCAGAATACGCCTACCCGTACAGACCGTATCGCTAACTTTCCTATACCTCGTAACGAGATATCGCAATTGTATTTTGATAATTATAAAACTCCCGACGGATATTATGCGCCGGGTATTACAGGGACGCCAATCAATGGCATTAACAGCGCTCTTCGTGATAACATTATCAATTATTTAATTTGGCAGCAAAACGAAAACCGATATACAAAAAATCGAAACCGTGTATCGGGTAATATTGCCGCGACTTTTAAAATAGTCGAGCCTTTGACTTTACGTGTAAAGGGAGGTACTGACCTTATTTATGATCTGAAACAGAATAAGGAAATGTGGCAAAGGTTTTCTTTTCCTAATGATTTGACTAATTTGCAGGGAGGTTATTTAAAAGAAAACTGGTCGTATTCGCAACGTTTTTTCGACGCAATGTTGAGTTTCAATCAATTGTTCGCCGATAAATTGAACGTATCGGTTTCTGTTGGAACATCAGCGGAATTAAGCAATTACAATGATCTTATTTTTAATGCGAACGGACTTATTGTCAATGGGATGTTTTCTACTAACAATAACAAGCAAACCAATAATCAAGGTCGCGACACGGGTTATCAGCAAGCGGAAATGCTGCAATCAGTATATGCCATGGCGCAATTATCTTATAAGAGTTACTTGTATCTTGATATTACCGGACGAAACGACTGGTCGTCACGTTTACCGGCAAACAGTCGCAGCTTCTTTTATCCGTCGGCAGGTTTGAGTTTTATCTTCTCCGACGCATTCCATGATCGATTACCGAGCGCATTATCTTATGGTAAATTGCGTGCATCGTATGCCATAGTAGGCGTATCAGCGCCAAGCATCTATTTTACTAACTATACTTATTCCCGCAGCAATTTTGATAATGTATATCCAACACAGAGTTTCTCCGCTACCGTACCTCCGACGGGAGGCGTTAAACCGGAAAAAACGTATTCGTATGAGCTTGGCGCCGACTTACGTTTTCTCAACAACCGGTTAGGGTTGGATGTCGCTTATTATTCCAATGAGACAAGAAATCAGATATTGTCGATTGATATTCCTTCTTCAACGGGCGCAACCAAATTGAACGGTAATGCCGGTACGATGGCTAATCACGGATGGGAATTTGCATTGAACTTTACGCCTGTCCAAACAAAAGATTTCAAATGGGATGCAACCGTTAATTTCAGCTATATTAAAAACAAATTGGTTTCGTTTGTAGAGGGTTTATCGACATACGTGATTGGAAGCAGCTTTAATGTTCAGTTTGTAGCACAACCGGGTAAATCGGCGTATGCAATGATGCTTTATCCATTTAAACGGGATGAAAACGGGAACAAGCTCGTCGATAACAACGGGTATTATATTCGCGAAAATACTACGTCTTACTATGGAGATGCAATGCCTACGAAGGTTGGCGGAATTAATACTTCCTTAACTTATAAAGGCTTTAGATTGTATGCTTCGATCGATGGACAACTTGATGGTAAAATGTCGTCTTTTACTTCGGTGTTTTTAAAATCCAGCGGATCAGGAAATGCCTCATTATTTGGACGCGATACGGCTACCGGCGGTGTTACTTATTGGATTGATGCGAGCGCCGGAAACATGAAGAAACGTTTAGACGATAATGCGACTGCAGCTCCGGATGGTTCCAGAGTTTATCATAACGGGATCATTGCCGAAGGCGTTAAGCAATCCAACGGACAACCGAATGATATTATCCTTACAGCATACGATTATTATTATACCCGTTACGGACAACTCAATGCTACCGAAGATTATGTTTCCAATAATGCTTACATTAAATTGAGGGAATTAACATTGAGTTATTCTGTCCCGCCAAAAATCTATAAAAAGCTAAAAATACAAGGATTAAATCTGTCGCTGATTGCAGATAATTTATGCTATCTGTATAAACAGCTACCGGACAATATTAATCCGGAATCAAGTTTGGGAACAGGCGGAGTAAGCCCATATATGGAATACACAGCCTATCCGAGCATGCGAAGCTTTGGATTTGCCGTTAAGTTTAAATTTTAACAGAATCATTAAAAAATTATATTATGAAACAGATATTATTATATTGTTCAATATTATTCGCCGGCGCTTTAACTTTTACCGGTTGCGAAAACGCTTTGGATGCACGGCATATTGATCCGGACGGGTTTACGGATGCTCAGATTGAATACCTCTATTCTCAAGGTGCAACCAAGGCGATCGATAATGATTATGGAACTTTCTATACTCAGGTTTTCGGACTGATCGACATTTTTACTCAAGCAATCGCCATAGAAAGCGGTGAAGGTAGGGCCTCGATATATAATATAAACGGCGACCAGGGACGATGGAGTTATTATTATATAACACAAATGCAAGAGTTTGCAGAAATAAATAAAATCTATAACTACAAACTGTCTGCGGAAGAACAGGCTAACTATGCTCCATTCATGCAGACAAAAAATATATTGGCAGCTTATAATACGGCTACTGCATCCGACTTTTTCGGTTCAATGCCCTATTCGGAAGCTTGGGGCATCCGCGATCAGCTATACGGTAAAAATGGTACGCTTACACCTAAATATGATCCGCAACAGGATATTTACAACAGTATTCTGAACGATCTGAAAACGGCTGCCGCCTATTTGAAAACAGCTAAATTAGACCCGAATATTACATTGCAAAGCACTGTTTTTCCAAAACAGGACATAGTGTATGCCGGCAATCTAAGTAAATGGTACAAATTAGCTAACTCATTCTTATTGCGTTATGCTATGCGCATTTCAAATGTAGATGAAGCAAAGGCGAAAGAAGTCTTGAGCGGATTATCTCTTTCCGATTTAATCACTGTTAATGCAGATAATGCTTATGTATGGCGTCTGAATACGGCAAACACAAGCAATGGAATTTGGCGTGCTATCATGGACAGGGCAAATAACACTTATTTCCTGTATGCTCCAAAGTTTATGGTAGAGACAATGAGTGCTGCATCCGACCCGAGATTGGGAATATTTTATCAGTCCGCCAGCAATCAGGGTGGAGATGAAATCACTATTGGAGCTCCGATTGTGCCTTATCCATCGTCGGCAGAAGATGCTAAAGGCATACAGCAAACACTTTTACCGGCACAGTTACGGGCAAAATACGGCGTGATAAATTCTACTACTTTCCGAAAAAACTTCAAAGGCTTACCCAATGGTGTTGGCATCACAGCATCGGATGTTTATTTTCTCCTTGCCGAAGCAAAAATGCGTAATCTGTTGCCCGCCGCTTTTACCGGCACTGCCGAAGATTATTACAATAGTGGTATTATTCTTTCCATACAGGAATTTTACAATTATTATACAAAGAGCGATAATGCAGCAAAAAATCCGGCGATAACAGCTCTGAACGTTTCTGAGGCAACGCTCAAAACCTGGTTAAGCGCTTCAGCCTATAAATACGATTCATCTAAATCGTTGGAACAGATTGCGCTTCAGAAATGGATTCATACGGGAATCCTGCAACCGTTCGAAACATGGGCTGAATACAGGCGTCTCGATTTACCGGCGCTTAGTCCCGATGTGGATGGGGGAGTAACGCTTAATTCCTCTTCAAACAGACCGGTGAGATTCCTCTACCCTGCTACGGAAATTAATATGAATGGCGGCAATGTGCCAACAGCCGACAACGATCCTAAAAAACGTGTTTGGTGGGATACAAAATAATAATTTAGGCTAACCTACAAGGAAGCAGGAGCCTTACTTCCTTGTAGGTTGAAGCACGAATAATAAAATTAACTTAACACGATATTTATCTTTTGCCTTTTCGTTTTAAAATAGATGTAGTCCGAATCAAGATGATCAAATCGGGTATCTCCTTTTATTTTATTCCATTGATCTCGCGAATATCTTTTATTATCAATATTCAAATGAGAAGCGCCGGAGATGTTTGGCAGGGCTATGATATAGTCTGTTTTCAGAGTAGTTTCGACCTGTAAGCTGAAACTCCGGTCGGTTCTATTGACTTCTACCTGTATGATTTTATCTCCTGCCGGGACTGTACATTTCACCCGGTTCAGATTTCCCAATTGCGGTTTAATCCTAAATGTTTTCCATCCTGCTTCAATCGGGGCAATTCCTGCTACGTATTGAGAGAGAAGCGTTAACGGTCCGCCGGCCCATCCATGGTTAATGCTTCCGCCTCCGGATCCTCCTATTTTCCAATCTTCCCAAAGGGTTGTAAATGGATGTTCAACCATTGTGTGGTAGCGATCTTTCATCCTTTTTAAACCGCCTACGGCGTCATTTTGTCGGAAATAGGCTTCCAATATATATTTTTCCATGTAAGGGCCGGCATTGGCGTATCCGTTTAAGAAATCGCGGATGGAGCTCCATTTTTCGTCGTCGGTGAATCCTGCCAAGACAGCTAAACCATTGGCTCGATCATCCGTTTTTCCTTTGTAATCGGGGTCACGATATTCCTTTCCATTCCAAAACCGGGAATTTACCGCTTGTTTTATTGTTTCTCTCGTTTTCAGATAAACTCCAGCATCTTCGGTATATCCAAGCAGGGTCGCTAAAGTAGCCATATTTTCCAGCGCTAAACAATACCATGCATTTTCCGAAACAGCCTTATCAATATTGTCTCCCCAATCAAACCAATCCCATTCTCCTTCCCGGTGATTGACCAAGTTTTTTTCATTCAACGTCCACAGCGCCAAGTATTTTTTGACGGAGGGATATACATATTCCATTAATGCTTTATCGCCCGAATAGAGGTAATAATACCCAAAGCCGAATTTTCCTACGGAAGCCAGCATTTGGGCCGGTAATTCTTTACGAAAGGTTCCGGTTGGAATCGGTGAATACAACACGCCTGTCGGTCTTTGCCAGTCGACTAAGTTACGGATGGCTTTTTCGATCAGTTTATGACCATTTGGATCGCAGGTGTAGAGAATTTCTCCCAACACAATCACTGCATCGCCCCACCATTGCGAACGTTCGCGATCAGGGTCCTGTATGGCGTCGCGCATGTTGATATTCATGGTATTAAGCGCTTTAATCCACAATTTGTTGTAAAATTCATCGTCGCATTCGAATTTTCCGATGTGTTCGGTAGGGAAACGGGTTTCACGGTAACCAACCGACAATAATTCAACGCCTTTGGGCAAGGTATAATAAACATTGTGTCCATTGATGTAGTTGAATGCTTCGAATTCCTGTTCTCCTTCTTTGGTGATGTATTCGGCCCGGACATTGTATTCACTTCCTCCTTTGTAATTATCGCTGCGGATGTCGATCAGCAGTCCTTCGGGAGATTTTATTTTTAGATACGGGGTAATGGAAATATTACGAGGCAGTTTCGCTGTGACAATCAGTGTATCGCCCGACTGCAATTGTGTTACCGACTGATAATCGATGATTCCCGAATCGTACCAATTCGGAAAAGGGCGTTCTATCAATCGGTTCCATGGAGCGCATGGATATATTCCCGCTATTGTTGCCTGATCCCAATCCTTATCGTTGTACTCCGTTTTTTCCCATCCGGATAGATCGTTTCGGGCATCGAATCGGATGTTATATTCAGGCAGTCTGGGATTTGGGTATGGAGGCGCCGATTCGCCGTAGGCCGGGTGGATTTTCACTTTCCAGGTTTCATTGGTTGCGATGGTTTCTTTACCGCAAGTTAACAGCGCCAGTAATCCGGGTTTTCCGCTGTTGTTGTGGCAAAATCCATGTCTTCCCCAATACCACATAAGAATCGCTATTGTGTTTTTTCCTTCTTTCAGGTAGGATGTTACATCAAGCTGTTCATAATAGGTGTCATTCGGATTTGGTCCGCGTTTGAGTCCTCCTTCAAATACCGCTAATTTTCCGTTTATCCACAGCCAGTATTTTGAATCGACAGCAATGTAGAGTTTGCCGAAATTGCTTTTACCGTTCCATTCAAAATTTTTCCTGAAGCAGATCCATTGATTCGGAGCAGATTGCGTGTCATCGACAGAAATCCATTGAACACCTTCCAACGGGTCTGTTTGGGCAGTTCCGTTAGTATGGAAATCCAATAAAACGACCGACAATAATAGGATGTATAAAAATTTTGACTGCATATTTTCTTATTCCGGCCGGTTTTCCCTCAATTTTCCAAAATCCTTGTTCGGTTTATTCCCCATGAAATATTTCAAGTTTCCTCCACTTACGATATCCGTATGCTTAAGGTAAGTTTTTGGATAATCCTTCCCGTTCATTTCCACACTTTGGATATAGATATTTTCAGGACTATTATTCACAGCTTCGATAACAAAAGTTTTTCCTTCCGGGAGCCGGATAGTGACCTTATCAAAGTTCGGACTTCCGAAAACGTATATTCCTCCGGCGGGATTGACGGGATAAAAACCGAATGAAGACATGATATACCATGCCGACATCTGTCCGCAATCTTCGTTTCCGATCATTCCATCGGGATTGTCGGTATAAAACTTATCCATGATGAACCGTACTTTTTCGGCGGTTTTCCATTGTTGCCCGGCAAACACATACATATAAGCCATGTGATGGCTGGGTTCATTTCCATGCGCATATTGACCGATTAAGCCTGTAATATCGCTTGAAGCTTCAGGACCCATATCGGTAGTGGTTGTAAACAGTTCATCCAATTTATTTGCAAAAATATCGTCTCCTCCGAATAATCCGATTAATCCATAGGGGTCGTGAGGCACAAAAAATGTATATTGCCATCCGTTTCCTTCGCAGAAATCTCCTCTTAATCCGTGAATAGCAATCGCCGGATCGTAGGGCACTTTCCAGCTTCCGTTATCGTTCTTTGGACGAATGAAACGGATTGATTTATCGAAGTAGGTTTTATAATATTGCGCTCGTTTGGAAAAATAGTCGTAATCCTCCGTTTTACCCATTTTTTTTGCCATTGCGGCGATTCCCCAATCATCCACAGCGTATTCCATAGCAAGCGATGTACCTTCCGGCACTTTATCACCGGGGATGTAACCTTTTTCTAAAATATAAGGCATTTGGCGTTGCTTGGGATTGGTCGCCGATGTTTTTACCGCATGGTATGCCCGTTCTCCGTCGAAGCCTTTGAAACCTTTCAGCCAAGCGTCGGCAACAACGGGGATAGCGCTGCAACCCGGCATCAGGTTGGTTTCCCAACCTTCCAAATGCCAAATGGGTAGTTTTCCTTGTTGGTCGAAAATAGACAACAGGGTATTGATCATATCATCTACTTTTTCAGGCTGTAAAATCGTCATCAACGGATGAAGCGTTCGATATGTATCCCAAAGCGATAAGATGGAATAGTTTTTCCAATGATCGGCTACGTAAACGCTGTCGTTAATTCCGACCCGAAATTCTCCGTTATAGTCGCAATAGAGAGAAGGAGCAATCATGGTATGATAAAAGGCGGTATAAAATACCCTTTTATTGGCTTCATTGGAAGTTTCTATGCTTACTTTGGAAAGTTCTTGTTCCCATTTTTCGCTGTTAGCTTTTACTGCTTTTGCAAAATCCCAATCGTAGATTTCCATTCGGATATGCTCAGCGGCATTGGCACAGCTTACTGAGGATAGCCCCACTTTAAACATCACTACTTTCCGATTGGTTCCGAAAGACAGTATGCCTTTCACGGCGCCGGAGGTTAATTCTTTTCCTATACTTTTTATCGAATCGTCAAAAACCATAAAGTCTTTGACCGGGGTATCGCTTTTCAGAGTGAAAAAAACTTTGTGTGTACTCCAACCTTTTGAAAAGCGGTAACCTTCAAAGGTATAATCATCGACCTGCCGGATGTGACTTCGCGTAGTCTTGTCGTTGATTCCTTCTTTGAGATCGATGATGACCCTGTTTTTTCCTCCTTTCGGAAAGGTATAGCGATGGAATCCTACCCGGTCGGACGAGGTCAGTTCAGCTTTGATGTTATAGGAACTCAGGAGCAGGGAATAATACTCGGGACGGGCAATCTCGTTGTCGTGCGAATAGTAAGATGCGTATCCGTGGCTTATATCATTTTGATTTCCCTTATTGGTACGAATTTCTCCGGTATAGGGCATTATCAGAATATCTCCGAGGTCAGAGCCTCCGGTTCCGCTCAGGTGCGTATGTGAAAATCCGATGACGATGCTATCGGAGTAATGATAACCGGAGCACCAGTCCCAACCTTTGAAAATATTGTTTGGCCCTAATTGAACCATTCCGTAAGGAGTGGATGTACCAACAAATACGTGGCCATGAAAACCGGCTCCGATGAGGGGATCGACGTACCGCAGCAGTTGTTCGTTTTGAGAATAATTCGGGGCTTTCGAGGAATTGCATGCCGACAAAGCAATAGTTAGCATTATCAATAAAAGTATACTTAATCGATTTTTCATTTTTATTATTTACATTTAGTAAATTACCAAACCTTTAATTTTATTTTCCCTTCTCCGGTCATTTCAAACGGCCCGGGCGTAGGATGATCTTTACGTTTTACTCCAAGTAAATCGGATTCGATAGTAATTGGCGAGCCGTCGGGATTTTGGTAGGTTTGTTTGGGAAGTTTAGCCTTTCCCAATCGATCGGTTGTTATTATTTCGGTTTGCAAGTCATTCAGTCCTTTCAAAGTAAAAGATATAAACACCTCTGATCCGTTGTCATCGATATTGATTTCCGGATTGAAATCCGATAATATCGTTTGATTTTTTTCTTCTCCATACGGTAAAGTCGGGCCATAATAAATATTTCCGGCTACCAACATGGGGTATTTGGCTTTTTGGTATCCGGCCAAGCCATATTTCCCGGGAATTTTTTCATCATTAATGAGTTTCACGGGAGCAAACAGATTATTTAAGAACCGATCGTCGCCGCCCGGGATGATCGACAGACCGGCTACATCGGTCGAATGCGGCAGAAAATAAGGTGTATATCGATTATATTCGGTATAATTATTTATTTTCCCGGCAAACAGGTTATGCACATACGCACCGCCTTGCGATTGATCGCGCAAATTAACCGGTGATCCGAAAACATTGTTGTACACCAAAAACGGACCGTGGTTTACTTCTACAAATATATCTTCAAGATCGTTATCATAAAAAATATTTCCCGAAACTTGCGTCCCCTGTGCCATCCAATCGAGCCATAATCCTCTCCCTGTCCGGTGAATACGGTTATTCTTGATTCGGGTATCCACAGCGGCATGGAATTTGATTCCGCCAATTTCGGCTCCGGAGAATTGGCGTTTTGTCCAAATGTTATAAATATGATTGTGTTCGATGAGACTGAATGCAGCCCCCATACTGCCGCAAATTCCTGTTTGTTCGCAATCGGAAATGGTATTGCCTCGAACGATATGCGAACCTATATTGTCTTTATTCCATCCGTTGCGGATTGCCCTGAATGTTACTTCAATATAATGCAAAGAGCCATCAATGCTCGGATCCGCCAACCATACATTTTGTCCTGAACTTCGTTCTTTGCCCAGCGTGATTCCCGAACATTTTGAATTCCGGATCACATTATTCTCAATGATCCAACCTTTGTTCCAATGCGTTGCAATCATCCCTATTTGTTCGGCGGTAGGCGGCGCCCATTGCGTTGCTGCCTCGCTGATATAGAATCCGCGAATGGTGATGTAATTGATCCCTTGTTTTTCCGGATAGAAACAAGTTTTTCGGACATTGATTTCAACTAATTCCTTGTTCGGATTGTATTGATGGAAATTGGCCCAAATAGTGGTGTTATTTCCATCGTTTTCGCAGTACCATGTATATTTCGATCCTTCAACGTCGACGATCTTATCATTGGGTACGGGATTATATACTTGATCCAATGTACCCGTTTCGTAGAGCGATTGATTGTTCAGAAAAACTTCGCCTGTGTGGTGTATTCTGCCATGATCATCGAACCAGTCGCCATGAATCAGATCGGTATAGGGATTATATTCGCCAAAGAATGAATTGGGTATGATTACTTTCCATACGCCGTCTTTTACTTTCTTCCAATCAACGATTCTTTCGGAACCTTTGATTTCAACTTTTTCGTTGGGAGCAGCTTGGTAGACGATGCGCTTGTCGTCGTTTTCACCGCCTCGGAGCGGGTTAATCCATTCGCGGTATGTTCCTTCATGGACTGTGATTACATCGCCGGGATATGCAACTTGAGCCGCTTTTCCGATGGTACGAAACGGAGCGCTCAGGGTTCCGGGATTGGTATCGTTTCCTTTTATGGAAACGTGGTATTCCTTGGCATGAATGAGCGACAAGGAACTAATGAAAAGCGAACAAACGAAAAAGGTCCTCAGGTAATTATTATTCATCATAATTCAACAACTATTTTATTGGTGGAACTTTTAAGATTTCTCATCCAAATCCAGCTCCCGTTTTCTATGTTTTCTACATCGAACGATTTTGGATTATTCAACAATCGCGGAAAGGGGCCAAAGCGAATATCCATGCTTGCAAATTCTTTGGCTCCGGTTATTTCAATTGTGCATTTGCGTAGCCATCGTTCGTGTTTGATTTTGAAATTAATCCGGTGGATGTTTCCGTTATCATCAACTACGGGAAAGTCAATACATTCCATTTCATCCCATAACCATGGGAGTCGAGGCATCAGGATCAGTTTATTCCCTTCGCAGGTTGCTCCGACCACCATACCGAAAGCTTTGATGATTTCGGCTTCCTGAACGAGATTTCCTTCATCGCCCGGATTCTCCATGATTTCTCTTCTTCCTTCCTGATGCACGCCGAAGGTATGATCCAAACCTTGTTCGTAGTTATCGTAATTAAAACATTCATGCATGAGAAAAGGATTTTTTTCGTAGGACATTTGGGTAATCACATTCCCGTCGTATCCCAATCGGGCGATTCCTTCCATGCATTTACCGTAGGTATTGATGTCGTCGGCCATCAAGGCTGCCTGGGTAAAGAATCCCTGTCCGTATCCGCCCATGGTTTCGTCGTGTCTTCCGCTCATGCCTGTCCATCCGGTATTGCTTACAAAGCCGTATTTCCGGAAGTATTCACCTTTATCCATCCAAGTTCGGAGTAATTGATAACTTGCTTGATTCACTTCGGGGAAATCGCAATTTTTGAGTTGCGTTGTTTTGTTATCATATTCTTGAATGAAAGGTAATTGTCTGGTCCAATGCCAAATCGGCCAGGAAGTCATTCCCCAGGCAGAAAGGTCAAAAGCTGTTCCGTATCTCCCGTCGATTCCGTTGAACCAGCAGCCTTGAGGTGCATAGCTGAATTTCCCGTCGGAAACGAGATGAGGTAAAGCTTCTTTCATCTTTTCGCGCAATGAGGTCGTTTTTTCCGCAAGCGCTGTTTCACCGCTAACTTTCGCCATTTCGGTTATTTGTTCCAGCACGGTGTAAATACCATAATTTCCGAATATGCTGTAAGCATAAAGAAACGGATTTCCGGGATTTCCGGATAATTCCGAAATAGATGGCATTAATCCCCAATAGGGCGAAGCGACCATCGAAGTATCGATCCAGTTGACAACCGGCTTCAGTCCTTCGCAAAATTCTTTTCCTAAAGCAATGTCTTTTCCGTTTACTTTCCATGTGTTGCAAATCGCTGCCAATATCAGGGAATTCCCATCCAATTCCTTACCTGCGTGCGGATTGTTGCTTGCTCTGCTTATTTCCCTACCCCAATGATCCTTAAAATTCTTGTTCGCTATAAAGTAACGGCTGATCATTTTTGCCTCTTCGGTAAAGCCTAATCGGCATAATTCGATGACCCCTCGCCCGCAATCGCGCGACCACATATCGTTGTAGTATTGCGGAACGCCTTTGGGTTCGGTAGAGGTATGGAAAAAGCCGGCGGGGAATTTTTCATTATCCCCGTATTCGATCTTATTAAGCATGTCTTGAAGCGTTTCCGCAAAAATCGCGCTTGCCATAGCAGCAAAGGGGTCTCCTCCAAAACGTATTCTCGGGATTTTTGGGGTTTGAGGTGTAACCGGTTTAGAACCACCGTATGTAAAACCGATGTTTAAAATCGTTCCGATTATCGCAAAAAGAAAAAATTTAGTAAAAGTACTCATTTTGATATTTATTGTAATTAATTTCCGATTGTCCCGTATACTTCCACATCGCCGATTCGAGCGATTCCATCTTTCCCTGCCCCGGTTATTTCAATCCGGAGATAGCGCCCTTGAACGGGAGAGATTTCTTTATCGGTAACATTGAAAGTGTTCCCGGTCTGTTTGTCTACGGTTGTCCATTTTTCCCCGTCCCGACTGATTTTAATCCGAAAATCTTTTGTATTGTATAAAGGATCAACGCCGTTCACGCCGGCATGTCGTATTACGTATCGGGTGATTTTGTATTCTTTTTGAAAGTCGAATTGAATCCAAGCTTTCCCTTTGGAAGATGAAATCCAAGTATGCTCCCAAGCGCAGGATCCATCGGCGGCAAACGCCGGTTGGGTGGCTGTTGGACTCGAAGTGATTGTCATTTCGCCGGAAAGCGTCAGATTATATTCCATTCGGTTGGCTTCGTTGTATAAAGCAAAAAAATGATCGCCCCGGCATAAGACAATATTTCCGGGGGATAATTTTTCTAATTTTTCTTTTAAAACGGCAAGGCTGTCGGGGCCCATTCTCCAAGAAACGCCTTGTGCGGTCAGAAAAATCGGATGCGTTCCGTTGAAGTTGGCAATGGTGTCGCGATTCATGTTGACAAAAACATCGGTTGAATTTGTATAGCAAGGATAGTTTGGTAAAAATGCCAATTTATTTTGTTTGCGATAAGCCGGAATTTTTCCGGTTTGTCTTTGCCAATCCTGTTGGGTTGCACCATACAGATAACGGCAATAGGTTGCATACGATTCCATTTGTTTTTCATTGATTTGATCCCAAATGGTAATTACTCGTAATCCGCTTTTTTCAAGATACGATTGGGATAACCGGGCATATTGGTCGAAAGTTTCTCCTCCCGAATTGTTCCATTTGCGATTATGAGCATCGTATATTAGCGCATAACCTAATCCGGAAGGGCCTGAAGCTAAGAAGTCGTTCGGAGAAGCAGTCTTATAGAAATAGTTTAACAATTGAGGTCCGAGATCTGCTAATCCGGGGCTGACGGTCCAATTGATCGGAAGCGATCCGCGACTCTTGTTTTGCCATAATTTGGGCAGCGAATGTTGGCAATACTGAATATTGTCGCCATCGCTGAGGAAAACTGTCAGATAAATTTTATTTTCCAAGGGTGGTTTTTTAGGAGTTACCGGTAATCGGATTTCATGGTTCATGCCTGCATATACGGTTGCATTTTCATAATAATCGGCCGGGATGGTCGATATTCCGTATTCTGTTCCGATACCGATGCCTGAACGTTCTTCGGCCCACCAGCCCAGAATGATGCTTTTGCCGGCTTTCATATCTTTGAGAAACAGTCGGACGACTTCATTTTCTTTTTCTTTCCGCGGGTCGAGCCATACCACGGCAGCGCCTGAAGCTACGGCAATATCGCGAATGTAGGTCAGAGCGGTATGGCTGATTAACAATCGTTTCGTGCAATCTTTCCAATACGTTTCATATAGATGCCGGTAAATATCTTCCGGCGTGGTGTAGGGCAATGCGGTTAAATCTGCGAGGATCGGAAACTTCAAATCGTTCCGGAGTAATTGATTATATTCGTCGAATGTTACCGGGAGCGCATTTTTCAATCCCGCCACCGTAGTTGCCAAGTTCCGATAATGGGGACTTTTTTCTACGCTGTACAAAATGACTCCGGCTATATTGTCTTTGTATTTTCGTATCAATTCCCATTTTTTATCTGCGGGATATTCATGGATTTTTAACTTTAGATTATCGGGCCACCAATACATCCCTTCGCCTCTCGGAGTGATTTGAATCAGGGATGGTTTTTTTTTATTGACTAAACCTTGTAAAACGGTCATCATTACTTTTTCATCCGGTTGAAGGCTTTGATCTTCAACGAAGAATCCGTCGAGTGTATCCTTTGGAACGGCAAAATGAGGAAATGCCTGTCCTTCGGGCCAAACTATCCCGGTATCAATCGTATATGCCGGTGGAAGTTGACCGGGGAGAGCGCTTTTTTTATCTTCTTTTGCATTAGATGTTATTGCAATCGTGATAAAAAATAGAAAAAACAGTCCTAAGTATTTGTAATTCATAATGTATGTATTATTTGAAAAAAATATTGATTCGTTTATGAAAGCGTGGACGCTTGCTTCTACTCGACGTAGACAGAGTCTACGCCGAGCAAAGGAGGAGATTGCACCCACACTTGCGTGAAATCGCTCGTTGAATGAAGTGCATTTTTGTTTTTGTAACTGTCGCCAAAATTGTTTTATCCTGCTTTCAAGTCAAAATACATTGCGCGCGTATCTTCGTCTTTGTCTTTGGTTGTAAGGTATCTGAAATCGTTTCTTTCGTAAAACTGCAAAGCCGAACGATAAGCATCAACTGTTACAAAACGGCAACCTGCGTGGTGCGGTTTGCTAATATACATTTCTCGAACAGCATCAAGAATGTGTTGCCCAATACCAAAACCTGCATACTGTTGTGATACCGCTAAACGTCCAATTTTTACAGCAGGATAAGTTTTACGCCTTTTACTGTTTGGAATCTTACGACCAACTCTGTTCCAAAGTGCTTTTTCTTCTTCGGTTAGAATAGTGGTGCGTGTCAAACCATCGTTAGATAAACAGAAATATGCTACAATTTCTTCTTCTAAACGAACAATTTTAATTTTTTCTAAAATAAAATTCATATAGGAAACTGGGCTGCTCGTTTGAACCATTCATATGCTTTACGCATTTCTTCCCTTTTTTCAGGAGAAATTTTCCGGACATTTTCCATTGCCTTTGCAAAACGGCGCGAATCGGCACCTGTAAGAATCGGCGTAGGTTTAATTGGATTTGCCATAACTACTTATTTTATATTATTTTTACTCTGACTTTTTTTACAATTACAAAGTTACAAGATTATTTAGTTTTCACCAAATTTTTAAGATACATTTTTTCCAACGTTGTCAAGTTTAGCAACTACTCAGGTCAACTTTGCAAATATATTTCGGCTCATCGGTAAATGTAGCGCAATCCCAATCCGGAACGGATTGGATATAGGTAGCCCGATGTGAAACGTCGGGGAATAAAGATAAATCAACCAT
>Ga0209629_10001289_pt1 | contig 15619 bp, 16 predicted proteins | sample TergutCu122P5_FD_187286 | JGI IMG/M metagenome (GOLD analysis project Ga0209629, IMG submission 187286) | Cubitermes ugandensis P5 segment gut microbial communities from Kakamega Forest, Kenya - Cu122 P5 (SPAdes) (version 2) | ecosystem: Host-associated > Arthropoda: Insects > Digestive system...
ATAACGGGCATCCAACCGCCGTTTCCGGTGGCGGGATGCCCATAATTTCGTGTTTCGGGCGGCGGTGAAAACCACCGCCTTAGCTCAAGAGAGGAACTCATGACAGCAGAAATTATCAGCGGCACAGAAATCCGCGAAACTATCCTCGCCGAACTGAAGGGCGAAGTCGCCCAGATGAAGGCCAAATACGGTAAGGTGCCGGGTCTGGTCACGATTCTCGTCGGCGAAAATCCGGCTTCGATCAGCTACGTGACGCTAAAAATCCGCACCGCCGAGAGCCTGGGTTTTCATGAAGTGCAGGAAAATCAGCCGGCGGATATTTCCGAGGCCGACCTTTTGGCCTTGATTGATAAATACAACAAGGATCCGAAGATCCACGGCATCTTGGTGCAGTTGCCGCTGCCGAAGCATATCGATGAGAAGAAGGTGCTGAATGCCCTCAATCCCGACAAGGATGTCGATGGCTTCCACCCGGTCAACGTCGGCCGCCTGATGGTTGGCGGCAGCGAGGTGCTGTATCCGCCCTGTACGCCGGCCGGCATTCAGGAACTGATTGTCCGCTCCGGCACCGAGACCTCAGGCGCCGAAGTGGTGGTGGTCGGCCGTTCGAACATCGTCGGCAAGCCGATTGCCATCATGATGGCGCAGAAAGGGGCGGGAGCGAACAGCACCGTCACCATCGTCCACACCCGCACAAAAGATTTGGCCAGCCACTGCAAGCGGGCGGATATCCTCGTTGTCGCCGCCGGCGTGCCGGATCTGGTGAAACCGGACTGGATCAAACCCGGGGCCACGGTCATCGATGTCGGCGTCAACCGCGTCGGCATGTCCGACAAGGGCAAGGCCATTTTGAAGGGCGATGTCGATTATGACAGGGCCAAGGAAATCGCCGGCAAGATCACCCCGGTGCCCGGTGGCGTCGGCCCGATGACCATCACCATGCTGATGAAGAACACGGTGCGGTCGGCCTGGTTCCATTTCGGCGGCAAATAAGGCGGTCAAGAGACGAGTAATGGCGCCGTTCGCGGCAGGCTTCTGTTTTCCCTTGACAAGGATATTCCGGTTGAGATACAGGGTCTAAGCGATACGCGAAATACAGTCGCGAACGGGAGCGGTATTTGGAGTGCGGGAGTGCGTGGTTTCGTATGAAAAATACTGGGATTTTTTCAATTCTTTTTATGGAGGCGTGTCATGTATCAGGTAGAGGTTGACAAAGACAAATGTGTTGGTGATGAGGAATGTGTAGGCGCGTGCCCGAGCCAGGTTTTTGAAATGGTCGATGGCAAAGCCGAGCCGGTGGAAATGGATGAGTGCTTGGGCTGCGAGACCTGTGTCGAGGTTTGCCCGGAAAACGCCATCACCGTTACCGAGGTCTGATCCGAGCGGGTGTTTTCGCTCTGTCTCGGTCTATTCCCAAGCCCATCTCCTGCCGGGGGATGGGCTTGTCGTTTTTGCACGGGCGGATTCTCATGAACGCTTTGCCGAATTCAGCCAATCGCGTGCAGGTCAGCGCCGCGGCGCTGCGGGCCAATTACCGGCTGATGCGCGGGGCCTTGCCGGCCGATACGCCGCTTTTGGCCATGGTCAAGGCCGATGGCTACGGGCACGGCATGATAGATGCCACCCGCGCCTTCACCGAGGCGGGTTGCCGGCATTTCGGCGTCGCCGAATTGCCGGAGGCGGTGCGTTTGCGCGAGGCTGGCATCGCTGGTGAGATTCTCGTCATGGCTGGCCCCTTGCCGGGGCAGGAGGCGTATTTCCCGCGCCATGGCCTGAGCGCGGCGGTATTTTCCATCGACAGCGCCCGCTTGCTGTCGGCGGCGGGGACGGCGGCTGGCCGCCGGGTGCCGGTGCACATCAAAGTCGATTGCGGCATGACCAGGCTCGGCATCATGCCGGAGGAAGTCCCGGTTTTTGCTCATGCCATCGAGCGATTGCCGGGTATCGAACTGGCCGGTCTCTTCGCCCATTTCCCGGAAGCCGACAGCCCGGGCAAACCGAGTAACCAACAGGTATGCGACCGGTTTGCCGAGGCCAGTGCCGCCCTGACCACGGCCTTGGCTGGGGCGCCGGGATTGCCGTCATGCCGTCATCTGGCTAATTCCGCCGGCATTCTCAACCTGCCGATGGCCCATTTCGATATGGCCCGCAGCGGCATCGCCCTCTATGGCTACGCCCCGGACGGCGTTCGCGCCCATGCCATAATTAACGGCGAGGCCCTGAGACCGGCGATGCGCTTTGTCAGCCGGGTGCTTCAGGTCAAAGATGTGCCGGCCGGACGCGGTGTCAGCTATGGCCACACCTTTGTCACGGCCCGGCCCAGCCGTCTGGCCGTTTTGCCGGTTGGCTATGAGGATGGCTATCAGCGGGCGCTGTCAAATAAAGCAAGCGTATTGATCCATGGCCGCCGCGCTCCCGTGGTCGGCCGCGTCTGCATGAACCTGTGCCTGGCCGATGTCACCGATATTGCCGCCGTCGCCGCTGGCGATGAAGTGGTGCTACTTGGCAGTCAGGGCGATGAATTCATTGGCGCCGACGAGCTGGCGACGCAAGCCGGAACCATCAGCTATGAACTGCTCTGCATGATTGGCAACAATAACCAGCGGGAGATGTTGCCCTGACCGACCGCCGGGGAAGTGAGGCAACAGCTTATGGCGCCGGTGATTCACGCAAGCGCCGCCCGCCACACATCCAAAGCGGCCAGGGCCTGTTCGGCGCGGTTTTGTCCGCGCAGCTTTTTCCCCATCTTGCCATCCCGCCAGGCTGGGAACAGACCAAAGGTGATATTCGACGGTTGAAAATGTTTCGGCTCGCTTGCGGTCAGATGCCTGATTAAAGCGCCCAGGGCGGTTTCCGCCGGTGGGGTCACCGTTGCCAGGCCCATGGCCAGGCGGGCGGCGTTGATACCGGCGAGAAGTCCCATTGCCGCCGATTCGACATAGCCCTCGACGCCGGCCAGTTGCCCGGCGATAAAAAGGGTGGGCTGCCTTTTCGTTTGCAGGCTGGGGGCAAGAATCTCCGGCGCGCGGATGAAGGTGTTGCGGTGGATCGACCCAAGCCGCAGAAACTTGGCCCGCGCCAGCCCCGGCAGCAGCCGGAAGATGCGCTCTTGTTCGCCATGGGTCAGTTTGGTTTGAAAACCCACCAGGTTATAGCTGGCGCCGTCCTTATCCTCGCGGCGCAACTGGACGACGGCGTAGGGTTCGCGCCCGGTCTTCGGGTCAGCCAGGCCAACCGGTTTCATCGGCCCGAAACGAAGGGTATTGTCGCCGCGGGCACAGAGGACCTCGATCGGCAGGCAGCCCTCGAAGTATTTCGCCTCCTCGAAATCGTGTAGGGGCACATACTGGCCGTTACGTAACTCATTGATAAAATTATAGTATTCATCTTTCGTCAACGGGCAGTTGAGGTAATCGCCGGGGCCGTCGTCGTAGCGGGATTTTTCGTAGACGATGGCGCGATCGAGCGAGTCGGCGGCGACAATCGGCGCGATGGCGTCGTAGAAGGACAGGCCCTCTTCTCCCGTGAAGGCGGCAAGCGACTTGGCCATGGCGTCGCTGGTCAGCGGTCCGGTGGCGAGGATAACCGGCGACTCGCTATCGAGCGGTAATTGGCTGACTTCTTCGCGGATAATTTCAACCAAAGGATGCGCCGAGAGCGTCTCGGTGATGCGTGCGGAAAAGGCGGCACGGTCGACGGCCAGGGCGCGGCCGGCCGGCACCTGGGTGGCTAAGGCGGCCTCGATAATCAATGAATTGAGCCGCCGCATCTCCTCTTTCAATAAGCCGACGGCGTTGGCCGGGTCGCTGGCCCTCAGCGAATTGCTGCATACCAATTCGGCCAAAAGCGGCGAGCTATGGGCCGGGCTGAAGCGCTGTGGTTTCATATCATAGAGGCGGACCGCCACGCCGCGCCGCGCCGCCTGCCAGGCCGCTTCGCAGCCGGCCAAGCCGCCGCCGATAATGGTAATTTTCAGCTGCGATAAAACCACTGCCTCATCTCCTGATGGCTGAAGCGCCGCGCCACCGGCCGGCCGTGCGGACAATGGGAAAACATATCGGCTTTGGCCATCCGCCGCAAAAGCTCAAGGATTTCTTCCTCGTTCATTTCGCGTCCGGCCCTGACCGCCGCCTTGCAGGCCATGCCGGCGAGGATATCTTCGAGCAGACGCGCATGATCGCCTCTGTCATCACTGAACTGCTGCAAAAGTTCGACCAAGAGAACCGCCGGGTCACTCGCCGCGGCAAAAGCCGGCACCGCCTTGACGATATGGGTGGCGCCGCCGAATTCCTCAATGTCAAAACCCAGCCGCGTCAATTCCTCACGCCGCTGTTCGAGTACCTGTCCCTGACGCGGTGAAAGCTCAAGCGAAACCGGAAACAGCAACCGCTGCCCGGCCAGCTGACGCGCCTGGTAACCGGCGAGAAGCTCTTCGTAGAGCAGCCGCTCATGCGCCGCGTGCTGGTCGATGATGACCAGGCCGTCCAGATTTTCGCAAATGATGTAGAGGTTCGCCACCTGGCCGACCAGCCTGAGACCAGCCAGATCGTCGGTGGCCGCAAACATATTGACCGGCGAGGTAGGCTCTACCGGCCTGGCTGAGAAGACCGGACTTGAGCCGCTCTCGGTCTCCCATCCCCTGTTCCCTGTCCCCTGTCTCCTGTCCCCTGTCTCCTGCCCCCTCTCCTCTGTCCTCTGTCCTCTGTCCTCTGTCCTCTGGTAGCTGGCCGGTTCGGCGGTACCGGGTGCCGCATCTTCAATTTGGCTAGGCCAACGCTGCGCCAGACCCGGCGGTCTTTGCAACGGCATCGGCTCGGCATCCGGGCGCAGGGCCGGGCTGAAGATTTTTTCCTGATAGCCGCGTTGCTCAACCCGCATGGCCTGGCGCACCGCTAGGGCGACAAAGGCATGCACCTCTTGGCCATGGCGGAAGCGCACCTCGTGTTTGGCCGGGTGGACATTGACATCGACATCGCCTGGGGAAAGCTTCAAATGCAGGACACCGGCGGCAAAACGCCCCTTCATGAGAAAACCAGTCATGCCCTCGGCGACGGCGTGGCTGAACAGCCGGTCGCGCACGGCGCGGCCATTGACAAAAAGCCGCAGCATCGCCCCCGAGGAAGCGCCCTGTTCCGGCGGCAGGAGCAGGCCGGAAATGGCCAGGCCCTGATTTTCATGGCCGACGCCGATGAAGGCCGGGGCGCTTTTGAGTAGGAGGCGCAGCCGGTCTTCGAGCGTCTGTCCCGGCGCCAGGGCGAAAACTTCGCGGCCATCGACGCGCAGCGTGAAACCGGCCTGGGTATGGGCCAGGGCGTAGGTGCGGACGATTTCCTCGATATGATGCAGTTCGGTGCGGGCCGAGCGCAGAAACTTGCGCCGCGCCGGCGTATTGCCAAAAAGGGCGCGGGCCTCCATGACCGTGCCCTGGGCGCAACCGGCGGCGTGGACGCTCGCGAGCTTGCCGTATTCCATCACCGCCTTGGCGCCGAGTTCAGCGTCTTGCCGGCGCGAGACGATGGTAAAACGCGAAACGGCGGCAATCGACGGAATCGCCTCGCCGCGAAAACCCAGGGTGGTGATATTGCCGAGGTCGGCGGCATCACTGATTTTCGAGGTACCGTGCCGCTCGAGGGAGAGCAGGACGTCGTCCTCGTCCATGCCGCAGCCGTTGTCGATAACCCGCAAGAGCCGCGTGCCGCCGCCCTCCACTTCGACTTCGAGGCGAGTCGCCCCGGCGTCGAGGCTGTTTTCCATCAACTCTTTAATCACCGAGGCCGGACGCTCGATCACTTCACCGGCGGCGATCTGATTGGCCAGGTTTTCCGGCAGGATATGAATTTTTGGCATGGTTTTTCCGTTGATGGATCAGGGAGCTACGCTGTCCCATGGATTGATGGCAGTTATGCCACAGGCGGCGAAACCGCCGGGCCAGCCATGGAGAAATTGAATATAGACGCCTTCACCTTTCTCGCAAAGGCTTTTCCCCATCCGCCTGTCTTGACAATTTCCCGGCTGGGATGTACGTTTTTCGCTTCACGGTTTGTTGGTGGGAATCAAGGCGGAGACGGGAAAACAGGTTGATCAACATGCTGCTTGAACAAGTGAGAACTCTTGGCAATACCGGCATCTATCTGCTGCGTGACCTCGGCGGTATGGGCGTTTACCTCTTCCATATCGTCTGCGGTTGCCTGAAACGCCCCTTCCGCTTCCGCGAGACGCTGCGCCAGACCTCGTTCATCGGCTTTGGCTCATTGTTCGTCATCTGCTGCACGGCGCTCACCACCGGCATGGTACTCGGCCTGCAAGGGTATTATTCGCTGAGCAAATTCGGCGCCGAAGGCATGCTCGGCTCGGCCGTGGCCCTGTCGCTGATTCTCGAACTCGGCCCGGTGCTGACCGCCCTGATGGTCACGGGCCGCGCCGGTTCCTCGATGTGCGCCGAGCTGGGCATCATGCGCAACACCGAGCAGATCGACGCCCTCGAGTGCATGGCCGTCGATCCCTTCCGTTATCTGATCAGCCCGAAATTCATCGCCACCCTCATTTCCGTGCCGCTCTTGACCGCGATTTTCGATGTCGTCGGCATCACCGGCGGTTACCTGGCCGGCGTCACCCTGATGGGCGTCGATCCCGGAAGTTATGTCGAGGGGATGCGTTCAAGCGTTACCAACCACGATATCAATCTTGGCATCATTAAGTCTTTTATTTTCGCCATCTTGGTGGTGTGGATCTGCACCGGGCGCGGCTATTTCGTGCAGCAGATCCGCGGCGCCGGTTTCGGCGCCGAAAGCGTCAGCCGCGTCACCACCCAGGCGGTGGTGCTGTCCTCGATTTCGGTCTTGATTCTTGATTATCTTTTGACGGCGGTGCTGCTGTGAACCGGGCTTTGGTTGAATTCCGCGATGTTTTGAAAGTCTTCGCGAAAAAAGATGGCGGTGAGCAACGGGTGCTCGACCGCGTCAATTTCACCATCCCGGCGGGAAAAACCACGGTCATCGCCGGCGGCTCCGGCCAAGGCAAAAGCGTCACCCTGAAGCTGATCCTTGGCCTGATGCGCGCCGACGGCGGCCAGGTGCTGGTTGCCGGCGAGGATGTCGGCGCTTTGGGCAAAAAGGGCTTGAACGCCATGCGTACCCGGTTTGGCGTGCTGTTTCAGGGTTCGGCGCTGTTCGACTCGCTGACCGTCTATGAAAACGTCGCCCTGCCGCTGCGCGAGCGCACGCAAAAAAAAGAGGATGAAATCCGCGAGATTGTCGAAAAAACCTTGGCCGATCTCGAACTTACCGGCCATGAAAGTAAGTTCCCGGCGCAGTTGAGCGGCGGGATGCGCCGCCGCGTCGGTCTGGCCCGCGCTTTGCAACTGAACCCGGAAATTCTCCTCTTCGATGAGCCGACCACCGGCCTCGATCCGGTGATGACCCAGGAAATCTATCAGCTTTTCGCCCGCACCCAGGCCCAGGCCGGTTTCACCTCGATCATCGTCAGCCATGACATCCCGAGGGTATTTGGCCTCGCCGATCAGATCATCGTCCTGGAGCGGGGGGCGATGGACGTTTTCGCCTCGCCCGACGAGATTCAGCGTTCGGAAAAGGCGCATATCAAAGAATTTGTCCGCACGACCATGGGCAGCCTTTATCAAAGCCATTTGGTGGAACAATGAAACAGACGAGTGTCGAAATCTGGGTTGGCCTGTTCATCCTGGCCGGTTTTCTCGCCTTTTGCTATCTGGCCTTCAACTTGGGCGAGGTGAGTTTCAGCAATTCGAGAACGATGACCATCAAGGCCGAGTTCGATAACATCTCCGGCGTGAAAAAAGGCTCGTCGGTGCAGATCGCCGGCGTCCCGGTCGGGAAGGTGACGCGGGTGGGCCTGAACACCGACAACTTCGCCATAGTGTCGATAGATATTGACAGGACCCTGAAAATTCCCACCGATTCGACGGCTTCGATCAAGTCACAGGGCATCATCGGCGACAAATATATTCAGATCGCCCTCGGCGGCGACAGCAAATTGTTGCAGGAAGGCGGCGCATTGGTGAATACCGAATCGGCGGTCGATATTGAATCGCTCATCAGTAAATTCGCCTTCGGCGGTGTTCAGAAAGAGAAGTGACATGCCAATCCGCGCTCTATTGTTGTTTTGTTTTTTGTCATTGCCGGCTGTCGCCTGGGGTGTCGATATCAAAGTCGATACGCTCCAGAACAACTACGGCAGCGTCGTTGTGCCGCCGGACGTGTTTGACGGCAGAAATAAAACCGGGACGTCGGCCATCCCCGATTTGCTCGATGATGACAATGCCGGCGATGACGGCGACACCATCGCCGACCCGCTGGAAGGCTGGAATCGGCTGATGTTCCACTTCAACGACAAAATGTATACCTGGGTATTGCGGCCGACGACCAATTTCTACGCGGCGGTGGTGCCCGCCGACGTCCGTGGCTGCGTCGACAATTTCTTCCTCAATCTCAGCGGGCCGGTGCGGATGGTTGATTCACTCTTGCAGGGGCGTTTCAAAGATGCCGGCGCCGAATTGTCGCGTTTCGTCATCAATTCGACCATCGGTGTCGCCGGTCTCGCCGATGTCGCGGCCGTTGATTTCGGCATCGACCGCCGCCGCGCCGATTTCGGTCAGACGCTGGGGCTCTATGGCGTCGGCGCCGGCATGTTCATCTGCTGGCCGTTTTTGGGGCCATCGAACGTGCGCGACAGCGTCGGCACGGTCGTCGATACGCTGGCCAATCCCACCACCTATTTCGATAAAACCGCCGGCGAAACCATCGGCGTCAACGCCACCCAGATGGTGAACAAGCTGTCGGTATCGCCCGATCTCTATGGCGATCTGAAAAAAATTTCCTTCGATCCCTATGTCGCCATGCGGCAAGGCTATGCGGAGTATCGCCGCGCCATGATCGCGAGCGCCGCTGGCCAACCCTCAACCAAGAAAAAGCCATGAAAAAATTCGTCTTCACCCTTTTACTCCTGGCCTGTTGCTGTTTTGCCGCCGCGCCGTCGTCCGCCGCGCCCGGTCCCACCGATACCCTGAAGCCGGTGCTGAATCAGCTCACCGGCGTGCTCACCGACCCCAGCCTGAAGGGCGACGCCCATAAGGCCACGCGGCGGGATAAAATCAGGGGTATCATCAATGAAGTTTTCAATTCCCGGGAAATGAGCAGCCGCATCCTCGGCCCGACGTGGAATCAAATCGGCGCGGCGGAGCAGGACAATTTCGCCGCCCAGATGACTAAATTCCTGGAAAACGTCTACGTCGGACGCCTGGAAGAATACTCCGGCGAACGGATTCAGTTTACCGGCGAACTGATCAGAGACAACCGCGCTCAGGTTGCCACCGAGATCCAATACCAGGGTAAACCGGTCCCTCTCATCTACCTCATGACAAACAGCGATGGCCGCTGGACGGTTTTTGACATTAATATCGAAGGGCTCAGCCTGGTGAATAACTACAGGGATCAGTTCCGCTCGATTCTGCGTACCGATAAATACGCCGGCCTCATCAAGATGATCGAGGAGAAAAACCGTGAATACGCCGCCGGCGGCGGGGGAAAATGAGCGGCCTCGCGGGTGACGCTGTGGCTGGGTTTGCCGCCTTTTCGCCGGCTGACTGGCAGGCGCTCGCCGCCTGGCTGCAACCCATCGAATGCCGGGCCGGAACAGCCTTATTCACCGAGGGCGACGCCAGCGACGGCCTGTATTTTTTGCTCGCCGGCCAATTCGCCGTCGAGAAGAAAGGCAAGCTGCCCGGCAAAATACAGACGGTGGCCCTGCTCTCCGCTGGTTCTCTGGCCGGGGAAGGCGCGGTCTCAGGCATCACCCGCCGCCGCGCCTCGCTGGTTTGCCTTGAAGCCGGTCATGCCCTCTTCCTGCCGCTCGACGCCTACGCCCGCCTGCGCCAGGAAAATCCGCGCCTCTGCCTGACCCTTCACGATTATTTGTTACGGATCGCCGCCCTGCGTCTCGGTTGCTGTTCCGACCGGCTGGCCGTTTTGCTCTGAGCCGCCGTTTTTTTCCTTCCCACCGTTTTCTATTTCTCGTTGCGGGACTCCAAAACGGCAACGATTAGTGGCTGTATGTCCGGCGATTCAATTACGGATTTGTCATACAAAGGAACATTCCAGACACCATAAGCTACAAGATGGATTCCTTTAGCGGGCATGGGCGTTTCCCTTTGACAATATAACTTTTTTGGATATATTGAACACATGGACAATACCAACACCCCATGGGCTGTCAGTATCACAGGCAAAGCACGCAAAGGCAAAGATCATCTGCCTCCTGAAATCCAGTTCGCTTTTATGGCCCTGTTCAAGGCGCTCCAAGAGGATGGCCCAGCCCAACCCAGGCGTCGGAACTTCGGTAAACTCGCCGGTCAAAAGGATACCTGGCATTGCCATTTGAATGCGGGCAGGCCAACCTATGTAGTGATTTGGACGGTGCTGAACAGACAAGAAAAATTGATGGAGATACGCTATGTTGGCACTCATGAGAACGCGCCATACTAAGCAGGCGGCGGAAGTTGTGCTGACCGTTCCCATTGACGAGGCGATCAAGGTCGGCGAGGCCGTCCGCTCGGTCATGGAACTGGCTGGACACACCGTGCGGCGCTGCAACGCCGAAGGCGACGAGCTGTATACCTTTGACGAAGTTTTTCCCGATGCGCATCCCGGCTTGATCCTGCGTGGATTTCGTGCCCTGGAGGACATGACGCAGGATGATTTGGCAGGGCGTCTTGGCATACACCAGACCCGCGTTTCCGATATGGAGTCCGGCAAGCGGTCTATTTCCGTGAAGATGGCCCGGCAATTGGGTGAACTCTTCGGAACGTCGCATAAGACGTTTTTGTGATCCGAACGGCGGGAAACGAAGACAGCTTGTCTATCCTGACTATTGAAAGTCTGCCGGCCACCCGGGGCGATAGACCCATCATCCGGCTCAGGTCGCGTGATTGCCGCCCTGACCCGTTAAGAGTTTTTTCACTTCCTTGCGCGAATACTTTTACCCTTTGCCGCCCGCGTCTCGGCGTAGAGCGCCACCACCGACAAGGGCGCCACGGAAATCGCCTCCGGCCTGGTCAAAAGCGGCGGCTCTTCGTGGAAGTCGTTGGGTGCCGACGCGGCGGTATCAAGTAAAAGCCGCCAATGCCACCCCTCCGGCGCGCAAAAGTCGAGATCATTTTCCCGGCCGCCATTGATGGCCAGGAAAAAAGCCCTTTCGCCGGCCGCCGTTTTCTCTCTCAAAGTGACGCCCAAGGCGCGGCAATCGTCGTCCCAATCGGTTTCGCCGGGGCGCAGTGACTGCCACTCGATCTCCGGATCGGTATCCGCGCCCGCCACCGGCGGGAAAAAATCATGGCGCGCAAAAATATCGAACTTGCGCCGCAGCTCCAGGCACAGTTTGAAAAAACGCCGCAGATCGTCATGGCGCCGCAAAAGGCTCCAATCGAGCCAGCCAATCGGGTTGTCCTGACACCAGGCGTTGTTATTGCCCTTTTGGCTGCGGGCGAATTCGTCACCGGCAACCAGCATCGGCACGCCCTGCGACAAGAGCAGCAGGCAGATCATGCTCTTCATGCGTCTGAAGCGCAAATCCAAGACCGGGGCCGAACAGGGGGCACCCTCGAGGCCGCTGTTCCAACTGAGATTATTGTTGTCGCCGTCGCGGTTGTCCTCGCCGTTTTCCAGGTTATACTTCTGGTTGTAGCTGACCAGATCGTAGAGCGTGAAGCCGTCGTGGCAGGTGAGAAAATTGATCGAGTTCAGCGGCCCGCGCCGGCTGGCCTGGTAGAGGTCGGAACTGCCGGCGAACCTGGTCGCCAGGCTGGCCACCGAGCCGTCGCCACGGAAAAAGCGGCGCAGATCGTCGCGGTAGTGGCCGTTCCACTCGGCCCAGCGCCTGTCGGACGAGAAATTGCCGACCTGATACAGGCCGCTCGCGTCCCAGGCTTCGGCAATCAAGGCGCTGCCGCGCACAACCGGATCTTCGGCGATGCGCTCGACCAACGGCGGATTGGCGACAACGCGGCCCTCGATATCGCGCCCGAAAATCGAAGCGAGATCGAAGCGGAAGCCATCGACGTGCATCGCCACCACCCAGTAGCGCAACGCCTCGCGCACCAGGTCGCGCATCACCACATGGTTGCAGTTCAGGGTATTGCCGCAGCCGGAGTAGTTGAGGTAGGCGCCGGTCCCCTGCTCAAGCAGATAGTAGACCTGGTTGTCAATGCCGCGAAAGCTGCTGGTGACGCCGTCGTAGCCGCCCTCGCCGGAGTGGTTGAACACCATGTCGAGGAAAACCTCGATGCCGGCCAGGTGCAGTTGCCGTACCATCTCCTTGAATTCATTCAGATGATTGGCCGGGTCGGCGGCGTAGCCCGATTTCAGCGCGAAAAAGGACAAGGGATTGTAGCCCCATAAATTTTTCAGCGGCGTCCCGCTCTCCGGATGGCTGAAGGGGCAATCGTTCTCGTCGAATTCCGTGACCGGCATCAACTCGACGACGGTGACGCCCAGGTCTTTCAGATACGGTATCTTTTCGATGATGCCCCGATACGTCCCCGGCTCCTTGACCCCCGAGGTCGGGCTGGCCGTGAACCCGCGCGGGTGCAATTCGTAAATGACGCGCTTTTCCCCGGGCTGGCGCAGGGGATGGTCGTCTTGCCAGTCAAAATCATGGCGGGCGATGCGGCAGCAGGTGCTTTGGCCGTAAGCCGCCTTTTCCCCCCAGCGGCGCGGCGCCAACTCCTGGCAGTAGGGGTCGATGAGGATGGTTGCCGGGTCAAAGGCCGCGCCTCGAAGCCGGTCTCGGTCGCCGTCCATGCGGTAGCCATAGCTGACGTTTTCGGCGGCAAGCCCTTTCACCAGCACATGCCAGATATCGCCGGTGCGGTTTTCCGGGCGGTTCAAGGGAATTTCATAGCGTTTCGCGCCCGCGCCTGCGCCCGCGCCGCCGGCAATATCCAACACCAGCCAAACGGCTTTGGCGTGGCGCGAAAAAATGGAAAAATTGATGCCCTCTGGCCGGATGTGGGCGCCCAGCGGCAAGGGCGTGCCGGCCAAGAGCGGCAAATGAGCGGTGGACATGGCGGCATTCCTTTATATAGTGTGTGAAAAACCGGCGGACGGCAGTGCTGTGAAGGGTAATTATACACCAACGGGCGGAGAACAATATGGACGAGTTTCATTCAATTCAGGTCGGCGACCGGCATATCGGCGCCATTGACTGGGAAATGACCCCGGATCTGACCTTTGGCACCTTCGAGTCCTGGGGCGGACGTGAGCGGGTGCGCAACAACAGCGAGCGCCTGTACTACTTTTTCGTCGATGGCTGGGACGAGACGCCAAAGCTGTGCCTGATGGAACGCGGCGTCAAGCACGCCAAAGTCGTGGCCGAAATCGCCGCCCCTGCCGCCATGCTGGCCCGCTGTGTCGCCGCCAGCGGCAAGGTGGCCCGCTTCGAGCAGAGTTTCGCCATCAACGATGAAATCCGCGACTGGCTGGTGAAAAATGTCCTCGACCAGGGGGCGACGCCTCTGGTGCGCCCGGTGCTTGACCGCGTCGAGAGCGAGGATATGGGCGCGCCCCTGCCGAGCCGTGGCGCCCTGGTGGTGGCCGATACCGTGCGGCTGCCGTCGGCCCCCGCCTTTATCCAGGACGAAGAACTGCCGGCCCTGATTCGCGCTTATAATTTTTTTGAGGCCGAACACAACCCGCAAGGAGCCTTTGCCAATCAACTGGCGGCGGGCGACGACGAGAGTACGCTGCTCGATCTGCGCACCGGCCTGATGTGGCAGCGCGGCGGTCTCGACATCGCCTCGCACCGCGTCATCAGCCGCCGCATCGACGAACTGAACGCCGCCGGCCTAGCCGGTTGCCACGACTGGCGGCTGCCAAGCATGGCCGAGGCGCTGTCGCTTCTGGAACCAGTGATGAACGGCAAGGCCCTGCACCTGCACCCCGCGTTTTCCAAAGAGCAGCCCTTTATTTTCGTTGCCGCCCAGCGCAAACCCGGCGGCTACTGGTTCGTCGATTTCAAACAGGGCCGCGCCTTCTGGTCATCAGGCACCATCCCCGGCGGCTTCGCCCGCCTGGTGCGCGGCATATGAGGCAAAGATAAAATCATTTGTCGCTGGACGAGCTGAACAAGCCAATGGCGGTTTCTCGTCATGAGCGAGCGCGGCGGGGCGGTATCGTTGCCTATCGCACAAATTGTTGCTTGCGTGATTGATATATTTTCTGTGCTTTCAGGATGTTGCCATGCTTGATGCGGCGCGTGACGCGGTGATTTTTCATAAATTCGCGCTCGCGGAATTTTTCCCGCCGTGTTTTCAGGAGGATATGGAAGGTGATGGTTGTGTAAGCGGTGACAATGCCGCTGTGCTTTGTCATCGGCATGACCGCGCTCGCCCATGGCCGCTGAAACGCTTGACTGGCGCGGCTTTCGCGGGCATACTGTTTCCCTAACTGCCCCGATTAGAGGGGATTGCGACCACACCAATCGAGATATTTTGAGAATTTTTCCCATTGTTTCCCTAACTGCCCCGATTAGAGGGGATTGCGACACTCTTCGTCGTGGGACGAAGCCATCTCGCCCCGATCGTTTCCCTAACTGCCCCGATTAGAGGGGATTGCGACGGTACTGGCTGACCTCACTGAGGCCCTGGCGCTTGGTTTCCCTAACTGCCCCGATTAGAGGGGATTGCGACGGCAATTCGATGCCGGCGCATTTGCCCTCGACATCGTTTCCCTAACTGCCCCGATTAGAGGGGATTGCGACCATTTTAGCTCCTTTGTCCCCGGTGAAATCCAGCGGGCGTTTCCCTAACTGCCCCGATTAGAGGGGATTGCGACGACTATCAGGCCTAAAGCCTCCACTGTCATCCGGATCTTGTTTCCCTAACTGCCCCGATTAGAGGGGATTGCGACAAAATGGAAAGCTTCATAGATAGAACTATAGTCGAGTTTCCCTAACTGCCCCGATTAGAGGGGATTGCGACACCTCTGGGTTAGGGTGTGTGAGCATGTACCAGTTGTCGTTTCCCTAACTGCCCCGATTAGAGGGGATTGCGACTCGTGTCGAGAAGCATGTCACACATGCTTTCGAGCCCGGCCTTGAGTTTCCCTAACTGCCCCGATTAGAGGGGATTGCGACAGACTTTCCAGCTCCCTCCGGCCAGCTCATTCATCCTCTCGTTTCCCTAACTGCCCCGATTAGAGGGGATTGCGACCGCATTCCTCCTGATCATATCTCCACCTCTTCCCTTGTTTCCCTAACTGCCCCGATTAGAGGGGATTGCGACGATTGTATCTTTTCCTCTTCCAGCAGAGATAGTTCTTCTTGTTTCCCTAACTGCCCCGATTAGAGGGGATTGCGACTTTCAGGCGATACAACTAACACATTAACATCATTCGGGTTTCCCTAACTGCCCCGATTAGAGGGGATTGCGACAAGTCCTCTTGGTCTTTTTCGACGCAATAACTAATTCTACTTTTCATTCAAAATGTCACGAACCCAAGGCCAATTGGTTAATCTGCTAACAGCTTTTTTATCTGCGGCCATTTCTGCCAAGCCCTGTTCTGCTTGAGCGGTTGCAGCGCCAAGAGAATCG
>Ga0209629_10001290_pt1 | contig 15618 bp, 18 predicted proteins | sample TergutCu122P5_FD_187286 | JGI IMG/M metagenome (GOLD analysis project Ga0209629, IMG submission 187286) | Cubitermes ugandensis P5 segment gut microbial communities from Kakamega Forest, Kenya - Cu122 P5 (SPAdes) (version 2) | ecosystem: Host-associated > Arthropoda: Insects > Digestive system...
CTGCCCGCTGACATAGCCGATCGGCTTGTGCAGCAGGATCGTCACCCGTTGCGCCTGCTGCCGGCCTGCGCGGGAATCGACCGTGACGCGGTCGGCGGGCAAGACCCTAACCCCCATGCCGGCGGTCTGACCATTGACCAATACCCAGCCGCGTTCGATCCAGACATCAGCTTCGCGCCGCGAGCACAGGCCCATATCCGCCAGGCGCTTATTCAGGCGAACGCCAGCACTCTGCGCGCCAGGTGATGCGCTTTCCCCGGTCGAGCCGGATTGCACCGCGTTCAACTCTAGGCCCGGCGCTTACACGCCCCAGACCACATCCTTGCCTTCGGCGCTGCTGCGCTCAAGCAAGTCAATGAACGGCGTGGCGCGGTGGCGCAGCGAGATCACCTCGTTGCCGCCGCTATCGGCTTCGTTGCCGGGCGCGGGACGGCCTTTGGCCTCGCGCCGCGCGATCTCGGCATGTAGCGCCGCGATGGCGGCAGGTGCTTGCGCCGCCGTGACAATACCCGTCGCACCGGGTGCCTTGCCGATGATCTTGAGCAGTTCCTCGGCGTTGGGTTGCAGCATGATGACGTCAGCGGCCACGGGAGATTTGAATTTGTAAAGCATCGGTGAAAATTCCTCGATGGAGAGTTGATGAGCGACAGCCCTGATTTTGCCGCGTTTGGGCAAGGCTGGTGCCGGGCTTGCCGGCACTGTGTGGTGTGTGTTGGTTTGGGGCCTGTTTGCCAATTTTCTTTGGGGCCGTACCAACTCGCCGCGCGGACCTGCTCAACATGAGTCCTGATACGCCCATCTGCCCGCTCCGCTCACTGCATCTCGGCTTTTCAGCGAACATCGATCAAGCGTGAGGCGACATCAAGAATGCCCGTGTACGCCGACGATTGGATCAGGATTGACCGTTCCAAGAACCGGGAGTTGGGAAAGGACACAGACTCTATCCGGCCGCGCCGTTCATCACAACAAACCCAAACCTGACTTTCCGCAACGCACACCTCGCCGCGCAGGCAGCGCGGGCAGGAGCCAGGCAAGGGTTTTGATCGTCAATGCCCATCCACAGACCAGTGGATGGGATCTCCCGGAAGATGGTAGACGCCGTAAGAAGCGCCCACTGGCGCCAGATCCGTGGGATCAAGTTTTGCGGTGTCTGACTTGATTTCCACAGACTTGCCGTCTTCTTTCTTGATTTTCTTGCCGACCAGCCCGGAAATTCTCATATCAATGGCGTTGCCATTCAGATGATTGAAAGTCGATAATGGATGGAACCTGGTGCGGAAGAGGCGATTCATCTTCTCGGCCGCTTCCATGGAAGCCTGGCTATTGCCATGATCCCATTGGATGTCCACGGTTGCCATCGGGTGCTGCGCATCAACTTCCTGGGCGCTGATTTTTCCATTCGCTATCTCCCAGGCCCAGCGCATCAGGTAGGCCCGCTCAGGAGACATCCTGGTCTCGATAACGTAATAGGTGCCACCGGCGTCCCGGATCGCCTTGAGAAAGGCCTGGACGGAGCTACTGAAACCGGGGGAGAGGTCAGCCAGTGAAACATTCGCCGGGAATCGATCGACCCATGCAGGGCCGCTCAACTCTTTTGTCGCATCCTTGGCCAATGCCGGCGCCGGAAGAGGAACAGCAGGTGTGCTCACACTGCTCGACCACTCCCAGTCAGCGGAAAAGCTGGGTACCCTCATGCCGATCGGCCCTGGCACAAGAGTCATCCGGTCATGGCCCAATGGCTCAAATACTTGCTTGCCGCAATCAGCGGCAAGTTTGCTATACCTTTCCGAGCATGTGGTGCCCGGAACCCAAGAAAAAGCAGTGTTATCAGCCACGGTTGCATCTCCTATACTGGGTTAGCGCAAAGCGGCCAAATCAGGTCATGACCGCCGTAAATTTGTTTCGCATTACTGGACAGCGCAGCTATTATACGCCAGTTTGGGTGCCATTCACTGTTGCTAATCCAACACCGCTACCCCCTTGATTTGTGCGTAAACCGGCATGTCTGGCGCCAGGGCCAGGGCATCGGCGGATTTGCGGGTAATGCGCGCCAGCAGCGGCACGCCGTGGGCGTCCAAGCGCAGCAGAACTTGCGCCGCGCCGTCGGCCGCCAGCTCCCGCACCACGGCGGGAACGATGTTGAGGATGCTGCTGCCTTGCACGTGCGTGAGGATTACGCTCACATCACGCGCGAGCACGCGCAGCCGCACGGGCGCTCCAGCGGCGCGCGGCGGCGCGGTTTGCAAGCATTGGATAAGCCCCCCCGAGCCGCTTCCGAAGCGCACGCTTATTAAGCCGTAAGCCGCATCGGCAGCCTCCACCACGCCATCCAGAATCGCGCTTGCGCCATCGCCCTGCTCCTGCGCCACGTCCAGCCGCGCCAGCACTTGCGCCGTGGCGCCCAGCGCGGCGCAGCGGCCTTGCCGTAGCAGCAACAGGTGCTGCGACAGGCGGGCGGCTTCATCCACCGCGTGGGTGACGTACAGGATGGGCATGGCCCAATCGCGCGCCAGCCGCTCGAAGTACGGCAGCAGTTCGGCCTTGCGCGCGGCATCGAGTGCGGCCAGCGGCTCGTCCATCAGCAGCAGCGCGGGCGACGCGGCCAGCGCCCGTGCGATGGCCACGCGCTGGCGCTCGCCGCCGGACAACTGCGCCGGGCGACGAGCGAGCAGCGTGCCGATGCCCAGCAGCTCGATGGCCTGGTCGAGCGCCACGCGCTGCCGCCCGCACGGCACGCGGCGGCGGCCAAAGTCCAGATTGCCGGCGACAGTCAAGTGGTCGAACAGGCTGGCTTCCTGAAACACGAAGCCGATCGGCCGCCGGTGCGTGGGCAGCCAAACGCCGGCGCCCTGCCCGGTTTCGTCCTGCCACACCGCGCCACCCAGCACCACGCGGCCCGGCGCGGGGCGCACCAAGCCGGCAACGGCGCGCAACAGCGTGGTTTTGCCACTGCCCGATGGTCCCAGAATGGCGGTAACGCCGCGCGCCAGCAAGCACAGATCAACGTCGAGCGCAAAGGCAGCGCCGTGCCGCACCACAGCGCGGATCGCCAGTTGCGCATCGTCCGTCTGGTCCGCCATCACGCCGCGGCCTTTCGGCTCAAACGCGCCTGCACGGCGTGCACCGCCAGCAGCGCGGCCAGCGCGAACAGCACCATGCCGCCGGCCAGCCAGTGCGCCGCGCCGTATTCCAGCGCCTCCACGTGGTCGTATATCTGCACCGAAAGCACGCGGGTGCGGCCCTCGATGTTGCCGCCGATCATCAGCACCACGCCGAACTCGCCCAGCGTGTGCGCAAAGCCCATCACCGCGCCGGTCACCAGACCCGGCCGCGCCAGCGGCAGCGCCACGCGCCAAAACGCATCCAGCGGCCCGGCGCGCAGCGTGGCGGCAACCTCCAGCGGCCGCTCGCCGATCGCCTCGAAAGCTTGGACGATGGGCTGCACCACGAACGGCAGCGAATACAAAATCGAACCGATCAGCAGCCCCCAGAAGGTAAACGCCAGCGTGCCCCAGCCCAGCGCCTGTGTAACGCGCCCGACCGGCCCGTGCGAGCCCAGCGCCAGCAGCAGATAAAAACCCAGCACCGACGGCGGCAGCACCAGCGGCAGCGCCACCAGCGCGCGCACCGGCGTGCGCAGCCAGCGGTGCTGTCCGCGCGCCAGCCACCAGGCCAGCGGCGTGCCCAGCACCAGAAGGATCGCCGTGGTCGCGGCGGCCAGCTCGATCGACAAACGGATAGCGGCCAGGGTTGCGGCATCCATGGCTTTGCGCTCAATGCTTGGGCACAGCGTAGCCGTAGCCGCGCATCAGATCAGCGGCTGCGGGCGAGCGCAGCAGCGCCAGCCACGCGCGGGCCGCCGGGTTGTCAGCGCCGTGCTTGAGCAGCACGGCGTCCTGCGCAATGGGCGCGTGCAGTTCCTCGGGCACAACCCATAACGAACCGCCCGCCGTCGGCTTGCCGCCCGTCATCACCTGCGCGAGCGCCACGAAGCCCAGCGGCACATTGCCGCTGGCAACGAACTGATAGGTCTGGCCAATGCTCTCGCCCATCACCAGTTTGGGCTTGATGGGCCCGGTCAGCCCAAGTTTTTCCAGCGTCTGCAGCGCCGCTTGGCCATACGGCGCAAACTTGGGGTTGGCGATGGCGAGCTTGTCGAATTGTCCGCCGCCGAGCACCCTGCCTTGTGCATCAATGAAACCCGGCTTTGCCGACCACAGCGCCAGCCGCCCCATGGCATAGGTCAAACGCGAACCGGGAACGGCCAGTCCACCGGCCTCCAGCCGGGCGGGACTCGTGTCATCGGCGGCCATCAACACGTCGAACGGCGCGCCGTTTTCGACCTGCGCCGCGAAAGCGCCGGTCGCGCCGAAACTCAGGCGGGCCGTGTGGCCCGTTGTGTCATTCAGAATTCGCGCCAACGCCTTGGCCGGAGCGGCAAAATTGGCCGCCACGGCGATGTTCGCCACATCCGCGCGGGCAGCGGCAAAAAACAGCGCGGCGAGGCAGGCCAGAACCCAGCGCACGGCCTTACCCCTGCACATAGGGCAAAAACCAGCGGGCACTGCGCAAGCCCGCATAGGTTAGGGCAAACGAGCCGCCCACATGCAGCAACACCGTGGCGAGCGCCGTACCCCAGCGCTGCTCGACCATCATCTCCACCACCTCCGCGCTGAATGAGGAGAACGTGGTCAGTCCGCCCATCAGGCCCGTGACCAGCAGCAACCGCCACACCGGGTTGATACCGGGGTGGATCAGGAACACGCCCGCCACCACGCCAACCGCGTAGCCGCCGATCAGGTTGGCCGCCAGCGTGCCCCACGGCAGCCACGCGCCGGAATGGTTGAGCCACAGTCCAAGCTGCCAGCGCGCCAGCGCGCCCACGCTCGCGCCCAAACACACGGCAAACGCCGCGTGCAAGGTGTGCAGAAATTTGAGAGCTTGCAACAGGGTCCTCGCAATCAATCAAGCGATGATGGAGCGTTGCGCCCATATCCCGTCCGAGGGACTACAGTCCGATGCGGCCAGGCTGGATGATGTCCTTGGCTGCACGGAAAACAACAAAGGGAACGAGACCTTGATGGTTTTTCCCTCTGAAAGACTGGCTCCCCGACCTGGGCTCGAACCAGGGACCTACGGATTAACAGTCCGGCGCTCTACCGACTGAGCTATCGGGGAACAAGCATTACATTGTAGCATGAGGTGCAGGCATGGCCCTGCCGTTTTTCTTGCCCGTTTTGGCGCGGGCCGCATGGGCGCCTTTGTGCCGATGGTTGGCGCGATCCGGGTCATAGACGGCCCGCACAGGCAGATACAGCGTGACGGGTTGCCAGCGCGTCAGGGACGTGGAAGCGCTCTTGCCGTTCCATCCGGCGACGGTGGCGGCAGGCAGGTCGTAGCGCGCGGCCACACGGGCGATGGTGTCGCCGCTGTTGGCATGCACGACGACGCGCTTCAAGACGATGCCTGGCGCCACCAACGCCAACTGCGCGTTGTCCACCGCATGCTGCGGGGCGGCGGCGGGCGTGCCTTGCTTGCGGCGCACCAGCAGCGTGGAGCCGCTTTTGACCAGCATGCCGCGCGGAATGTTGTTGATGGTGCGCAATTCAGCCTCGTTCATGCCCACCATTTGCGCCGCCTTGGCGGGCGCCAGGTTCGAGGGTGCAATCCAGATCGTCCAGGTGGCCAGCGATTTGGGCGGCTGCTTGGCCAGGTTCTCCTTGAAGATGGACACGTTGTCCCACGGCAGCAGGATCTGCGGCGTGCCGGCGGCGAAGATGACGGGTTTCTTGAGCGAGGGATTGAGCGCCTTGAAGTCCTCCAGCCGCACCTGCGCTAGGCTTGCGGCCACGCTCACGTCTATGTCCTGGGTGATATCGACCGTATCGAAAAACGGATGGTTTTCAATGAGCGGCAGCGTAATGCCGAATGCCTGCGGGCGCGCGATGATGTTCTTGATGGCCTGGAGCTTGGGCACGTAGTTGCGCGTCTCGGCGGGCATGTTCAGGTGCTGGTAGTCGGTGGGCCGGCCGGCGGCGCGGTTTTTGCTGATGGCGCGCTCGACACTGCCCTCGCCCCAGTTGTAGGCCGCCAGCGCCAGGTGCCAGTCGCCGAACTGGTCGTGCAGTTTCTGCAGGTAGTCGAGCGCCGCGCGGGTGGATGCGATCACATCGCGCCGATCGTCGCGCAGCATGTTCTGCCGCAACTCGTAGGTGTTTCCGGTAGCGGGCATGAATTGCCACATGCCCGCCGCGCGCGCGCTGCTGAGGGCCTGCGGATTGAACGCCGATTCAATGTAGGGCAGCAACGCCAGTTCGGTGGGCATGCCGCGCAGTTCCAGTGTCTCGACCACATGGAAAATATAGCGTTGCGAGCGGTCGGTCATCCGCTCCAGATAGTCCGGGTGCGACCGGTACCACGCCTGCCATTTGTCCACCAGGTCGCCCGTCAGATCGGGCGTGGCAAAGCCGCGCCGGATGCGCTCCCACAAGTCGGCGGGTGCGGTTAGCGGCGTGACCTGGTCGTTCTTGAGATCGGTCAGCGTCACCGGCGGCAGCTTGACCGTCCTGGGCGTGGAGGTGGCGGCGGCGGTTTGGGCGGGAGCGCCACGGTTGGGGGACTGAGGGCTGGTGGCACAGCCCGCCAAGCCCAGGCCCAGCATCAGCGCAACCGGCAAAAATCTGGTCAGGGAGAGTTTCATGAAAAAACGTTCTTCCATTGACGCAGCGCGGCCAAGACCGCTACCGCATCGGTCGAATCGGCCCCATGCGCACGGGCGGCAGCAATCACCGATGGTTCGCGCGTGCGCAAAAAGGGGTTGATCTGGCGCTCCAGCGCCAGGGTCGAAGGCAAGGTCGGCAAGTCTTGCGCACGTTGCTCCTGACACCAGGCCAGTTGCCGCGCAATGGTGTCGTTGTGTGGCTCCACCGCAGCCGCAAAGCGCAAATTACTCAGCGTGTATTCGTGCGCGCAGCATACGCGCGTCGCGTCGGGCAGCTTGGCCAGCGCATCGAGCGAGGCCAGCATCTGCGCCGGAGTGCCCTCGAATAACCGCCCGCAGCCGGCATAAAACAAGGTGTCGCCGCAAAACAGGATCGGCGCTTGTCCAGGCGGCTGGGCGTAGTACGCCAGATGCCCGGCCGTGTGGCCCGGCACGGCCAACACATGCCAGGCCAGGCCCAGCCCCGTGAGCGTTTCGCCGCCCGAAAGCGGCTGATACGGCGGCGCAACAGGCTCGTGCGCCGGGCCGTAAACCGTTGCGCCGGTGGCTGCGCGCAGCGCCTGCACCCCGCCGACATGGTCGGCATGGTGGTGCGTGACTAGAATGCCCGCGAGCGTTAGCCCCCGCGTGCGCAGGACATCCAGAACCGGTGCGCCCTCGCCGGGGTCAACAACCCACGCCCGACCGCTTTCGGCCAGCAACCAAACGTAGTTATCGCTGAGAATGGGAATGGCGGCTAAATCCATGCAGTGGGAATATATCCGGAAGTGATGAACGGTTTCAACAACTGGTTGCAAACCCCGTCAGGCCGTTATGCCCTGGCATGGGAACAGGCGCGGCTGGACGCCGTGGTAGCCGACCTGTTTGGTTATCACGCGCTGCAACTGGGGTTGCCCGCCGTGGATGCATTGGCGGCCAACCGCATGCCGCACCGCTGGCAGGCAGCGCTGGCGGAAACGGACGAAACCGAAACGCAAGCGCCCCCCCCTGCCCGCCGCGTCGCACTGGTTACCAGCCCCGCCGCGCTGCCCTTCCCGGAAGCCAGCCTGGACCTGATCGCGCTGCCCCACACGCTCGACCACGGTACGGATCCGCAAGCCGTGCTGCGCGAAGTCGAGCGGGTGCTGGTGCACGAGGGACACATGGTCATCACCGGCGTCAATCCGGCCAGCCTGTGGGGCTTGTCGGGCGCATTGCCCGCCGGTGGCAAGCCTGTTAACCCGCATCGGTTGCGCACTTTACTGCGCGATACCGACCTGGAACTGGTAACCGTGCACCGCGGCGGCCACGGTCTGGCCCCGCGGGCTGACCGGGAACAGATACAACCTGGATGGTTCGACCGCTGGGGCGCGCGGCTATGGCCCGCCTCGGGCGCGCTTTGGTGTGCCGTCGCCGTCAAGCGCAGCCATGGCGCAATGCTGATTGGCCCAGCCTGGAAAACCCAGCCCGCTGCCGCAGGTGCGCAGACCAGTGTGGCGCAACGCACGGAACCGGCCGCCGAGGGCTGGTCCCCCAGGACTTGACGCAATGGATCAAGTCGAAATATTCACCGATGGCGCCTGCAAAGGCAATCCTGGCCCAGGCGGCTGGGGCGTGCTGTTGCGTGCGGGCGCGCACGAGAAAGAACTGTGGGGGGGCGAGCCGCTCACCACCAATAACCGCATGGAGCTGACGGCTGTGATCGAGGGCCTGTCGGCGCTCAAGCGCCCGTGCCGGATCGCGCTGTATCTGGACAGCCAATACGTGTGCCAAGGCATCACGCAATGGCTGCGCGGCTGGAAAGCCAAAGGCTGGCGCACCGCGAACAGGCAAGCCGTCAAGAATGCCGATCTGTGGCAGCGCCTGGACGCGCTGGTGACCGGCAGCGGCCACCGCATCGATTGGCATTGGGTGCGCGGCCACGCCGGACACGAAGGCAACGAGCGTGCCGACACACTGGCCAACCGGGGCGTACCCAAGCCGTGAGCAGGCTTGTGTAAAGTAGCACTCACCGTGACCGAGACCTCTCTATTCCTGAGAACGTGTTTACGATCTCTGCGTTGGTGTGCGGGCGCGGACTTGGGCGTTTCTCGCGGCGTTGCAAATCCTCGCCATAGCTACGGCTATGGCTGCGGTTTGCGCCTTGCAGCCCATCCCAATCCGCATCCCGCACACCTCGCGCCGAGATCGCAAATACGTTCTGAGGCATCAACCAGCGCGGCGAGATCGTGTGCAACTGCCGGCGGTTTGCGTTCATGAAACGCGCCGAGGCAGCGGCGGCCTCCACATGACCCAGCCAACCCTGCGGCCCCGGTCTCAATCGAGAGGTCATAATCAACTCGTTTTTCCAACCTTGCACCCAGTCATGCCCGATGCCTCTTTGATCGACCAGATCGCCGAGCGCGTGGAACGGCTGCTGGTGCGTCATGAAGAACTCATGCGCACCAGTGTGATCCTGCGCGAGCAGGTGGCCGCGCTCACGCACGAACGCGATAGCCTCAAGTCACGCTTGTTGGCGGCTCGCGCACGGGTGGACGCGCTCATTGACCGCTTGCCCGCAAGTCAGAAAGCCAACGATCCGGACGACGCGCCGCATGAAAAAGAAGGTACGCCATGAAGCAGATCGAAGCCCGGATCATGGACCAGGGTTACATCCTGAGCTGCCCCGAAGGCGGCGAGGCGCGTTTGCTGCAAGCCGTCGAGCGCGTGGACGCGGCCATGTGCAAGATCCGCGACGCGGGCCGCATCAGGGCGCGCGATCGAATCGCGGTGCTGGCCGCGCTCAACCTGGCGTTTGAATTGACCGAACCCAGACCTGCGCCAGCCGTCACGGCGCCAGCGCAAGACCCGGTCCCGGCCGCCTCGTCGAACACCCCCGGGCAGGCCGAACTGGCGAATCTGCTCAACCGGCTTGATCAGGCGTTGGGAGAAGATGGGCAGTTGCTTTGAATCTATTCAGGGCCGGTGGAACAACCCATACGGTCGCCCGGCCCAGCCGGAAACGGTCATTCCGCCCGAGCCGCATCCCAGTCCGATTTGCCGCCGCGTTTTTCCAGCAGGCGCACGCCGTGGATGACCATGCCGCGATCGACGGCCTTGCACATGTCGTAGAGGGTCAGCAGGGCGATCTGAACGGCGGTCAGCGCCTCCATTTCAACGCCCGTGGCGCCGGTGGTTTCAGTCAGGGCGGTGCAAACCATGGCGGCCGGTGCAGCCGGGCCGGCGGGGTGCGCTTCAAAGTCGATGGTTACGCGCGTCAAGGCGATGGGGTGGCACAGCGGAATCAGGTCGCTGGTTTTTTTGGCGGCCATGATGCCCGCGATTCGCGCGACACCGAGCACATCGCCTTTTTGCGCGTCGCCCGATTGAATCAGCGCCAGCGTTTCGGCACGCATGTCGATACGGCCCTGCGCCCGGGCCGTGCGGCGGGTGGCGGGCTTGCCGCCCACATCCACCATGTGGGCTTGGCCCTGGTCGTTGAAATGGGTGAGGGCGGGGGATTCGGCGGTCATGGCGTTACGTACCCCGGCTGATGTGTCGCTGGCATACTCTTTCCTGCTCATCGGCTTATTGTCGCCAATGACAGCAAGATCGTAAACACGTTCAGGGAACCTTCACCATGTGCGGCATCGTCGGCGTCGTCAGCCAATCGCCCGTCAACCAGCTTCTCTACGATGCGCTGCTGCTGTTGCAGCATCGCGGCCAAGACGCGGCGGGCATTGTCACGCAGCAGGACCGCAAGTTCCACATACACAAGGACAAGGGCATGGTGCGCGATGTGTTCCGCACCCGCAACATGCGCGCCTTGCCCGGCGCCAGCGGCCTGGGCCAGGTGCGCTACCCCACGGCGGGCGACGCCGACAGCGAAGAAGAGGCGCAGCCCTTCTACGTCAACGAACCCTTCGGCATCGTGCTGGCGCACAACGGCAACCTGACCAATGCGCAGCCGCTGCGAGCCGAACTGGCCCGCACCGACCGCCGCCACCTCAACACCGGCAGCGATACCGAGGTGCTGCTCAATGTGCTCGCGCGCGAGCTTGAACGCGCCACCCAAGACAAGCCTGAATTGACGGCCGATGACGTGTTCGCCGCCGTGGCCTGCGTGCATCGGCGCGTGCGCGGCTCGTATGCGGTGGTGGCGCATATCGCCGGATATGGCCTGCTGGCCTTTCGCGACCCCTACGGCATCCGGCCCCTGTGCCTCGGGCGCGGCGCCGACGGCGTGGTGATGGTGGCCAGCGAAACCGTGGCGCTGGAAGGCACCGGCCACACGCCCGAGCGCGACATCGCGCCGGGCGAAGCGGTGTTCGTCACGCTCGATGGCGCGGTGCACGCGCGCCAGTGCGCCGAGCATCCGGTGCTCAACCCGTGCATTTTTGAATTCGTCTATCTGGCGCGGCCCGATTCGACGCTCGACGGCATCTCGGTCTACCAAGCGCGGCTGAACATGGGCCGGACGCTGGCGCAGCGCGTCATCTCCACCGTGCCGCCTTCCGAAATCGACGTGGTGATTCCGGTTCCCGAATCGAGCCGCCCCAGTGCCACCGAACTGGCCGCCATGCTGGGCAAGCCCTACCGCGAAGGCTTCGTCAAAAACCGCTACGTCGGCCGCACCTTCATCATGCCCGGCCAGGCGGCGCGCAAAAAGTCGGTGCGGCAAAAGCTCAACGCCATCGCCAGCGAATTTGCGGGCCGCAACGTGTTGTTGGTGGACGACTCGATCGTGCGCGGCACCACCAGCCGCGAAATCGTGCAGATGGCGCGCGAAGCCGGTGCGCGCAAGGTCTATCTGGCCAGCGCCGCGCCGCCGGTGCGCTACCCCAACGTCTACGGCATCGACATGCCGACCAAGGACGAACTGGTGGCGCACAACCGCAGCGTGGAAGAAATCCGCCAGAGCATCGGCTGCGACGCGCTGATCTACCAGGACCTGGCAGCCATGAAGCGCGCCATCGGCAGCCTCAACCCCAAGGTGAGCGGGTTCGATGCCTCGTGCTTCGACGGCATCTACGTCACCGGCGACATCACCGACGGCGACATCGCGCGCCTAAACCAGCAGCGCGTAAAAAACCAGGGTGCCGCCGCCGAATAACGGGTAAACAATACGCACGCCATGTCATCCTCCGAATCCTCCCTGGGCGATCTGCCTCCCAACCTGCACCCGGACACGCTGGCGGTGCGCGTCGGGCTGGAAAGCAGCCCCTACGGCGAGCACTCCGGCGCTCTTTACCTGACCAGCGGTTTCGTGCAGCCGGATGCGCTCTCGGCGGCACGGCGCTTTGCCGAAGAAGAACCCGGCTACACCTACACGCGCACCAGCAACCCGTCGGTCACCGCGTTCGAGCAGCGCCTGGCCGCGCTGGAAGGCGCCGAGGCCGCCGCCGGCACCGCCACCGGCATGGCCGCAATCTTGCTGACCGGCCTGGCCTTGCTCCAAGCGGGCGATCATGTGATCTGCTCGCGCTCGGTATTCGGCTCGACCATCCGGCTGCTCACCGGTGCATTCGCCAAATTCGGCGTGCAGACCACTTTCGTGTCGCAAACCGACCTGGCCGAGTGGCGCGCCGCCGTGCGGCCCGAAACCCGGTTGCTGCTGGCCGAAACCCCTACCAATCCGCTCACCGAGGTTTGCGACATCCGCGCGCTGGCCGATATCGCGCACAACGCCGGTGCGCTGCTGGCGGTGGACAACAGCTTTGCCACCCCCGCGCTGCAAAAACCGCTGGCGCTGGGCGCGGATTTGGCGATCCATTCCGGCACCAAATACCTGGACGGACAAGGCCGCGTCATGGCCGGGGCGGTGTGCGGCAGCCACGCGCTGGTCGAAGGCCGGATCGCGCCGCTCAACCGCACCGCCGGCATGTCGCTCTCGCCTTTTAACGCCTGGGTCGTGCACAAGGGGCTGGAAACGCTGGCCGTGCGCATGCAGGCACAAAGCCGCAACGCGCTGCAAGTGGCGCAATGGCTGCAAGCGCACCCGGCCGTCGAGCGCGTGTTCTACCCCGGCCTGCCCTCGCACCCGCAGCACGCGCTGGCAATGGCGCAGCAAGGCGGCTGCGGCGGCGCGGTGATCGCTTTCAGCGTGAAAAGCGGCTCGCCCGAGCAGGGGCGCCAGCGCGCTTTCCACGTCATCGACAGCACGCGCGTGTGCAGCATCGCCACCAATCTGGGCGACGTGAAAACCATCATCTGCCACCCGGCCAGCACCTCGCACGGGCGTTTGACCGAAGAACAGCGCCAAGCCGCCGGCGTGGTGCAGGGGCTGGTCCGGCTGGCGGTGGGGCTGGAATACCCCGCCGACATCCAGACAGATCTGGCGCGCGGGCTGGACAACCTGAAATAAGCACAAAGGTTGAGCGATGTGCGTTTAGCGTTGAGTGTCAGCCCGATAGCGGCGTTGTACCTCGCACCGAAAGAGGACTTCACGCCAAACGCGGGGCGCTCAACACAAAAGCGTTTCATGTTAAAGTACCTGATGTTTGATGCTTGATGCTTGATGCTCAATCACGAAGGAACACCCCATGCGTACCACGCTTGATATTGACGATGACGTACTGGCCGCCGCCCGTGTGCGGGCGGCGCGGGAGCGCGCCAGCATGGGCCAGGTGCTGTCGGCGCTGGCGCGTATGGCGTTGCAGCCGCCAGGCAAGGCGGTCGCGACGCGCAACGGTATTGCTCTTCTGCGCGGCGCAAGGAAGAGCAGCCAGCCGGTAACGCTGGATCTGGTCAACCAACTGAGGGACGAGTTGCCCTGATGACCTATCTGTTGGACGTCAATGTGCTGATTGCGCTGCTCGATCCCGCGCATGTTCAGCACGAATTGGCGCACGGCTGGTTTGAGCGGGCGGGCCATGCGTCGTGGGCCAGTTGCCCGCTAACCGAAAACGGCGTGTTGCGCATCATCGGCAACCCGAAATACCCCAACAGTCCAGGATCGCCCGCGGCTGTCGCGCCGCTTGTGAAGCAGCTTCGGGCGCACCCCGGACATGTTTTCTGGCCTGATGATTTGAGCCTGCTGGATGCGGGATGCACAGACCCAGGCCGTCTGCTGTCGGCCGCGCAGATCACCGATACGTATTTGCTTGCGCTGGCGCGCCATCATGACGGAAAGCTGGCGAGCCTGGATCGCCGGCTGGTCACCGATGCGGTGCCCAATGGCCCGCGCCATCTTGAAATCATTGCCTGACGATGTCTGAAACCGCCCCCCCCCCGCGCATCCGCACGCGCTTTGCTCCCTCGCCCACGGGCTTTATCCACTTGGGCAACATTCGCTCGGCGCTGTATCCGTGGGCCTTTGCGCGCGCGCAAAAAGGCGACTTCATCCTGCGCATTGAAGACACCGATCTGGAGCGCTCCACTCAGGCCGCCGTCGATGTGATCCTGGAAGGCATGGCGTGGCTGGGCCTGGATCACGACGAGGGGCCTTACTACCAGATGCAGCGCATGGCGCGCTACCGCGAGGTGCTGGCGCAGTTGCAGGCCGCCGGCCACGTCTACCCCTGCTACATGAGCGTGCAGGAGCTGGACGCGCTGCGCGAGCAGCAAATGGCCGCCAAGCAAAAGCCGCGCTACGACGGCACCTGGCGGCCCGAGCCGGGCAAGGCGCTGCCACCCGTGCCCGCCGGCGTGCAGCCGGTGCTGCGCTTTCGCAACCCGCTCACCGGCGTGGTGGCGTGGGACGACAAGGTGAAAGGCCGCATCGAAATCCGCAACGCCGAGCTGGACGATCTGGTGATCGCCCGCCCCGACGGCACGCCCACCTACAACTTCTGCGTGGTGGTCGATGACATCGACATGCGCATCACCCACGTGATTCGCGGCGACGACCACGTGAACAACACGCCGCGCCAGATCAACATCTTCCGCGCCCTCGGCCACGAGCCGCCGGTGTACGCGCACCTGCCCACCGTCCTCAACGAGCAGGGCGAGAAGATGAGCAAGCGCAACGGCGCCAAGCCCGTCACGCAATACCGCGACGAGGGCTTTTTGCCCGACGCCATGGTCAACTACCTCGCCCGTCTGGGCTGGAGCCACGGCGACGACGAAATCTTCAGCCGCGAACAGTTCCTGCAATGGTTCGACCTCGACCACCTGGGCCGCAGCGCCGCGCAGTTCGACGAAGCCAAGCTGCGCTGGGTCAACGCCCAGCACCTCAAGAGCATGAGCGGCGAGGCGCTCGCGCCGCTGGTGGCCGCGCCATTGCAAAAACGCGGCATCGCCGCCGATGAACGCCTGCCCGCCATCTGCGACCTGTTCAAGGATCGATGCGAGACCACCGTGCAACTGGCCGATTGGGCCGCGCCGTTTTATGCCGAGGTCCAGGCCAGCGGCGCCGACCGCGCGCAACACCTCACGCCCGCCATCGCCCCCGCCATCAACGCGCTGGCCGACGCGCTGCAATCATTGGCCGCATGGGAGCAGCCCGCCATCGCCGCCGCCATCAAACAAACACTGGCCGCGCACAACCTGAAAATGCCGCAACTGGCCATGCCCGTGCGCGTGCTCGTCATGGGCACGCCGCAAACGCCGTCGCTCGACGCCGTGCTGGCACTGCACCGGCGCGAAACCGTGCTGGCGCGTCTGCGCGATTTCGAGCTATAATTCAAGGCTCGGCATTTTCCGGGGGTATAGCTCAGCTGGGAGAGCGCTTGCATGGCATGCAAGAGGTCAGCGGTTCGATCCCGCTTACCTCCACCAATGTTGATGAGTCCAGGTTTTGACCCTATCGTCTAGAGGCCTAGGACATCACCCTTTCACGGTGAGTACCGGGGTTCGAATCCCCGTAGGGTCGCCAAGTTTTGTGGCACTTGGCTTCGCAAGAAGCAAACGTCACACCGACGCGGAGCGGTAGTTCAGTCGGTTAGAATACCGGCCTGTCACGCCGGGGGTCGCGGGTTCGAGTCCCGTCCGCTCCGCCA
>Ga0209629_10001291_pt1 | contig 15617 bp, 10 predicted proteins | sample TergutCu122P5_FD_187286 | JGI IMG/M metagenome (GOLD analysis project Ga0209629, IMG submission 187286) | Cubitermes ugandensis P5 segment gut microbial communities from Kakamega Forest, Kenya - Cu122 P5 (SPAdes) (version 2) | ecosystem: Host-associated > Arthropoda: Insects > Digestive system...
TTGGGTTCTTTTACATGCCGTAAATTTACGACATGGGACCGACGGCTTTACTTCCCCTCCGAAGGAAGGCGTGCTGAGGATTTTTTCACCCGAAAAATCCGACGGCTTCGGCCGGGTTTGAACCCGCGAATTCGGGTACCAAAGGCCAGCACGCTAATCTCTAGACCACCGAAGGAACAAACATTGTATGTGTGAAACATGATAGTTAAGTAAACATCATAATCACCATGCACATTGTAGGGTTAGATTAATAAAGGCTGTTTGATTCCAAAGATGGTCTTGGTCTGTTGTCATCATTCATTGCTTTCGTTGTCTTGAGTTCTGTCAAACCTTAGTTGGTAGTGAAGTCCTAGTTGTGGCAAATGGACACTTCTCACTTTTATCAATTTTTTTATATGTTAACAACTGTAGTTGTAACTTCCAGTTTTTCTCTGATGTGACAGTTCTCATAAAACAACTGTGTTACCTATATTGTTTGGAATTACTTGTGGTTTGAAATCAAAATTTTACTCCTACAACTAGTATATTTTGTATCTGTTGACAATTTCTTGCTAAATTCTTTTTGAATAATACCATATATTTCATTGTATCTATCTGTCACTGTCTTTTTCTCAGTTATGAAAACCTACTTTTCTATGGAAATGAAATCAGATATTCTGCTGTTTTTCTGCATGCTTGTATTTTTACTCTTCAGATATTTCTTCCACGCACACATTCTCAATGTTCTATATGTAGACACTTTCAATCATTAATTTATAAAACCAACTTTACATGCACCAAAATGTATACACATGAAATGTTAGTAAGCATCCTAAATGTTTTGGCACGTCATGGTTCCATCATCAGGAAGTCCACTCAGTAGCTGACAAAACACCCTCGAAATGGTCTGTTGCATAGTAAGTGGGTAAAAATTTGATCACACACTTGCACACACATTAAAATTTCAGTTAAAACACTAGAATGTCCACAGCACTTATATTAAAACACTAAAAGAGATGTTTCTTTGAGTGCCATGCAGACCATGAGTGAGGGCTCTGCAGTCTTCTCTAGACATCAGTGATTGATTATGTAGCAGCTGCCTTGAAACCCAAATGTGGGTTGAGTTCTGATAATGTTGTATGTGTGCACCTTGTGTTGAGTGGAAGCCTGCCAAAACATGAGGCGGCTTACTGACGTTGGATGTGTACACGTCTTGGTGCATGTAAAGGTGTGTTTATAAATTAATTTCTGTACAATGCATGGCACACACAACATTAAAATAATTTCAGTAATATTTACATATAATTTTGTTAAGTTGCTGTGTTGCTGTTTGTTATATGTCATGGTATTTATTTAATTTCAGAAAGCAGTCTGGTTTATGAATCTTTTTATAATAATAATAGCAACAACAACAACTAATAATAATAACCTGTTGGTGTCAACTGCAAAAGATCACATAATAAGCACTGCACACATCATTCGTAAAGTGCTGGGGTAAATCACTTTGACCTGTTGTTAAGATCTGGACTTAACTAGAACACTGCCACCTAGTAACTAATAGGCAAGATTTTAATAATAATAATAATAATAATAATAATAATAATAATAATAATAACAACAATAACAACAACAACAACAACAACAACAACAACAACAACAACAACAACAAACATGTGAATGAACATTACATGTAGCTCAGATGGTAAATACAGAACAGCTGCAGCACTATATACCCTAGAATAATGGTTCATTTCAGGTGTATAATTGTAAATACCCTGCATAAAGATGGTGGTGGTGGTGGTGGCGGCGATGATGACGACATAATAATAATAATAATACCCTGAGTCACTGTGACACAGCTCACCATAATTGTTTTGTACACTGAGGTTTGTTTCAGTATTATAGGCTTGCATGATTTGAGTTGGCTGTCCTAGTCTTCATGGGTTTGGTTGTCATGCTGATGAGTGATTTGTTGTGGACACTAATGACAGTGGTCAGATGCAATACAGAACTCTTTGAAAGTTAGTCCCAGCTTTTAAACCACAGGAAAAACATAATGGTTGAACTGGGCCTGATAGAACATGTGCAGTAAAATCTGATGCTAATTAGACTCCAGCCGACTGCACTTTACATTTGGCTTGTAATGTGAATGGTTGCACATGTGGTCAAGAAATTCCTTTCCTTGTATGGAAAACAAATGTTCATGACATCTGTACAAGAACCCATCTGTGGTCCATATCTGTAGCCATTTGAATCCAGTCACACCCTCATCCATTTTTGTCAGATTTATTTTGATATTATCCTTCCTCCCTTGTTTGTCTCAACAGGTGTCTTAGTTTGAAGGTTTCCAACTAAAATATATGCATTTGTTACATGTTCCAATGGGCTGGGATAGCGCAGTCGGTATAGCAACTCGCTACGGTCCGGGGATCAAATCCCGGTGGGGGTGAGATTTTCCGCACCCTTCCAAACTGGCTCTGGGGTTCACCTAGCTTCCTATACAATGGGCACCAGGTCTTTCCTGGGGGTAAAGCGGCTGGGGCCATGTTGACCACCCACCCCCATCTAGCACTGAGGTTCAAAAAAGAGTAGAGCTATACCTCTACTCTGGGCCTTCGTGGCCTGTCCCAGGGTGAACTTTACCTTTACCTTTACCTTTTTACTATATGTTCCAATGGCTGGTGGCTGTGCAGTCTGAGACATAGGCCTGTGGCCACTTTATTGCTGAGATTGTGGGTTCAAATCCTGCTGAGGACATGGATGTCCATCTCTTGTGAGCTGTGTTGTTTAGGTAATGGCATCTGTGACAGGCTGATCACTCATTCACAGGAGTCCTGCTGTGTATGTGTGTGTGTGTTTGTGTCTAATTGTTGTGATCTCAACAGTGAAGCAGCCTGGACCCAATTAGGGCTCTTATGCCACAGAAAAAATGATGACTGTTGAAGAGTACCAATTATAAGTTGTATGATTGAATGCTTCTCTTCAGCGTGCTGGCACATCCTGTCCCTTGAGTCTAAATATTCCCTTCAGCTCACTGTTCTCATACATCCTCAATTGGTGTTCTTCCCTTAGTATTTGAGACAAAAACACATACAAACCAGTTGTAAAGTTATATTTTTGTGTGTATTAATGTAATATAGCTTGTGTATAAACAGGTTTTGTATGACAGTCCTATAAATAATGTAAGTCCAAGATGTAAATATTGGATGGCCTGTAGCAGAACAACAAATAGGGTGGTGAAGTGTGGGCTGCAAGGTGCCAGATAAGTTATCTGCTGAGAGTAATTATGAATTTCTGGGAGGTAAACTTGAATATTCTTCTCTAAATGTAAGGCCTAGTGTTCTTTCAATGCAGCATCATGTTTGTACCTTTGTAAGTTCTGAAAAATTGGTTATCTGCGAATAAAAGTTAACTGCTTGAACTGCGTACGCAGCATATGTTATGCAAATGTGAAACAAGTTACGTCTGTCTGTGTTAATTACTGGAAAAACCCATATGTTTCTTTATATCTGTGAAAAGATGATCTTGTGGGGAAGGTCTGGGATTTAGGCTGGGTATTACATTTCTCACAGTCATGATGTTATGGAGACAAGTACTCTTACCAAGTTCGTGGTCATGTGATAGGTATCATTTAGGACTTGTATGGTAATACCTGCAGAGGATTTGCCGTGAATGATATTGTGGTATGAGCCAATATTGTGTTTCAACCATCCCATTTCTGTACCATGACCATATTTTTCTAGCACATTTCTTGACATGCAGTTTTTGCTTGCACTGAATGATGTGCTTGCTTCCTGTATACCATTTTTGAACCCACATGGAAATTTGCTTGTTAGTGCTACATAAAACTTCTTGTACATGTGAGGTACAAAATCATGAAGTGGACACGTAAGTGTCAAATTTGGACCTAATCATTCAGCCCTGAATGTGGAGGCAGCATGTTCCTCTGAAGGGTCAGTATCCACTTGACAAGAGTGTGTAGTGTCAAAACCCAGAAGCTTTATAAGTAAGTGCATATTTTAGATAATGAAACAAAAATTAAACAATTTGAGGTGTTCTCAATAATGAAGTTCTTATAGTGTGTTATTGCATCGTGTAGTGTGATGGGTGGGTACCCTGATACATTTGTACTTACCTACCAGACTGCGTGGGGTTATAATCCAGAAGAGCCCAACATGACTGTACATGCAGTACAGCAGAAGTGCTAAGTGACTGTATTTTATTGTAAGACACTGTGTTAAATTTTAATTTATGTTGTGATTTCTTAATATACTTTCAATTATTGGTATGTAATGGAGAAGAAAAGAAGTCTGTATAATTGAAAATGTGGTTAGTTTGACATACCATAGTTTCATCTCTGACAGTGTTACATCACAGCTGTATGTTGGTCTGAGGCCAAGGTAACAAACCCATACATGATGAGCATGACAGCACTCGAGGTTTTCCCTCTTTGCTTGTTGTAATCACCTGCAGTCTCCTCTGGCATATTATCATCTCACCCGAAAAATTTTTACTAGTCATTGTTATTGCTACCAATATTTGTGTGAACAGAATGCATGTATGACTGGAGAGGAGTGCAGGGTAGCATAGCAGCTTGAGGGCAATGTGGAGGTGGTCAGTGCATGGGACTTTTTGTGTTGCCTTGCTATAGCTTCATGATTGTAACTGCACAATGAACTGTTTTGTAGCATCATCATTGAATGATATTATGTAAAATATTGCCTTTATTCTTACAGTCTCTGCAAAATTTAAGCGGACAAGATCAAAGAGTGGTACGCCTGCGCAAAGCCATGTTATTTGCCAAAATCCAATACTGGAAGAAGATGAGGCTAAAGATTTCTTTACCTATAGGGATGGGCTGGTAGAGAATGCTGTAAGAGAATGCATCTCTGATCTTGTCACACCAGATAAGGATGGAGAAATTTTAGGTTCGTGGCTGCTTACTGAGTAAGTTTCCACAGTTCCTAACCCCATGTGTTCTTTTATGTGTACTTACAGTAAATTATTTAATGTTCTGTGATTCTGATCTCTAGCAGTTTTTCTGCAATATGCCTGCCTTATTTGTCCTTTGCAAGTACAGTAATTTTTATTTCCAGCATTTTGTATTATGAACATTTGCCATGCTCATTATGACCAGTGTTCTGCCAATTTCTTCATCTGCCACAACTCTTTGTTGACTCTTCAGAGTCCTTCATTTGGTTTCAGAGCTCTTGACTGATTTAAAAAATAATGTTCTAGTTACAATTCCTTTCTTGTTTTACCATTGTGCCAGGATAGTGTAGAGCAACTGGAGTGTGGTGTTAACCACCCATCCCCACCTAGTGCTGAGGTTAAAGAAAGATAAGATGTGTAACTTTACCTTTATATTTTTACCGTTAACAAAAAGAGTTGACTTTTAGTGACTGACTTGGAATGGTAGTTTTGTAAACTGAACTGTTGCATGTGAGAAGAGGGGTTCAGGACAGAAATTTTACTTTCATGGTCCAACTGCACTGTTGTATTGTTTTTGTACTTAAACCTATGTAAGAGAGAGAGAGCGGGGGGGGGGGGGAGAGAGAGAGTGTGTGAGAGTGTGCATGTGCGCGTGCATGCCCCAGGCTGTGTGTGTGTGCATGGTGGGGGTCAGGGTATTGACAAATTGGCCCAGGCACTCAGGCACCACACACGGCTGGATCCATTGTGCTGCCCAGAAAACCTGTTAGGGCCTTTTGTGACTGAAGAGTGTAGACCCACAACACTTGATAAAGTACTCTTGATATCAGATATTACTGCATGCTTAGCCAATGCTGGTGACTGGCACAACATATAATAGGATCCCTGATTACAGCTTTTCCTTTGGTCCTGCATGTTTATATGCATGTTTGGTGAACTGTGGCTAGTTAATGTTTAGGTCACAACTCTTCACTCTTTCTTGTCTGAAGCCTGTACATTCCTTAACAGTATCCTTAAGTTGTCTTTAAGTAAAGAGCTTGAACAGTGGTGCAAGTACCATTCTGCTGCTGCTGCTGCTGCTAGTGCTAACACTACCACTACCACAACTACCAGTTTCAGTCCTTCAGCCAGGCATGTCATCACTTCAAACAGCATATGCACTTCTTAGGCACGTTCACAAAATTGTGGATAGCGACTATTAGCTTCGTCATGTCTGTCCATCTGTTGACATGGAACATCTCAGCTTCCATTGGATGGATTTTCTTGAAATTTCATATTTGAGTATTTTTCAAAATCTGTCAAGAAAATTAAAGTTTCTTTAAAATCTAACAAAAATAATGGATACTTTACATGAAGACCACTATACATTTTTAATCATATCTCACTCAGTTCTTCTTTGGATGAGAAATGTTTGGGATAAAAGTTGTAGAGAAAGTCAAAATGCACGTTTTATCTTCAATAAGTTTTTTTTCTTTCTTTCGAAAATCATGTCATTTATGAGATATTGTGGAAAAATTTTGTAGAATGTACATTGCCTGTCTTTACTTGTTTTTAAAAGGAATATTGTCACTTTGAAAGATGCGTGTCCTTTTCAGTTTATAATCTTTGTTGTTGAAGCATCACTCCTTTAGAGCACATTGGGGGAGTGGAGGTATAGTTTCATGCATTCTGACATGACACTAAATGAAGTGAGTAGTCAGTTTCACACTTGAGCCATTTCCTTATGACATGTACCTGAACGGGTTGGTGATGAAGTGGAAGAAAAAAGAGCTGATGTGTAGCATTTAATTTCATCTCCTCCTGGTTTGCTCAGACCTTCCTAATGGCATTTTCCAAAGCAGTTGAAAGTCGGTGGCAATGTAGTATCTTCTTTTTTCAGACTGTTCTTAATAGGAAATGTAGCAGACAAAATGTTGACATATCTGGAATATGCTGTTGATTTCCTTGAAACATGTTTTTATTAACCTAAGATTCATATGGATAACAAACTCAGTGGAGATGTTATACAAAACTTTGCCATTCAGAGGACCGTGCATTGTGATAGATTCTTATAATAAAAGCCAACAAGATGCACTATTTCTCAAATTTATTTTGATAAAGAACTCTACATGTTTCGGACAGATCTACTGTCCATCATCAGGAGTCTCAACACTGTATACACAGCAATAGGTATTTGTCATCCTAGTTGTGTTGACTGTCTGGTAGCAAGGTCAGAATGGAACGTTCCATCCTGACCTCGCTAGCAGACAGCCAATGTAACTAGCATGACAAATACATATGGCTGTGCATACAGTGTTGAGACTCCTGTTGATGGACAGTAGATCTGTCTGAAACATGTAGAGTTCTTTATCAAAATAAATTTGAGAAATAGTGCATCTCGTTGGCTTTTATTATAAGAAGATTATACAGAACCTTCCTCTTGACTGATGCGTAAGCATTCTTGATGCCTATAAACCACAAATGTACTGCTGCATTGTATTCCCATTTTTCTCAAGTATCTGACAAGTGCAGAATGTATGATCAGTAGTAGATCTGTTATGTCAAAATCCACACTGGTGATTCCCAATAATTTCAGGTGCAAATGGAGTTAATATTGGCAGCAGGATGGTAGATAATTTTTTAATGTATTTTGGTAACAGTGATATGTCTCAATAAGTACTACTGTCTGTTTTATCACCCTTATTATAAATAGATATAGTGATCGATCCCTTCCACTGTTGAGGCAATTCTTTCTTATTCCTTACAGAATTAATACATTTATGGATCTCTGAACAGATTTTCTTACCTCCTGCTTGAATAAATTCAGCTGGAATCTTACTAATACTTGGTGATTCATATCATATCAACTTTTCAATAGCCATCTTAACCTCAAAGGCACTGGGCTCAGGTATTAGTGGCTGATTTGTATGTATTTCAGTCTATATAACATTAACCCTTTGTACTTTCAGTAACAACTCATAGAACTAATACTTCCACCTATTCAAAGTACTGTGGGAATTTGCAAACAGATCACCCTTCTCATGCTTTATTGAATTAGGTCTAGGCTGGTAACCCTGTGTAATCTATGCAGGTCTCTAATATTCTTGTTCTTACTGTTTGAAATCAATTACTTCTACTTTAAAATATTACCTCTTTTTGTTTCTGAAATGTCTCCTAGTTTCATGCCTTGAATTTATCAGATTTCATGCATTAAATTGGCTTTGATTCTGTAATCACTGCAGTTTAGCGTGCTTGCAGTGAATTACAAATTTTTAACATTCTTCATCAAATCATAGTTTATGCACCTTCTGTTCATACTCACCCAGACTTTCTTTAGCTGAGATTTTGATATTCTAATATTATTTTCCCAAGCCCTATTTATCTCCCAGCTATCTGAGTTCCCCTTAGTTTCAAATCTGTGTCAGATTTTAAGCATATGCTGTTCCCTAACTTCCACCCCATTTAGTTTCTTGGGGTTGCATCTGTCCATATAAAACTTCTGTGCTGCCCGTTTACTTACTGACAGTCTCTCCCTAACTTCCGCAATCACCACATAGTGATCAGTATTGTGTTCAGATGTTCTGAAAGGTTGAACATGAAGTATACATGAATGCCATCTCCTGTCTGCAGTATATGATCGATCTGATTTTGAGTCTTCCCTTTAGGAGAGGTGGTAGTTAATAAATTGTAGTTTTAGTGAAATTACCTATTTTCAGTTTGAATGTTAATAATGGCTTGCACAGTGATTTTTTTTTTTTTACAGAATCAGTTTATGGGATAATGAGAAAGAGCGGCTCATACTGTTAACAACACAAGAGCTTATCACTGTGAAGTATGATTTCATTGCACTCAAGCGGCTGGAGTTCCAGAAAGTCTCACTTGATTTGGTGGATACTCTCATTATTGGGGATCTTGTGTATCCTTCAGGCTCTCTGGTACCGTAAGTATACATGCCTTGTTGTTTTGTTAGATAAACTAAGTACAAAATACTTTTTTATGATGTGAGCTACAATATGTAATTATTCCTAAAATTGGATGTGCTTCAGAATCATTTTAGTTTCAGGCTATGCATGCCGTGAGTTTATGTCATTTGGTAAAACAAATCATAAAACACTTAGCCTTGTTGACTTCCCATTTTTTTCTGCCTCCGCTATATGTTGTCAGTGTGTTACTTGGTGGGGAGGGAATGTTTAGATGTCACGAGTAATTGGTTTTTACCAGATGAAAAATCGGTAGGTTTTGTTCATTTCCTAGGCTGTATGGTGGTTACACATGTAATGTAGTTCATTTGTACTGGTTAAGTGAATGTTGTAGTGGTGATACAAAACCAGTTTCAAAACATTACTTGCAATTATGCATCTTGCAGTTCTGAATATAGAAATTGAATGCTGTGTGTGTTAATGTTGTCTATCAGATTAATTTTAGAAACATTTAGTGTTTGATTGCAACAATGAATGGTGATTTAGAGTGACAATTCAGCATCTCAGTTTGTGTAATGTCTACAAGAAATGTTAATAAGTAAGTTCCCTAGGTCATGAAATTTAAATGAGAAGTCATTACAAGGTTTACTGTAGCTCATTTATTGCAGTGGTGTGTCATTACTTTGCAACATAATGCCTGAGCATGTTGATGCATTCATCCTGCCTTGGCACTAGTTTAAGAATTCCATCGCATTATAAATTAGGATCTTGCATTTGCAACCATTTGTGAACAACCATTTCCACTTCCTCATTATTGTGGAACTGGTGACCTCATTGTGGCTTCACTGACTGCGATCTGTCATGAGGTGTGACCTTTCAGCATGACAGTGCAATCCTCACACAGCACATATTGGATACAAATGTTGTTGCAGTTGTGAATTTGTAACCTCCAAGCCTCTGCATATGTCTGTGTTTTCTTCCTCGGACATTTCCACTTTATATTGGTTCAGTAACCAAGCCTCTCCTCATATGTCTCTGTCTTCATCCTGAGATATCTTGACGTATGCAGGTTGTCTAACCAACCTCTCCTTTTGTCTCTCCCTTTCCAAAGCTTCTTCTCCTTAGCTTCATCTCATGCCATCCTCTTGTGTGTAACATCTTTCCTAACTTGCTGTTCTTATCTCGGTCACTGTCCTCCCTTTGAGTATTTTTCATTTAGTTTCACGTTTGTTACTTTGTGACTTTTTATTCGTCTTCAAAATCTCAGCATACCGAAGTTATCCTGTTGTCAGTTTATCTTCCAACATGTTTAAGTGTTTTTTTTTTTAATTTTGTGTCTTATTCTGCTTTGTTATGCTCTTAAATATACCATTTACTCCTTTGTTCCATGTCAGTGTTTCACACAATATGCCTACATTGAGTAGAATTTGAAGGAGTTCTGAGGAAGTAATGAAATTATTTTTCTTTAAATTTGCCATCTAGGAAATATGTAATCCTCATATTGTAGGTCATTTTGTGCTCCATTAAATATACGGTTTTTTCTTGACAGTAAAGTTGCAGTAGATGTTAATTACATATAATTAATTTTTATGGCTGTATAGGCAGAAGTCCTTTATACAGTCAAATCTTTATGGCTGTAACTTGTTTGAAAAAATATTTTGTTGCTAATTTATGTACACCTTGATGTGCTGGGAGTAGGTGTCCATGAATAAGCGTTAATTGTTGTGTCCTTAAGTTTAGAAACTGGTTTCTTGCTTATCTGTTTTGCGTTGGTACAGCAGCAGCACTCACAGCATTGGAAAGTTGTTGTGAGGGAAACAACTGGTTGCTTGTGCTAATGTACCTGTTATGAACGCCTGTTAAAGCTGTAGGATATGTTGATCATTAAATACAGCCATGGTGGTATTTACTTGTTATCATTATGAATGAGTAGTTTTCAGTGCAGAGAATTGAAAAAGATTTATAAAACTTCAACACTCATAAAATAACATTATTATTATTATTATTATTATTATTATTATTATTTACCTTTATGCAGGGTATTTACAAGTATATGTCTGAAACAAACTGTATTTCTAGACCCCACAGTAGAACTAGTGTCATAGTCTGCCAGAAATAGAACCAATTTATGAACAGTTTTTATATGTGTATAATTGTGGGATGATGGACGAAGTCCAAATGTCTCATTTTATCCTAAAATAACTTTACATCTGATTTAATTTACATGTTGACTAGTCCTCTTCTGTATTTAGAGGCACTGAATGTCTGCAGCATTCCAAGTTGTATTGTTCTTTTCATCCAAAGTGATTTTACCCTTCCCACCCATTACCCTCCAAACTATGCTTTAAGTTACACTGTTTCTCATCTGATTAAATTAGCTCTACTTGCTGTATAATGTCAGTACCTGTCTACCAATATAAACATCCCAAACAGCAGTGGTTGTCATTTTTAGCACTTTTTTTCTATTTACATAAAAAACAAGCAAACAGTGCTAAGTAGAACTCATAAGGCCTGTTGTCTAATGATTTTATTTCCAGTCCTCTATATCAGTTAGTTGTGTTATCATTCCTGTCAAGAATTTATTAGTTAAGCTCAGGTTGAGCACATACCATATTTGTCTGATATGGCCTCACAGGTTCACAAGGTCTCCATGTTTGTAACTGTTCACTCATGATCACTGTGTTACATGAAATATGTAGACGTTATGATCTATTCTGGCTCTGTGTGCATAGCTCCACTTGCCCAGTGCTTCTCACCATACACCTGTAAATACAAGAAAATTCTCACATGACTGCCGTCTTGTTATTTTACGATGTTCAGAAACTTAATGTTAAACAAAAGTTGCCTGTTCATACAAGATCTAAATTATATGTGAGCCATCCACATTTTTCTGCATTTTATTAAGCATGTATATGAGATCATTGTGTGTGGATTGTATGGCACACACAGTTCCTTTTTAAGTGTTGAGGTATTCACAGTAGTATATCAGGGATTCTGGTCTGCTTGGACATGACACTACGCATGGCTGGATGGGTGGTTCCCAGTATTTTGAAGGAAAATTTTGCTGTCATATTCAAGAGTAAAGGCAACAGATTCCTTTGAAACACTGGAAACCACATAAGCAGTGATGCCATATCACATCTCAGAAGACTGGAAACCTGCGCTGTTAGGTGCTGTGTGTGAACAGTTTACCGTGATGTATCATGCTCTCTTTTTCAGTCCAACATAATCAGTACATCCACCAACAAATGCACTTAATAAAATACAATTCATAACAAGTATTAAACCCCTACATGTTTCAGCACCATGGTGCCATCCTCAGGGAGTTTTAAAACAAATGAGTATATGCCCAACACGTTAGTCTGTGTATTACACTGCGCGTATTGAAATGTTGAAAATACTGAATTTATAAAATGTATAAAAAATGGATCAGTATCAAAATCACAATACTGTGGTATTACAATTATGTAATAGTGAGCAATTCCAAGTGTAGGCTGTAGATGTTTGTATGCTTACCCCATACTGTAAGTAAACAACTATGAACTTATACTTGGGAGTGTTCACTGTTATAAAATTTTAATATCACAGTACTGTAATTTTTATACTTATCAGTTTTTATATATTTTTTAATTTTAATGTTTTAAACATTTCAATATACTCCTTTGCTGTGTAACTCCTGGCACCTCAGTGCTGCAGTGTGTAGGAGTTTTAATAATTGGTATGAATTGTATTTTATTATGGGAAGTACAAATATATATTTATCATAGTTCATGACTTGAAGCTGGGTTTTAGGTAGATGCAAATAGACATCTCTAACCTTACGAGTGATCTCGGGTACCAGTGTTTCCTGTCTGTTACATCTGAGAATGGCAAACGTATGACAGCTCTTTCTGTTTGTTGGTACAAATAAAAAGTTACCAGTGTAGTTGGAAGAGATTCAAAGGTGCCAACAAAACTGTAAAACATAATGTGGAAAGAAGGGAAAGAGACTGCCTTCTGTGATTGACTGTTTTGTTTTTGCCCAAGGGTGTGACAAGATGTAAGGTGATAAAAACAATTGTGGAGAGGCCAGGACTAAGTTATGATTCATAGGAGCTGTCCTTACTGAGCTAATGCTACAGTTTTTTTTTATTGTGGTTGGCTTACTTGTCATATGTTCTCATCTGCACATTTTTAATGTTGTCAGAATCTCATGTACACAAGTTATAAGACAAATTTTTTGTCACAGTTGGAACAGTTGTTTTACTGATTTTTGAGAGTAGAAAATATTCCCATTTTTAGGCACATTCACCAAGTTGTGAAAAGTGATTGATAACTTCATCATGTCTGTCTGTGTGCCTGTCCATCCACCATCCTTCCATCTGCATGTAACAACTTGCCTCCCACTAGATGCATTTTTGTGAAATTTTATATTCAAGAATTTTAGAAAATCTTGTAATCTGACAAGAATAACAAGTATGTTACATGAAGACCTGTGTATATTTACGATAATATCTCAGTGAATCTTCTCAGAATGGGTAATGTCTCAGATAAAATTTGTAGAGAAAATCAACACACACATTTTTATGTTCAGTAACTTTTTTCTGAAAATTGTGCTGTTTATGAGATAATGTAGAAAAATATGGTAAAGCTCATCAGGCCCCCAGGTGACAATATGGTATGGGGCATGCGCTTTGCTTGCTGGATAACTCAGACTACAGATACACTCTCAGATAGATTATGTAATACTTATTGCTTTCCAAGGCAACTTTCCTTATGCAAATGCACATCAATGCTACATTATACACAGATTTTCTGTCACATTTGTGGTTTTCTTCAGTCCCTCCAGGCAGTGCCAGGATATTACCTTGAAGTAGCCCATACCCAAATCTTTTCACATCCAGAGTCTGTAAAAGTTACAGTAAACATTAGCACATAGTGCACAATGCTGTCTCATTTTGGAGCCCTTAAAATACAGTTTGGGCCCATTGACAGTTCTGCACATTTGACAGTCAGTACTACAAATGTAATGCTTTTGACTTGCTACTTGATGTTCCGGGTCTCATTTTGTGGCCCTATCGTAGCTGAGAATAGGGATGCAGTTACTGGAAGTAAAAACTTATAGTTCAGCCTAGCCAGTGTGGCTGCACAAGATGCTTATGGATTCTGAACAGTGGACTGCATTAGAAACTATTAAGCTCCAGACCTGTGCAGTATTTTTTATGTGTAATATTTTCCATTTTTCACTCACATGCTGGCCAGGGTTGTTGGGTCATTCTGTTGAGTTTGTACCTGGCAGTTTCTGGACATGTAAATAGTAACTGTTTCCACTCAGTCTGCAAGGTAGATTGATAGTGAATAATTGACCATTGTAGTCTTTTGGGGTGTTCACAGTGTTGACTGGTAGATACAAAAGAGCGCCAGAAAAGATGTAACAAATGCTTTTTTGAACTGTGAATTTTTATTTGCCTTCAGTTTATAGTACAAGGAAGTTAAAAAAATAAGTAATGAAGACTCACATGTTGAGAACTGTATTCTGATCTTGATGTATAAATTTCATGTGGTTACACATCAGACCTCTACTTAGTCACCATTTACATGTTAGCATATGTGTCACACTGGCACCAAAGATTGTATCTCATTGTAGAGGAAATCAGTATCAAATGTCTACAGGGAGGAGGTGACAGCTTGCTTCATGTCAGTGTCGGCTGCAAATCACATGTGGTCCAGAAGGATGGAAATAACTGGGCTCCAGACTGCTAGCTAGCCAGTCTTGTGACTGGTTATGACACTGTGGTTGAGAGTTTATATTCTACCCTCCCTACAGTCTCGAGCTCACACCCCAAACTTCCATCACTTTGACCCTTTAATAAACTCCTGGCTGGCCAGCAATTTGCAACAGACACCAGCATATAGCAAGCTGTCACCTCCTGGTTGCAGCCACCTGCCACTGTTTTGTTCTACATCAGACAACACACAATGGTGCTACAGTGGGACAAATGGTTAGATGGCAGCTGTGACTATGTGGAGGTTTGGTTGAACTATCTGCTGCCCATGGACATTTAAGCATTTATTCCACCATGACACCAAGGCTTGTATCCTGGCATAAAAGACACTGGTGTGAAGCATATTGCCAGGAGGTGACAGTTTGCTTAACATTGGTGTTTGTTGCAAATCACTTGCAAGCCAGGTCTGTTTAAGGGGTCCAGAGAGATGGAAAACACTGGTTGCAAGATCAGAGGATGGTGTGTAACTTTCCAGCCATTGCAGCATAAACCATCACAAGTCTGGTTGGTAGTATGGGCCCAAGCACACCTGCATGTTCTCAAAAAAAACAGTTAATCATAAGTTTCCTTTCCAATGGCGTGGCTTGGAATTTCTTTACTGGAGGAGGTGATGGGTGTTTCCATGTCATGATTTGTTGGGGCGAGGGGGGTGTATTGGGTCTTGTACAATCCTTATTGTATTTCCTGTAACAGCATGTTTCAGAAAATGCTCCCATTGATTGGCATAATATAGGGTGCGTCAGTGAATCAGGTGATTTTAAAAATGTCATGAACAGTAAATGCTTTCAATTATTTAGTTTTAACACATATGAACACAATGTATACATAAAAGCATTTAGATTTTTCACATTTAACACATTTAAAACAAAAGTCCTACTTCCTGAAAATAACATCATTCAGATGACCACCATTCTGCTCTAGGCACTCAGCAAGTCTCTTGCGAACGTCACCCATTACTCTTAGAAGCATCTCCACAGGAATTCCCTTGACTTCTTGCTGAATTCGATGTTTCAACTCCTGAACTGTGTGGGGTGCTGGAGCT
>Ga0209629_10001294_pt1 | contig 15595 bp, 10 predicted proteins | sample TergutCu122P5_FD_187286 | JGI IMG/M metagenome (GOLD analysis project Ga0209629, IMG submission 187286) | Cubitermes ugandensis P5 segment gut microbial communities from Kakamega Forest, Kenya - Cu122 P5 (SPAdes) (version 2) | ecosystem: Host-associated > Arthropoda: Insects > Digestive system...
AGCCGGAACAATAGGTCCGCCGCCACAAATTCAATATATAAAATAAAATATTTGTTATTTCTGTTTTGGGACTGGGAGGCGTGGTGTTTGACTCAGTCTGCGGGGTAATACACTCCCCCCCCCTCCGAAAGAAACACTGTTTGAAATAAGGGGCGGAAAGGTTTTCAGGGGCGCCAAATATCTTAATTCGCCCCTGGGTGTGATTGGAATTTTCTTTGACACAGTCCTTCCGGGCGCACTTGACCTTCGAGCCAGTTCAGTCTTTAACAGAAATGAGTACCAGAAATACTTTCTGGCGAGTAAATGCGGCGGCTGCGTAGGGCTGACCATTTTACAACCAACTTGCGCCGATTGTCTTGAAATCTGGGAGCCTCGACATCCTGGAACCCTCAGGGCCTCTAAAGGAATTGCTTTACATTTGCGTATATTCTATACGTGTCCCTGTAAGCACACAGACTTCAAACAGACTGATGATAACTGTGGAGGTTAGTCCGTCTTTATTGGTGCAGTTTAGAGAAAATTACATTAGACTCTCGTCTATGTGTACGTCTTTCCTCTGTGTAACCCAGTATAAGGACTAAACTCTTTACATGTTTTTCATGTATTTCGGTACAGAAGGATTATGAAAAATATGTAGAGCAAGTTTGAGTTTCGTTAAAATCACCTGAGTGAAACTTAGACTTCCCTTTGGGTTGAAAATGAATTTTTATTCATACTTTCTACATTTTTCCGACAATTGGGACCACAGTCGGTGCAAAAAAAAAACCCACCATATAATTCCGCTAGGTTATTTTGAATATCGTGGAAATACATTCATTAAAGACAGACTTTAACTCAGAGAATAAAGCTTATTTTCCTCAATTTTTTACATGCTTCAAATAAATTGTGTGCGCAGGATAAACACAAGAACTTATTGGGTGAAAGTAGTTTTCATGAAAAGCGGCGTACTAAAACCACGCTTGACCTTGGAGATTCAATTAATTTCTGTCCGTATTTTCCACATTTTTATGATTTGGTGAATTTTCTTATGACATCTCTGAAGGTAATGCTGTTCGTGATTTATGGATTTCATGAAAATTAAGACACGGAAATTTTTACTTCTCTTCATTCTTTCATTCATTCATTCATTCGTTCATTCTTTCGTTCTTTCGTTCTTTGGTTCTGTTGTTTGTTATACGACACTTCCGTGACCTCTTCCAAAGCCACAGTGCTACCAAGTGTTTCCTCTTTTAATTTCCATATTCTCTCATTTCCTTAAGGGCATCCAGTAGCTGCTCACGTTTCCCTCCTCCTCGTCTTCCCATCACTTCTATCATTCCCTCTATCTTCCTTTCAATACCGTGTCTTGGACGGCAGTTCCTACACAAGATGTGACCAACCCAGTCAGCCTTCCTTCTTTTTATGGTTTGTAGGATGTTCTTCTCCTCCTTGACTCTCTGCAACAATTTCTCACACGATCTGTCCAACTGATCTCCATCCTTCTACAGCACCACTTTTCGAAATTTTTCAGGTATTTCTGATCTACTTTCCGAAGTGTCCAAGTCTTAGCACCATACAAACTAAACTCCAAACGTAACACTTCGCTAGCTTCTTCCTTAAATTTAAGTCCATTTTGCTGGTTAAGAGTCTTCTTCTTGAAAGGTGTTATTGACATGGCAACCCAGAATTTAATTTCCTTAAACATCCTTCATTATTTGTCATCGTTCTACCGAAATATTTCAAATATTCCACATTCTCGGGCTGTTTTTGATCAATCATAATCTGTATTGGGGATGGTTGCCTGGAGGTTCTCATTAACTTACTTCCTTCATGGACGTAATTGAAATCACATTTTCCATAAAAAGCACTGCATTTTGGAAAAGGAAGAGGCCAAGTTAAATTTGTATTTTCTTTTTTACGGAGTACTTTGTTTTCTGCATGGGCAGGCTTTTGTTTTTCATTTCAAGTTTACAAATTTTAAGTTCCTTAAACACAGTAGTTTCTTTGACTTTCCATTAAATGGGTGAATATGGATACAAAGCTACGCTAAACACAAACACTTTGTAAATTATATTATAAACCCGAAATGAGTGATGCCGTCAATCTTCAAATAGGTCTCGAAAATAAAATTCCTTTCCTCTCCTACTCCACTGTCATTAATGACGTGCAGCAGTTAGATAAGTCGATAGATACTTAGAGCTGCGTCTGTACAGTTACAGATAACCTGTCGTCTGAGCAGTTTAGATCAGCGGAAGAGACGCTCAGTCATGTTCCCAGCCCTTCTTCTTTTTTATTTTCGTCTTGAAGTGACATTAGTTTCTTGTGACTTTGTGGCGGGGCGCCAACCAAGCCCTTGTCCATAAGCCAAATGATAAATGATTGAACGTACAGTATTGGCCCAATAATACTGACAGGGTAACCCAAGTGTTCGGACAAAAACTGACCCCAGAGCCACTTTACTCTACCACAAATCCTGAAACCGTCGGCCTAAATTGACTCTGGGCCTCAGCGTTCAGATTTTGGCGTCCGATGACCGAAGCAGTAGAACACGGTCATTTGAGGATGTAGCGGGTCAATACGAGGCTTAAATCGAGTTTCTATGGCGGCTTGCAGTGTAGGCGCACAATACCACATGCCATAGATTCATAAATTATATTGGGAGGTGAAGCCTGTGGTCAAACATACCAGCGAGGAAACGCTACCTACATACTACAGGACATCACACAGCTTACGGAATTGCTAAAAGCAGAATGTTCCTTAAGAATGTTTTATTTTATTGGAAGCTTGCAATATGTTTACAAAGAACAATCGTAAGAGGTTGGTGCCATCTGTATTGCCAGAAGAAATAGGCAGACACGGACAAAAAACTTATTTACTCTTAGATAAACTCTTACACTATTTATTGTTATTTGATTATTAAGATTCTTGAACTTCGTACTAATAAAAAATGCATAATAAATAAACAAACAAATTCCATTAAAATGTTGACTTTCTACTGGTATATATTAAAAGATTAAATGAATAAAATATCTAATTTTTACTTGAAAATCTTATTGCTTTCGAATATTGCATTATACGAGGGAATAAAAATTAGTATTTGAAAGATTCTGAATAAAATATAAAACTTCATTTTGTTTATAATGGTGTGTCTTCGATTAAGTTCCTTTGGTTTCTCAGTACGGACGTTAGGAAATGTATATAGCCTTGATATCAAAAACTCTAAAATATATGGAAAAACATATTGCACATGATTTGTGTATTTCATTCTTCTCTACATTACTTTTTTGAGAGCATTTGTTATTACGATAAATGTTTAGCAGAAACTCAAACATAACTGCAGTGAAGCAGTCGTAAGACTGATCTAGACAACAGCTTATATACGTACGAGTGTGTATATATATATATATATATATGTGTGTGTGTGTGTGTGTGTGTGTGTGTGTGTATACACACACACACACACACACACACACATAGTGAAGTATTTAAAAGGAAATGAGCTGTTGTTGCGAAACTGACCTTCCAGCAGTTTCTTGTTATTACGTTTATAGAGGCAGGCAGACAGACGGACAAACACAGACTGTAGTAGGCGCTTTAGAAAGTTTCTAAGGTTCCTCAAATGAACATCAGATACATATGAAATGAAATGTCTAGTTCAAGGCACACCGAGTGTCTTAAGGGATAGTTTCCTTCTGCTCTAATAATTTTCCTTTTCCTCTTCTTCTTCTTCTTCTTCTTCAACATCTTTTTAATATTAAGGCCTCTAGCATTGGTCATCATATATCCGCTTTGGTCATCATATATCCGCTTTGGTCATCATATATCCTCTTCCTTTTCTCTGACGTTTAGTATTTCTTTCTTAAAGCTATCCGTCTGTCTACGTCCTCATCATTCCGTTTGCTCCAAACGACTTTCTTATCTTATTCCTGTAATCTATTCTTTCACCTGCCATTTCGCATCTGGAATATGTGTCCAATTTTACTTGTTTCCTTATACATTTATGGTTATTCTTTTTTATGAATTCAGGGGAGTTATGTTAAAATAAACCCCATTCGGTTTATTTTACCATAAAAAATTTGCTGGTTAAATATTTAAAATACTTTTTATTTTGATGTATATAAGAACTTATTTGGTCACTAAACTCCTAGAATAGAGCTCATTTTCTTTGTTCTTTAGATTTTAAAACAACATTACCTTAAGTGCAAGAATGAAGAGCAATTAAATAACTCGTACTGCAAAATTTGTTGTTATTGAAGAAAAGGCTTTTGCATTTATGAAACCTGTCCTCTTGCTATGAGAGCCATATACATTACAACCTGCTGTGCAGGTAGCAGCAGAGCGCCATAGTAGCTGCGGATTACGTTGCTGTATGTCAATAATATAACGTGAGAGACTGATGCGAATTCTCTGGTCGGATTCTGGCTTACTGCGTAGTTAATATATCAGTAACTCGGGACAGAACTTTGACAAGAAAAAAATTTAACAACGCTAATCGCACTGCCGCAATTTAACTTGATCATCAACTGACCAAAGAGATATTTTTTCGTACTGCTAGATGGAATGTTTGACTTGAAAATGGGACCGATAATTTGTTCTGAAACGTCCGCAACTAACTGCTATTCTACGCTGCGTAAAATGCAAGAAGAGCGAATATCTCAAGGCATATTAAACTTGTGTTTCGTCTTGCTATGTAAATTATAATCCCAAAGTTTTGTAGACGTATGAGATACACCTAATCATGGCATCATATACTGGAGGACTGGAATCTGCAAGTTTCTAGATGAAAATTTCACTAGCATTTTTAAGTACGTTATAATTTTTGCGGAATTCTATTTTTGGATCATAACTTTCTACAAAACAACGTACCTTTAACAGTACACCAAACTGGTAAGCCTATATTCCTTGTATGTACTGCTGTCTAATAGGTTACAGTAGATGGCCCGACGACACTGCGATTTTCCTGAGCAAAGCCTGGCCGGTGCGCTACCTACATCCAAACTCAATATACCGTCAATTTCCATGTTAAAAGGGTTCGGGGCTACTTGTCGCTGGAGCTATTCAAGGAGGATATTTTCCCTAACTTATTTATATGTAAAACCTTTCTCCCAAGAACTGCAGGAAAATCTGGTATGAGTAGAAATCTATAAGCTCTCTTCAACATAATAGTAAAGAAAAGTGCGAATAAAATTGTGTATAAGCTGGACTTGCCGCCTATTGGAATATTCGAGTAGAATTCTACACTTATGCATTTCTCATAACAAATATATTATTCTAAAATTCTTATATTGGAAAATATTCCGCAGCCGTATTGGAAAGACAGAGATAAATGTACGATACCAGTCATCAACAGACTTTTACTCATTTTTAAAGTAAAATCACATATCCGACCCAGATGAACTTCCCTGTACATAACGAAACCTCCCACACAACTAGAAGCTGTATCCAAATCTCTATAAATGAGATCTTTATTGATGTGGTGAGGCCACGCGGTGTTTATATGGAATGAACTCTCAAATTCTTCCACTTTTCTTCCCCCGGACTGTAGGCGATAAAATATGAAAAATGCGTGGAAATATTAATGACGTAGATAAAGCAAAACACACTGACAGAAATCTGTCTCAGTGCCACCTTGTAAACCATAAATCCCACTGGCATCTCTTTGTACTAAACCCTGTCTTTTATTGTGAGAACTCAGTAAGTAAATATGTTTGATATTAATAGGTTTCAGTGCGGTTTGGGATTTGGGTGCCGAATTTGAAACTCAGAGACCTGGAAAAATCCCACCTGGCATTTGTGGTGCAAGAAATAGTCCAGTGACACGTTCTCTCCGAGTTCTTACAGCTTTCCCTTTCACTGCCTTTTAATTTTCCAGTAATTACCCATATTGATGCTTTATTTAAGTACTACTGATGTTATTTGATCTTTACAATTTCTTAGTGTCCCTTCTTCTCCGTATAGGTAATCGAAAGAACATGAAGGCTAGTTTATTTGAGATTTATCTTGCGCATAAAATTTGTTAAGTGTGCATTTTATACCTTTGAAATGTCCCTTATATTGTTACTTGGGATAGGCCTAAATATATTCTAGCAAAATATTAGTAAAATATTATACATTTTTATGTTCATAAATATCATAATTGAAGGTTAAATGACGATTTATTTCGACACGTAAGAGTAGCTTATTGGTGAAGAATGACCAAAAAAAATTACTATTTTATTAACATAGTTACAAGCAGAAATAATATTGAGTTTGCTTCCAACAATTCAGTTAAAAATTTATCTCCATTCTCTTAGCAAGGATATGAACACAATTTTATAGATAACTATAATTTTTACTTCTTGTAATCTATGTGACCGTAATAAGTGGATCCCTGTCACTACGGCGTGGCGCGTCCTCAGGTTGCGGATGGAGGAACGACCTCCAATATGGAGGGTAGCTACGAATATATTGAATAATCAGTTACGGACAGCCAACAAGAAGTTGTCCTCCAGCTAGGCTTTTGGACGAAGTGCTAACAACTCCTCACCGTAAAAACTGGCTTTGTTACGAAACATAAACAACTGCCTCGGACCTGGACTGATAATTTGGTACGACCTGACCGCGGAAAATTACATGAGATTTGATACATGGAATGTTAGGAGTCTGTAGAGGGCAGTTTCACGTACAGTAGCAGCCAGGGAATTAGCAAGATATAAATTAGATTTAGTGCATGTACAGGAGGTTATGTTGGACAAAGAGGGGAGGTAAAAGCAGGAGATTATATTTTTTTCTATGGGAAAGACACGACAATCATGAATTGGGAATAGGATTTTCTGTACACCAGCAGTTAAGAGAGTAGAGTTTGTTACAAATAGGATGTTATATATATAGATGTGATAGGTCGCTGGAGTAATATTTTTGTTTTGAATGCGCAGGTATCAAGTGAGGAGAAATGTGATTATTCCAAAGACAGTTTTTGTGAAGAATTAGAGCAGCTTTTTTTTATTATTTTCCGATGTACCTTATGAAAATTCTGTGAAGAGATTTTAATGAAAAAGTGGGAAGAGAGAATACTTTCAAACCGACAATTAGGAATGAAAGTCTACATCAGGATAGTAATGATAATGGTGTTAGAATAATAAACTTCGCCACATCAAAAAAGTCTAGTTTTTAAGGCACGATATACCTGTACCGAAACCTTCATATGTACGAGTGGACCTCTCCTGAAGGGAAGACTCACAACCAGATTGATCACATATTGACAGATAGGAGAAGGCATTCGGGTATACTAGATGTACGAAGTTTCAGGGGAGCTGATTGTGATACTGATCACTATCTGGTGGTTGCAAAAGTTAGGTAAATATTGGCAGTAAGTAAACAAGCAACACAGAATTTTGATATGGAAAGATTTCATCTCAGGAAGCTAAATGAAACTGAGGTTATAAAACATTATCACATTAAGATCTCAAACAGGTTTGCAGCTTTGGAGAACTTAAGTGATAGCGAGGACATAAATAGGGCTTGGGAGAACATTAAAGAGAACATCAAAATTTCTGCTAAAGAGAGTTTAGGCCTGTAAGAATTCGAGCAGGAAAACACAAGTTTTGATGAAGAAAGTTTACGTTTTTTATATCAAAGGAACCATGAAAAAATGCAGTGGTTACAGGATCCAAACCAAAGCAACGTAGATAATCTAAACAATGAGAGACGTGAAGATAGTAGACACTTCAGGAACAAATGGAAGGAATATCTGAAAGAAAAGTTTGATGAACTTGAAACTAACAGTAAGATAAAAAATATCAGGTTCTTGTACAGGGGCAAAAATGATTTTAAGAAAGGTTACCAGCCTATAACTAACTTGGTAAAGGATGAGAAAGGTGATTTGGTTACAGGCTTCCACAGTATTTTGGCTAGCTGGAAGAATCATTTCTCTCAGTTTTTCAATGCCCATGGGGTTAGTTGTGAAATACACACAGCAGAACCTCTAGTGGTTGAGTTGAGTGCCTTTAAAGTTGTGATGGCTATTGAAAAGCTAAAAAGACACAAATCACCTAGTATTGATCGAATCCCAGCAGAATTGTTTGAAGCTGGAGGTAGAACATTTCGCTCTGAGATCCATAAACTTATTAATTCGATTTGGACTAAGGATGAATTGCCTAAAGTATGGAAAGAGTCATTCATTGTACCTATCTATAAGAAGGGCGACGAAACAGATTGTAGTAATTATAGGGACTTTTAACTTTTGCAAACTACGTAAAAATTTTATCCAACATCCTGCTGTAAAGGTTAACTCCATACGCAAAGAAAGTTATTGGGTATCATCAACGTGGAATTCGACGCAACAGATCAACTACTGAACGTATATTCTGCATTCGTCAAATACATGAGAAAAAACGGGAATAAAATGAAGCAGTGCATCAGCTATTTATAGACTTCAGAAAGCTTTTAATTCAGTTAGGAGGTAGGTATTCTTTAATATTCGCGCTGAGTTTTGTATCCCCATGAAAATTATCAGGCTAATAAAAATGTGTCTAAATGAAACCTATGGCAGATTCCGGGTAGACAACTTTTGTTTGCAATATTTCCTATTAGGAATGGTTTAAAACAAGGAGATGCTCTGTCGCCATTGCTTTTCAACTTTTCATTAGAGTACACCATTTAGAGGGTTCAGGTAAACCAGGATGGATTGAGATTAAATGGTACATATCAGTTTCTGGTTTATGCTAATGATGTTAATATATTGGGAGAAAGCGTACATACTATACTGGAAAACGCAGAAGCTTTATTAGTTGCTAGTAAGGAGACTAGAATAGGAGCGAATGTTGATGAGACTAAGTACATAGTCATGTCTCGAGATCAGAATGCAAGACGAAGTCACGATGTACAAATCGATAATAATTCCTTTGAAATAGTGGAAGATTTTGAATATTTGGGAAAAACATTAACGATAAAAATTCTATTCAGTAAGAAATTAAGAGCATACTGAAGTCAGGGAATGCTTTTTATCATTCAGTGCAAATTTTTTTTGTTCGCTATTCAAATATTTTATGATTAAGATAAACAGAACTATAATTTTGCCTGTTGTGTTGCGTGGGTGTGAGATTTGAAACTGAGGGTGTTTGGAAATAGGGTGTTGAGGATAATATTTGGGCCTAAGAGGAACGAGGCAACAAGAGAATTGAGAAAACTACATAATGAAGAGCTTAATGATCCGTAATCCTCACCCAATATTGTTCGGGTGATCCAAGCGAGAAGAATCAGGTGGACGGGCATGAAGCACGTGTAGGAGAGAGGTGTAAACAGTGTTTCGGTGGGGAAACCTGAAGGAAAGAAACAACTTGGAAGTCCCAGGCGTAGATGGGAAGTTAATATTAAAATGGATCTTCAGAAAATGGGATGTGAGGGCATGGACTTGATCGATGTGGCTCAAGATAGGAACAGGTAGCGGGCATTCGTGAATGCGGTAAAGAACCTGCGAGTTCCACAAAATGTGGGGAAATTCTTGACTAGCTGAAAACCGATTAGCTTCTCAAGAATGACTCTGCTCCATAAAGTAATTATGTTAGTTAATTATGAGACCTGACATTTCAAAACAAGCGATAGATCTAGAATAAATATTATTGAGCACAAAGTGATGAGAATAATATATGAAAAAAGAGAACAGAAGTATCAGAAAATTGACGAATATTAACATAACAGGAAGCATCTTATTTTCTCTTTCAATTGTTACAATAAGGTGGAATAGATATGCTGCCATACTGCGAGATATAAAGCCCTGGTGAACATAACTGAGGAAACTGAAAAACTGTTAGTAATTTGTAGAGGTGGGTGGATTATAATGCTAAAGTAAATGTTTAAAGGATATTTTGTGAGATCGTGGGCATTATGCACTATGTATGATTATTGTCTGGTGAGGAGGTAGTAAAAATGTTTGGATTAGATGAAAACTCTAATTTTATAATATAATAATAATACCAACAAAATGTTCAGTAGTTAAATAGTTTTTGTACATAATAACCTTCTATATGCTTCGGCCGCTCACGCGGTTGCCTTCAGGGAAGCAATAAAAGAATAAAAATTAAAAGATTATGCTATTATTATTGTGGTTCTGTCTCTTCAATAATTTTATCATCTTTCGATTTTTATCCTTTTTAGTGCCTTCCTGATGATGACTACGTGAGCGGTCGAAACATGTAGGAAATTATTATATATAGAAAGTTACTTCACTGGTGTGAATTTTGTTGTTATTGTTATTATATTATACGTATATACTTCATTAGTACTTGGATTATGTGTTATGTAAACTCGAATTTTATTGATTAGCCGTGGAATTTTTTACTTAAACATACTCTTATTTCAATAATATTTTTATTAAATTCTTTGAGTTGCTTCATCACCTAGTGTCATTTATTCATTCTATTACTTTGAATGTTCAGTCTGGTGTGGCCTCCAGAACTATCCATTTTTGGTACTGATGTTAATACTGTACATTTCACTCATTTTGTCCTAATTTTCCTGAAACGCTTTGCTTCACTTTTATGGTCTTTGAAATCAAATTTTTAAAGTTCGTTACATTTAGTATAACACGTCTTACAAACGGGAAGATCTTTATCTCTTCTATTGAAAGGTTTTTTCTTAATAGAAACTAACCCTCGAATTTTGTTTATTTGGTGGATAATAAAACTTACAAAAATATACGAGTATATTCAGCTTCACATTGTATCAATAATTATAATATTTATTAACATACTCTTCAGTTCTGTGAAATATTAACTCAGGAAAGAAATTGTCCCATATAAACCTGTTTGAATAGTGAAATATTAAAGAAGAAACAGACAGTATCTTTTTTGCCCAGTTGTATGTAACATTGTTTTTAAAGCACATGCTATATTACGTTTAATTCCACAACAAAAACCAATAATTTGCTCCTCATAAATGGACAAAAAAATTACACTGACTGCAAGTCAGACATCTGTGTGAAAGGAATTCAATAGTTAGCTCTGTCTGTCCCTTCCATTCGGGTAGTGAGTGATGGAATGGAAATGCGATTAACAGAATTGCTCTTATCCTCTCTCTCCGTTTGATGTCTTCACAAGCAGACGTCTAATCTGATATTGATTCTTGAATTCGCAGAATCGATCCCCGCTCAGAACCATTGACAGCTGCCCCAGGTGCTTCTTCAAAGTAACATCTGATCTCCCAGATTGGATGAGAATTTCTAAACGCCGATGATCATTAATAAGCTTGAAGTTCATTAATTATAGTGTTTACGGGGATCCACGCTTGTTAATAAATGAAGGCCAGATTTCCAAAATTAAGATCAAATTCGCCTTTTGCCCTCCAGTGAGATCAGAGGCTTTTGATTTAAGGCTACATACATTATCGATACCGATAAAAGTCAAGGCGAAATCAGTGCTTCAAATTCTGTTTGCTTAGTTCTCGGTAATAAATCACCTATTCAACCTGAACACTTTTAGTACTTCATGTCGTCCATTAACACTTTCTATAATTGGTTAACTTTGATAACCACTTCTGTTCTCGATGACAGCATTAGTATTACTTTGTCAAATCGCTTTACTAAAGAACACACCTGCTTGTTTAAATGCTCAATGAAATATATGCAAACTAAAAGATTAATCTGTAAAAATGAATATATATTTGCCGAAAGTGACTTTCAAATTGAGAGATAGCTGCAAACTACATGCAATACAAATTATATATATTTTGAACAAAGGCATGTGAAAACTAACATTGAAATATGTTGCAGGAGTTTTGGGTTTTAAACCCCCAGTTTATTCAAATGTTACGTAATTGTGGAAAATATTTGTAAAATGCCATCAGCATACATTATTCTCTAATATGAAGGCACGCCAATTAAAATACCGGCGCTTATCGTTCAAAATAATCCATATTATGTATTCACGTACAACTGTTTTGGTTTATTTGTATGGAGATCTCGCATGTGGATCTGTCTAAATGAAACTGCATTTAACTGACCATGAATTCCAATGTGTTGTAACAAAAGTTACGTTATATTGAACATAGCGTATCACTTTCCAGATTAACACAATAGCTCACAACCTTTCAAAAATAATAGGCTTAATTTGGGAACAAATACTATTACACGTAACTGTGATATGGAAATACAGAATAGGCCAGAACTCAGTTCACAAAACGCATGCTGCATGTTCCAGTTCAAACCTGTTAAAACCGGTACGAAACAGCTACAGGTTTTTTCGTAATTGAGTTACTTCTGTTCTACGCAGGTGTGTACTAAGACATTTTCTGTATTTTAGTGTACATTTTACTACAGATTATTTGATTTTTGGGTCACAATGTGTATTTCCTGTCTGATTGGCATATACAAGTGAATACGACAAACTATAGCAATAGATTACTTCGTTTACAGCTATTCCATAACGTTTTTGTCCGCATCGTCAGTATTTGGTCCCAGCGGTCTTTTAATAAATGTATAATGCCATAAGTAATATTTATACTTTTGCTTTTAAGGATATTTGTTTACGATCTCCTACTGCCTCTTGGAATACAGGGGCATTAAGGAAAACTCAGGCTATTTCATAAAAATCTTCTTGAGGGATCCAAGTACGTGTATACTACATACCACTTTCGTCTCTGTATGGCTTGTCTTGGCTATCGTCTCAAGGACGAATCTGCGCACTGTAAGGATAACATGCCGTGTTAAACAGATACAGTACCTGGAACCGCATGAAAAACACATTTTTTCGCGTCCATATCTCCGTAAAAGTTCAAATTGGAATATAGGTATTTTTTGATTATATTAATGTAAAGCAACCTAAGACACTTTCTCTCTAAGTATGGAGGATTCCTCATGAAACAATCTGTATAACTGAAAAATTTGGCAGCTGTTGTGTCGTCGCTTCCAAAGAAATATTCTTGAGGATCAAGAAATTATTTTGACTGGATTTGTTAATAGGGTAGCTAAAGTGCTTTAGAGTACAGACTGAACAATATCTATGACAGAAAAGAAATGAAAGGTACGTAGAGATAGAAAAACAAATAAAAATGTAAGAGGGGATAGAATAATTGGTAAAGCCGGAACAAACAGCTTTGTCTTCTTCATGAAAAATACATGAAAGAAATTACCCCAACGTGGACACAATATTGCACGAATAGTTGATACAGACTCATTAAACAACCTGCTACTCAACCCTTTTGGCACTTCTGCCTCTATTGCATCCAGCCCTTAACGACTCTCGTTCTCCACACATGCTATTTTGTCGATTAATCTGACTGCTAGTTGTGCGGCTAATCATACTAAGCTTTATACGTTTAATCATCCACCCGTTTCTTCTCTTGCATCAGCGCGTCACAATTCAATAAACAGTTGACGTGTTCATGCGAAAATATGGAACAGCAAACACTGTCCGTATTGATATGGGTGTACTAAGTACACTGTAGAGTGTGTAGTCGGTGTTGTTTGCATTACTGGATTTCTAGGCAGAGACGATATTTGTAAAAATAAAACTTTTTACTTTCAATTTGCTTTCAATTAGTACACTTACACTTTTTTGCATGAAAGCATCTTTGTTTCCACCTCTTCTTATATTACTGTTTACATAAATTTTGTATAGTTTTTTTTTTCTTTTTTACTTTTCTGACTAAATTAGTTTTGTTTTTCCAATTGATTTAGTGTAACTCCGATTTCACACAGAGTTCAAATAAGATAAATTCTATTTAATCGACAGTTCGTCTTAGAGTAAAAGTGTTATATGTGTATCGTTACTCTAACAAACTGTCTTGTAATAAATAGGTAAAGGTAAAGGTAAAGGTACAGTTCACCCAAGAACAGGCCACGAAGCCCCAGAGGGGGAGTAGATGTATAGCTGTACTCTTCCTTCAATCTCGACACTAGATGGGGGTGGGTGGTCAAAGCCACGCCACGGCCGCTTTACCTCCGGGAAAGACCTGGTACCCATTGTACTATTTTCTTGCAGTAATTTTCAGTTTTAATAGTATTGAAAGGAGTTGTGTTTGCAATAAATAAAAACGAAATCAAACACACAAAATGTTAAAAACGTCTATGTGGTTTAATCGAGTTGTATTTGTCCACGCGATTAGACCACACAGAAGGAGAAGTTGTATAACTTCACTCTTTCCTGACTTCGGTATTAGATTTAAGTATGTAACCAGATTCACGCACCGGTCGCTTTATTCCTAGTGTCCATTAAACTGGAGGGTGCGTCCAGCAAATGTTGTCAACGATTTTCAGAACAAAAGATACACCTCTTCCTGCCTAGAATCAAACCCCCCTTACTATCCAGCCGTAGATACTATACTGACTACGTTATTCCGTGCAACAGATGTGCGGGACAAAAATCACTTCTAATAAGAAAACGCTTTTATTTATTCATTTACCTAGTGTGCATTACGCCGATCCTGGTGGCCGCTCTAGGACTTAGGTCTGCGGGTTCGAATCCCACCTGGGGCTTGGATGTCTGCCTCATATGAATATTGTGTGATATCAGGTAAAGGTCTCCGCCAAGGGTCGGTCCCTCGTCCAGAGGTTTCCTACCGAGTGTGGTGTGTCTGTGTGTGACCTAGAAAGAACCTCACAAGAGATGCGGCCTAGGCCCTAGGAGGGTTGTAGCGCCACAGGTATCGAAAAGACCTCTTCTTACGGCAGGTCCACAGCCTCTCCCAAAACAAGTTCTCCTCTTTCAATTTTCAGTATTGTCTTATTTCCGTAAGGTCATCCAGTAGCTGCTTATATCTTCTTCCTCCTGTTCCCTTCTTATCTACCCTTTCTTCAAAAACGTCTTTTAGAAAGCGGTTCCTACGCAAGATAAGACAAATCCAGTTACCCTTCCTTATTTTCATTTTACCTAGGATATTAATTCCGTCCTTGACTCTTTGTAACATAACATTTTACACACAATCTGTAATAATTCAATGACTTCTAGTGTTATATTTATTCCCTCATCTACCATTATACTTATCTCATTGCAGCTATTAATCTTTCAAGGACAGAACTGTAAACTGTAACTGTCCATTTAAAGACCCAGTTCGTACCGCGCAGTAAACACTCTGCTTTCGGTTATAAAAACCGATAAGTTAATGTTGTATAGAGAAATAACTGCTGTTTGTTCTGAGATCCACACAGAACACATAAATGCACTGTGGGCAGAACACAGAATTTCTGAATGTTAAATCTGGTGGCACGTGAAGTAAGTCTTAGGCTATAAAATGTTAATTAAACGTAATTAGGTCCAGCTAAGATTGCGACAAACCCATGACCCCACTTTCTCACTGGTAAGGAAATTCAAAGTATTTTTGCGCGTTTTCATATATTGCCCAAAAATAGAATTTAATAAAATACAATTAAATGCAAACAATAAATCCAAATTTATGATAATAATCATCCTTACATATTTCGGCAACTGGGTGCCATCTTGCACGGAGTGTTGGACTTGCGTTGCATTGTGTTTTATGGTTTGTATTTCATTGTATTTCATCATCATAAACACCAAGGATTGTACCCTTTGATCCGTTCCGTCTCCAGGGTTATAGTTGCTCTCTCCAACGTTTTTTAGGTCGTCCAATTGATCTTCTTCCTTGCGGTCTATAGTTGTAGGATTTTAAAGGAATTCAGTTTTGT
>Ga0209629_10001296_pt1 | contig 15589 bp, 6 predicted proteins | sample TergutCu122P5_FD_187286 | JGI IMG/M metagenome (GOLD analysis project Ga0209629, IMG submission 187286) | Cubitermes ugandensis P5 segment gut microbial communities from Kakamega Forest, Kenya - Cu122 P5 (SPAdes) (version 2) | ecosystem: Host-associated > Arthropoda: Insects > Digestive system >...
TCTGAGGTGCATATTTTAACCAGTTTATTGTTTCTTTGGTGCCCAGTGACTGTGAATAGTTCAATCTAAGGGATCCAGCAGGTTAGGTTTTTCTTGGCCTGCGATAGAAACAGAGCTGGCTTTTGACATGTCATGCATGTTTAAAAAAATTCAGACAGTGGACAAAGTAAAAAAAAAAAAAGTATCGTGATCTTTAGCCAGCTCTGTTCTCTCTTTTGTCTGTACTTGACAATTTGGTGATGCAGCTCTTGGTTTGGCTCCCCATGGTCTGGTTCAAAGTGATCTTGGTTTGGTGTGGTCTGGTACAGTGCAGTTTGCTTTGGCACATAATACCTGAATTTAAGACAACCTCCTATATTTAAGCACCACATTAAAGGAAAAGACCTCATTTTGCATTTGAGTAAATATGGTATCTCTTGCTTTGGTTACATACTACTTATGATGAAAGAAGATGAAGTTCTCCATGTATCTAATTGAGCAGCATTTTAGGAAGGTGTGCAGGGAACAAAGGTTCAGTTTCATGGGTTCTGAACATTGTTACTAAAGGTAGGTGAGTAATCAGGTTAATGACAAGTGCACATTATTGCTGGGGAGAGAGCTCTTATTACCCTTTTAATAGAAGGCCAAGTGGCCTAAGGGCTAGTCTGGATGCTTTAGGGTAAAGGATAAATCTCTTGCAGCTGCTGGGAATTTAACCATGATTCTTCTGGCATCTAGCTTATAGCCTAGTCATTATATTAACTGAGCTATCCCAGCTTTGCTTATGGAGTTATGTACCATTTAATCAGAGAAGTTATGCAACCAGTTTTTTTAAACGTGATCTGTTTGTAAAAAAAATGCATTGAAATCTGGAAACAAACACAATGTTATTTTAAGTGTTGTGAATGTCTATTGTGCTTAGCAATACATGCATTCACTCTTTCCTTCATGTTTGACACAACTCAGTGAAGAGTTTCTTCAGTGACAATGGAAATGGACAGCCGAATATTTTGTTTCAGTTCTTCTGCTGTGTGTGAGTTGTTTGTTTACACACTGTCTTTCAAAAACCCAAAGATAGAAATACAGTGGTGTTAGGTCCTTAGAATTTATGGGGCCACAAGTTTCAAGAAATAGCTTGTTTGCTGAAGGTTTCATGCAGCGTTTGTCTGATTGAATTTGCTGTTGTCCCATCCTGTTGGAGCCAGCAGTCTTATTCATCAACTTCCAACAAAAATACAAAATTAATAAATACAAACAGTTCATGGTAATGTTATGCTGTTACTTTTGGTCTGAAGAAAATGGAACCAATTATGGTCTCTTGAGAGACACCACACCATACTCCAACTTTTAAGGAGTGGAATGGTTTTTCATGAAAGGTATGGCATGATACAAAACAGAAATTACAAAGGTCACATCTGCATAATACATCTTCAAATTGCAGTTTGTGTTTGTTTTTATACTGCAGGTACAGGGAAGCTGGAGTGTCAGAGTGGTCCATCATTCCAGTGATACCTCCCGAAAGCACTCAGGTTACAATAAACAGGCTCTCATCAGGTACAACATACGAGTTCCAAGTAGTTGGAAAGAATGCTCTAGGTGACGGTATGCTCAGCAAGGTTATCACTGTCCGAACACTTGGTGAGTAACATGTCATTAATATTCCCTCTGTGCTTTCTGATCTAAATCATGTTAATGATATTTTTAATGTTTACATCTGACTCATTATTTTAAATGACAATGCTATCCATTCTGATTTAACTCTTTGGATGGTACAGTTCATCTGTTTGGACTCAGATTTTGTACATCTGTGACTGTAAAGAATTTCCTTTTTGCACTAGTTAGAATGTCTACCTGGTTAATTCTGATTGTAGCAGGATGTGTTTACACTGAAAGGTATGTCTTTCTTCTGTACAGTTGTGCCATTCAGTACAAAGTGGTGTCTCATCCCCAAATGAAACAAGGGTATTGCTGCCTGTTATAATAATTGCCATATATTTTATTCAAGTATAGAGTTATTCAAAATGCCGTGTTTCACTTTTTCCCTTATTTTTGTAATGTAATAGTCATAAATTGTAAGGGTATGTAACATAAACTTAATTAGCTGAAGTCTGTACTAGTAAAAATTTTGTATAAAAATGGATCACTAAATAGTTCCTGTTATCCATAGTGTGCATATTGAACCATTTTAAAGAAAGTAATAGTTGCAAGTACTTCCCAGAACTATTGTTAATTTTGTATAACTGCTCATTGAAAATAATGTTAAACGTCTTCAAATACCATCATTTTCTGACTTAATTGTTACACTGTTATACTGATAATTACATTGTTTCTTTTCCATTGATGTTATGATGTGGATTGTGAAATTATTTGCCAGTTTCATATTCAGAATTTGTATTCAGGTCTGCATAGATGTGCAGTGAAATAATTTTATATGAAGTGATAAACATTTTGAATAACCACATATGCTCTGCTAATTCATTCACTCTTTTCTCTGTACTCTTATTTGAAATCTTAGTGCAAGTTGGAAGAGATCACCCTTTACAGTATACAGTAAAACCACGAATTTACGTTTTTGTAGGGACCACCTAAAATGGTGAAAAATCCAGGAAATATCATTCTTATGGGCATTTGGCCAGGACTGTACAACAAGTATGTAAAATCTTGGAAAACACAAAGTGCAGGAATGCAACGTATGGGTTGTACTGTATCAAGAACTAAACTTATCCATTTATCTGTTCACAGTATCCAGTTGTCTTAAACTTTCAAAAATGTTATGAAATAGGACAGCCATTAATATCAGCATTACAGTTACTTCCTTTGTAAAGAATATAATTCCTTGGACACTTCATTGCGATACATAATATTTCCTCAGTGTCTAAAGCTTGAGGTTAGATTTTTGCGAATACATTCATGTATTTCTTATCTTAATATAAGGTGAAGTTCTTACCTCTAATTTACAGCTATAAAATGGAAGTTTATTTGATACTAGTGAGTAAAGTGAAACGTTTCACCAGTGTAAAGAGAGACATTTTTAATACCCTAGCTGGAAACTGAACCCTGATCATCCATTTTATAGCCAGTGTCTTTGTTGAATTTCAGGTGATCTGATATAGCTCAATTGATTGCCTTAATGTCTTCTAAGCCACCTTAACCTCACAGTTTGCTAGAATGCTGTCCTAATCAGCATAGAGTCCAGAAGGCACAAACTTGAGACTATGCACACACAGTTTTAATATACTTTCCTGATTTCTGTGTTTTAATAACACAGTACACTTTTAACATAGTGCATCTTAGGGATATGAGATGGCATTGTGTAATGTGTATCTTAACATTTAGCTCTTAGTATGCCTCAAGATGCTTCATGATAACTGTGTATACCACTGCAGTGCATGAGATCAACATTTCCTGTACAGAAGTTTTACTGAGGTGTAATTTGTGTCCATTTACAAGAACATATGTCAGCAAAAGCGAAGTAAAACAGCAAAGCAACAAATTGTAGGTGAATGAAGGCATGAAATGAGCTAAAATTTATAGCAGTTTGATTTATGGTTTTTTGAAGAATAGCTTGGAGTTACAAAATGTGAAGTGCCAGATCATTCTGAAAAGAGAAATATATTTTTTCCTTATTTCATACAAAGAATGTACACTCATTGAGATCATTTAATGCTCTGCAACATGTATATGTTCTTTCAGCATTGACATATTAATTTTAAGTGACCATTCAGTTGATTTCATGCACTACAAATGTATTTTTACGTGTTACACCTTCTTGCTTCATTCTAGTTCCATGGCAATGTTGCTTATTCCTTGTCAAGTGTGTATATATTCTTGCAGACTGTATGGTTGCTGGCCTTGATTTTTAAGATTCAGAATATGAAGTATTTGTATCTCTATGATATATGGCATGTTGTTTATGCTGTCTGTTGATCTGTCTGTCTGTATGTCTTTTTGTTTCAGTCAATATTTAGAAACAGGTCATTGAGTTCATTGAAAATCTGAAATTATATAAGGGCCATGTCAGGAAATGCATGCTACTTTTAAGTGAAGAATTGTTTTTTTAAAGAATGAATATTAGAGTAATATAATTGTATTACTACCTACTCCTCATACGAACGCAAAATTTAATGTTTGCCTGAAAGAAGAACGTTGTCTTGAAGATATCTGGAAACAAAATTCTGCAGAAAATATTTGGACCAATAGTAAAACAAGTAACAAGGAAATGGATTTTGTATTCTCTACCTAATTATATTACAGTGGTTAAATGGAAGAGGTTAAGATGGGGACACAAAATATGTACAGATCTTTTGTTGGAAATACCATGGAATGAGACCATTTCACATCCTGAGGATGACTAAAATGTGTTTTATGGAAACAGAGAGCTGACTGGACTGACATGGATCATAAAATGGTTTATTGGCACAGTTTTGTGTTGAGAGTGATGGATCTTGTGTATATTTGCATGAAATTTTACATAATAGAGGAGTTTGCAAGTGTTATTCTCAATTAACCCTTTCCTTGCTAAGTGAAATTTTACATTCCATTTAGTTTTTGTGAACACTGGTGTAGGTGAAATTGTGTCCTTCATTTTTTTAATGTATTTTTCACTACAAGTGCCATGAAGAGTTATTCAGTGGGATTCAAATAAAAGACAGAAATCATCCTTGTCAGTTGTCATAGCAGTACATTGACATTACATGAGCAAGATTAAAACCTTAATGCTGGACTAAAATTTAAATAGTTTTTAGCTGGTTCGATATTCTGTTTCTGTGGATTGACTGTGATGAACTGTATTTGGAAGAAGTTAATACAAATAATCAGTTGAAAACCTCAGCTGTTAAATTGACAAATAGTGCAGTCACAGGTTTGATATATTCCATAGTTTGTGCATTAATTATGTACATAAAATGTACTAAAGATAAACAAATGCACTTCAGTTTTATTAATGTACTTGTATTGTATTGTGGTCACCTGCATGTTTCGACCAGTGGCCATCTTCAGTGTGACTGATTTGAGAACAAGAATACAATAGTAATTACATGTTTCTGAGTCACTCCACTGTACTAAAACCAATATAATTTCTGATTAAAAGCCAATGTTGAATAATAAAATAAAATATGGATGATTATAACAATATCAGACTTTAAAATTATTTGGAGTATGTTGAGTGATGTAAATAGCAGATACATGTGAATTATAATCCAGATTGTTGGGCAATGTGTAGCCTGGATTGTCAGCTACTCAGAATCTGCTCTGAGTATTTCACACTCCAAATAATTTTAACTTCCCATATTTTTCTAGTCATCCATATTTTATTTTATTTTATTTTATTTTATTATTCCACAGTGACTTTTAACCAGAAATTATGTGGTTTTTAATGCTGTTGAGTGATTCAGACACATTTTAACTACAATTTTGTTCCTGTTCTCAAAGAAATAACCCGGAGGATGGCCACATGAGTGGCTAAAACATGTTGGTAACCATCTTCTTCTCGGTGCTACAGCCCTGGGTGGGCCTTGGCCTCCTCAACTATCCACCTCCACTGATCCTTATTTCTCGCCTTCTCCATCCATCCACTAATACCCATTCTTCTTACATCCCATGTAGCCATTATTATATCCCTTATCATAATCCTCTTTGCTTTTCCCATTCATCTTCCATCTATCCTTCCTGTCCAAGGCTGATCCTTGGGTTTCTTAACAGTGATTGTTTTACTGGAAGAGGTTGTTATCCTCTAGCCAAACCCCCAACCTGGAGGACCAGGACATATCACTTAGTTTTGCCTCTTCCCTTCATCCTGTCTGGCATGGGTGATCCTGTCAGTAGCTACGCTACCTCCAGCATAGCACTTTAGGATCCTTGAGGCACTCAAGCCCCCTCTCCCAGATTTACCAATCCTTCACAAGTGCGTCAATACCATTACAGTGCATTTGTTGGTCTGTAACATATTTAATACTATCACAAGTCTTCCCACAGGATGTCTTCTTTTCAGGTTTTCCAACTTTTTATGTTTTCTGCATCTCTACAGTATGTACTATCAGTCAACCCTTTGAAAGTGCTTTTTATCTTTCAAGTTATTGGTTACTGCTTAAATTAAAAAAAAAAAAGGTCATGCAGTAGATCTTATGCTTACTGCTAGAGGTACATTATACACTGCTGATGTTTGGTATCAATTTAATTTGCTTGGAAAAACAAAACAGTAAATTTGTACTGATATTCACTTCTTATTGTGGCTTACATTGTGCATACATTTGGACACTGCTTATAGAGGTTTAAGAGAAGATATTACAACTTTTTATTTGTTTCCTGCTGCATGAAATTTGGCATTCATTGAGCAGTGATCTTTAATTAGGATAATTACTACAGCATCTGAAATGAGAGTAAATAGCATTCTCTTTAGCTCAAAAGTTCAACAACTTCATATTCTGAAACTCCTAAATCAAGTCCTCTTGAAGCTGTGCGTGTAGTATAGAGAGTTAGAATGAAGTGTGACTTGTGTAATGTTCATGCAATGCAGTATTGTTCTAATAAATGTGACTGTATTTTCTGTGACGTCATCTTGCAGTCAACTTTCCTTTCCCTGGGTTGGTCTGATCTCTCTTTGCTTTCCATATACACAGATGTAGGTAGATCTAGGGAGCCTAATCGTGGCCCATCAGAATTCTCACCTCCAACAGTGGACGATGGTAAGAACTTTCTCAATGGTAGGCTGGTTTTTTGATTGGCACTTGCTACTATTTTCATACCTTTCGCATCTTGGTTTTGCCTTCAGGATTTGTTGGAACCATCATTTAGTTAACACATTACCATTATGGTTTTGAGATCTGTTTTGTCCTTTTATGCCCATACATGAACATCAGGTGTAAAAATTTCATTTCTGTTTCTTATGCGTATTGTAGATAGCCTGCACCATGCTGTTGGACTTATTCTCCTCTGAATTAATACAGAGTATTAGTTCTTCTGTATCAAAGTAAATGCTTTAAAATTGTCATAAAACTTTTGTGTGTGTTAAATATATCTTCTATCTAACAGTAATCTGTTTAATCTTTGCCCATGCAAATTTAAATATCATCAAAATATTTAAAAGGTAACTTAACAACCAGATATGTCAGAGTCATCAAAGTATGTTAGTGACACTATGCACAGAAGGTTTGCAAAATTAAGTAGTCACACATTAACAAGAGAAAGATTAAAATATAAAAAAAGAACATGTATATTTCATAAAGCTGTAAAGCAACAAGTGTACAATTAGTTTACGTACTTTTATTTCCGTTTTTATGTTTGGCACTGTTGTGATGGGCAGTTTGCCTACATAACAGGGAATGTCACTCTGTTGCCTTGGTAACTGCTTTGTCTCTTGGATATGATGGTAACAAGAATTGAAGTGACCGTGCTGGAAATTGAATTCCAGTCTTTGGTATTCTCATGCCATTATGTTGCCAGTATTTGATGGTTCCAGTAAGCTGAGCCCTTGTGTTCTGTGTTTGTTTGCTTGCCTTCTCCCCCATAAGATGGTTGGGGTTACATTTTCATGAGTAGTTTCAAGCTGGACACTTCCTGGAATAGAATATTCATGCAGCCCTTCTTGAGGTGTGTTGTATTTTGAGTTCATTATGTTTCAGTTAAGCTTGTTTCATGCTGCTGGTGACATTGATGGTATGGTAAATCACATATGAATGGACAGTGTTAAAATTGTCATAGGGATGTAATTTTATCAATTGTTCTCAGGGTATAAAATTGATTGATTATTTAATGATGTTTTCTCAAGCATCATTAACTCTTTTGATGCACACACAGAATTTTTATGAAGAGACTATGGAAACCTACAGACACAAACTCAGATTATACCAGATAAACAGCATGATTACTAGCCACCTGACTGCCAAATTGTATCTCAGAATATCAACTTCACAAATTGTGTTATATTTTTATGAACTATTTTCGCATTCTGTTCTGTGGTGCTTTGGCCCACTTTCAGGCCAGGCCTCCCCCTCTTCCACTGCAGTTTTGAGACAGTTAAGTTGTTACAAAGTAAGGATGTTGGTATTTGTGTATTTCAAAAACTTCAAGGCCATGAATTAATAGCTTGATTTTTTTTTTTTTACATACGTAGACTTAACAGTTAAAATAAAGAATTAGTGGCAATACGCTGAGGATTTGTCCAACATTCACAACTTTTTCATTGATGAAATAATGATCATTGCAAGACTGAGGAACAGCTGTTGATAAGCTAGTGTATGTAAACTTGGGGACTGGTTATTGGATTTTAATTCTATACTTTATAATAATTGAGTATTGCATATTGACAGAACATGACAGTTTGTGAATGTTGCAAGTAGTCTGCAGCTATTGACTTGGTTCTTGCTGGTTGACATTGTCATAGGTAAACACAAGTAGTGTGGCTCAGTAACACCAGCAGTGTGGAACTAGTTGGCATAACTCCTCAATTCAGAATAATATGAAGATTTTTCTGTTTCATATGGATCCATATTTATATTCCCACATTAGCATGTCACTTGTGAAGTAGATAGAAAATGTTTTGTTTGCTCCTGCACCTATAGGCCAGATCAATACAAATAATCCACAAACATGAGTCAAATATGTATACTGAATTTGAATACAGTAAGGCATATTGCATTTGTGTGATTTAAGGTTTTACAGCATCATTGATTAAGATGTACAGTTGTCAGATATGATGCTGTGTTGATCAGTAATTCATTACTGACATTTCAGAGGAGCTTGTTGCCTCCATCCTCAGGGTAGTCAAAAAAGAACCATTTCTCCCATGAACATATTCTTCTTCAACTACTACCTTGAAGATAAAGGCATTAGCTAAATTTCTTCTTGCTAGGGAGAATGCAGTTTGTATTGTTCGCTGGAAAAAATTAACACACGCTCATCCATTTCTCTTCCTCAGTATGGCGTACAGGAGAGAAGCAGGAAGCCTTGATTGTTCATTCTTATGTTTATCCTTTATTAATATATTTTTCCGGTTTCCAGTTTTGTAGCCACACACACACACACACACACACACACACACACACACACACACACACACACACACACATTGACATACTGTAACCTCTGCTTGATCTCCTAATTTCTTTATAGTTGTAACCCCTTTGCAGTTTCGTAAAGGGTGGTTTTGTTGTACTTAAATTTGTGTTTTGCTTTGTTACTCATCATTGCCTTTACTTCACTGTTTTATTTTATTCCAGACATATTTGATTATAGTCTTATTATCTTTCCAACTGATTCCACAGGAGCCACTCTTTATCCACCGATCCTGCGACCTAAAGGTACATGTATCTTTTGTTTCTTAAGTGGCTTAAGTTATTATCTTTTATATTACAATAATTCAGTTATTTTGGCCAAAGTTGATACTTATTTTTATTTGATATTTTGCTTGTTTCTTGGTGTGTTTAATTAAACTGTATCAGCTACATATTTCATGTGGCAGGATTATTCTGAATGACAAATTTGGAGGGATGTTGATGGAAACTGTAGTCACTTGGTTTTACAGTAATGTCCCACCATTTTCCTAAAGGAGTAAAAACAACCACAAGCGACCTTAGTAAGAACCCACTCCTTCATCCAGAATTTTAATGCAGAACCTCCTGAGTACAAAGCACTTTGCTGTGAAGTATGTTGATGTCTGAAAAGTAAAACATGCATTATAAAATATACGTTTCAAAAATTACTCAAACGCTTGTTTGTAAAGTTTTTAAGGTTTGTTGCATGTTTTATTAAAAATTACCATTTATATACATAAGTGGGAACTACATAACAAATGCTTTGATGCTTGCTAATAAATACAGTATTTCTTGTCATTATTCTGTAAGAAATGCAAATATATATTGTTTGTTTCATTGAAGGTGTTTGAGAACAAAATGCTGAGGGAAATATATTGGACCTGTGAAGGAGGAAGTAACAAGATCAATATTATTAGCTAATGAGAAGTAACATAATTTGTACCTTTCACTTACAATGCTTGAGGTGATTTAGTCTAGGATGATGAGATATACAGGACATGTAGCATGCAGGAGGGAGGTAGGCTGATATTGTAAAAATGGGTTGTGAGATGTTGAATGTGAAGTTACAGATGGGATAAAATTAGATTTTGGTCCAGTGGCAGGTTCCCTGAACATGATGATGATCCTTCAGGCCCCTGACCAAGTGTATAACTCTGTCTTGATTCATGGCAGATATAGAGCTTTACTGTTACTTTATTGTATTCTGCTGCTGATATCAGTGTGTAGTTTTCATTATTCATTTAATTTTCCTGTCTCTCTCTCTCTCTCTCTCTCTCTCTCTCATGCTATAGACCTGTGTAACTTCCCACGACAGCACATTGTCTCAAATGTGACATAGGAAGAAAATTTGAATGTCATACTGTCTTGACATTTTGGGGGCTAATAACATGCGATACAGTGAGGTTCACACAGTCACCGAGCACTTTAATTTGGCCTGTTTCAGTAAATATATATATTTTTTAAATCACATGTGCTATTCACGTATGATTCATATGCTAATGTTTAACCTCGTGCTTGTGTTACTGCTGTAATTGTAGGAATTAACAAGAAGAGAATGTAAAATGTATAATTTGATTAATGTTTGTGGAGTATATTCAGAATATTTTGTGTCCTGAAAAAATAATTATGTATTATTTGGATTAAAATTATTTTAAGTTTGTGACATTTAAACTTATTAATAGAAGTAACGTGGAATGTGGATATTGGTAGGGCCCAAACCTGGACCACCTCGCAATCTCACCATCACCGAGATCAATAATGGCTTTCTGATCACGTGGCAAGCCCCACTAGAGAGAGCCCATCTAGTTCAGTACTACACCATCAAGTACAAGACAGATTCAGGTTGGAAGACCTTAAACAAAGCCTCAATACGCCCTGAGGAAACATCCTATCTTGGTGAGTTCTAACTTAGGAGTTCAAATGTAAGTAAAGCCAAGGATGAAGTTTAAAGTCTTTTGGGATCTTAACACCGAGTTGATTAGTAAATAGTTACTGACCTTTCGAAGGATTGTAGTGCCTTCATCTTTAGGGTCAAGTAGTCCAAGAAGGTCACTCTTGTGTGGCTGCCTGATAGTGGAGATGAAGGTGCTATGATACTTCATTATGTGTATCAGTAAATATTCACCAACTGACAAGGCATAACATACTATGAAAAACTCAAATTAGCAAACCCAATTTACTGTATGTACCTCAATATAAGACAAACCTGCATATCAGGTAACCCTCTTTACAATCTTCAGAAAAAATGCCTGTACAGTATATTATCACTTTATGGGCAATTATTTCATGTAAGATGACCCTTCATTTGTTGGACACTGGATGACGACAAAATACTTGTCTTATATTTAGGTAAATATGGTATTCATACCAGGTAACATTCCATGCGGATGTCAGTCCAAGGTTCCCACATTATTATGTACTAGGGTAATGAAATCTAGAATACTGTGATGGGCCAGGCAAACATGCAGCCTGGATGGTAGCCATGAATCACCAGATTATTTGAGTGGGAAACTACCCAGGAAGGAGTTATTTTGCAGGAAGGAAGTATGTCATTGAGATGGATCGTAAGGAGCTAGGTAGCAGAGATGAAAGGTGGAAAAGTTGCTGATGATATGTGTCCAGTGTTGGGTTTCAATATTAGCAGTATTGTACCTGTTGGTTTTATGAAGACAATCAATTTTTTTTATTTTCCTACTCGTAATATAAGGAAATTCAAATATTTCCCTCTGGAATAATTTTGTTAACATAGGTTTGATTTCTTTTCTGTATTGCAAAAAACGTGATGAAACATTTTGTTTATTTGGCATCACTAAACATTACTAAGCTGAAAACCAAGTAGTTCCAAGCAAGCAGTGTTTCATGGGTGTGGTCATCCTGGCATAAATGTGTTAAGAGCTAGTAACTCTATTGACTAGGTATAAATGACAAAAGAACCATGTGTATAGGTGTGTAACACAACAAAACTACAGGAAAAAAGTCACAATATAAGAATTGTTGGGTACTATGCTTGAAAATGTACCTAATTTCAAACATTTATTAACAGCAGTGTTCCTGATACAGTTACAGACAAAATGGTCTCTGTGATTTCTTGCTCTCATTCAGTTTGGAAACCATTTTATCTTCTCTTCTTTCCAAGTAGCTAAGCATTAAAGTATGTTTTGTCTTGTCTTCTGTATGGTTGTGTAACCTGCATCCCCACTCTGGAAGAGAATGTTGATTGGGAACTAAATGGTGAAGAGCATATTTAGAACTGTGGCTGCTGAGGCAACACAGGACTGAAGAAATTGTATTTAATGAAATTCACTATAAAATGCTCATGAAAGAATATGTGCATACTGCATCACATGAAACCCTCTTGGACTAGACATTGTGAGGAGACCAAGTTGTAGATGTAGGAAGAACCTTAATCTGTATGTTGGAGAAAGGAATGTAAAAAGCCCATTGTGTATGTACAGGGGATGGACAAAATAATGGGCATTGGCATCCATCCTTTTCACACCTGTGTTTCATGTCAGGCATGCAACACAGTTTTATGTCACTTGAACAGATGGAAGTGGTTCAGGGCAGTACCATATGTTGGGGTTTTTTTCTTGTGTATAATGAATATTTGGGTCAAATACTAATGCAGAGTGTCTGGTTAGGGTCACTAGTTACTATTTACTGAATGAAATTAATGTACCCTGGAATTAGTTACTCACTAATTTAGTTCTTTAGGTGGCTGTGTTATTACTGAGTTAGTTAAGTACTTAAACATATCAACAATTCAGAAACCAGGTAGTTCCATTGATTAGGTGATTTGTTACTCAGTCAGTTGATAAGTTAGCAAGGTAACCAGCTTGTTTGCTAATTAGTTAGTCAGCTGCCTAGTTTCCCAGTCTGCCTTGCTAGTGTAATGTGAAGATATGGCTGATGTTCCTATAACAGTGAAGAACCTGGTTGGTGGGCGTACCTACTATTTCCGAGTATTGGCCAATTCTCTGAAAAGTTACGAAAGCAGTGAAGAGGTGAAGTACCCAGTGCCAGCAAGAGTCAAACATAAGGCCATAACCGCAGGTGTTGTGGGTGGTATCCTCTTCTTCATTGTTGCCATCATTCTCTCGGTCTGTGCCGTCAAAATCTGCAACAAGAGAAAGCGTCGGAAACAAGAAAAAGGTAACTATGAATATATGTTAACAGTTTGTTTGTTTAAGGTGGAATTAAACTACATTTCGGAGTACGATATGACTGTTCACACAGGTCTAAAACTCATGAGCCATCCACCTTTGTATCCAATATAAACTGCAAATTGAGGATTCTGCAATGTAATGTTATGTTGCTGTTAATTGATTCCCAACATTTCAAAGGAATGCTGGGAGCCACTAACCCAGTGGTGTAATGTCACATCCCTGAAGACCATATTCTTGCATTGCACCACTGTGAAAACCTGAAAACTTGCATAAAACTGAGAATGTCTCCATATGACGGTATTTCCAGCTTGGAGCTCATCAGTTGTGCTAGCACAGAAGTCTTAAATCCATGTTAATAATTTATTTTTCTTTAACTAAAGCCAACCAAAAGATTGTTGCTCAAATGTGATTTTGTTTGGCTGCCAGTACATCTTAGTTACTTTATTGGGTGATCAATATGGAGAGTGTGTTGAAAATGTTTATCTTAGTTGGTGCTAAAACCTTCAGACCTGTAGTGATGGGAAGTATTCATGTTTTATTTTTCTTCAAAATAAGTAGCTACATCACGTACAAGCCTGTAACCTCTGTTATGAGTCTGACTTATTTTTCACTTGGGCATTTTCTGCCTTAATTGTTGTTACTTGAGGTTTTCCCTCATTCTTTCAGGCAGATATTAGAAGGACACTGCAACACCAAATCAGTTACATTCACTGTCTGTTGTTTTCACCATATATCATCCTGTCATATCAACTGGCACTGTATACCTTTCAATGTGATAAGGTGTCATTAAATAATAACAAAAATAAGATGGTAGTAGGTTGCCAGTGACTGTGGTTAGCTCTGCCTTTTAATTCATACTATTGATGACAGGCACTCATAAATGGAATATGGTACAGGGAAGTGGAAATCACATGGAGGACCTCGTACAGTTGATAGGGTGTCTTAAGTAGGATTTATTTCAGTGTGTGTGGACATTCATAAATAGGATCCGATACAATGTATGGACATTCAGTTGTAAGTAGGATTGGATACAGTGGATGGCAAGTCACAAGTTGGAGTCGGTACAGTGAGTGGTCAGTCATAAGCAGGATCTTGTGCAGTGGATGGTGGGTTATAAATAAGCTCCAGTACTGTGGATAGGCATTAACAAGTAGGGTCTGGAACAGGAGATGGAAAGTGATAAGTAGGATCATGTATAGTAGATGGTAGTGGGGTGCAGCTCTTGCTGGTATCACTTGATGCAAAGCATATGTTCTTATAAACTCCAACCTTTTACGCATTGATTTCCAGGGGCCCTTTTACTAGCAAGTAAAGTAACTACATTGTGAAGCTGGTGAGTCCTTGCATACCACAGTTTCCTTTCATTCCCTTTGCCTGTCTTCGCAGCATGACAGGTCGTGCTGCAGGTGCTGATTTATAGAGTAAATGTTCTCAGTAATTAATATGATAGTCATCTTGGTTTTGCTGTCATGTGGGTTTGCAAGTTCATGTATAATATGCCACCACGTAGGTAATATGAATGGGGTTTGTTCATATTGCAATCTTTTGGGTGTATTTTATGTCAAACCCCATAATTTTAAAGCTGAAAAACTCCTGCATGACAATCTGGAAATGCATGTTTCAAAATAAAACTTCAGAGGTTGAACAGGCCATGAAATGTGAGAGGTTTAATTTTCTGAACATACTACAACAGTATGCAGAAATTTGTCTGGTTTATATTTTGAACATTTGTTTTCTTTTCTGTATACTTGCCGATTAATGAATAATCATGAACTAATTAATAACTGCAGACTGAGGCACACCTCTTTACTGATATGATCAGGTGAGAGCTCTAATCTGAACTAGATATATAGTTTGTAATTATTGGCATATTGGACATATATATTTTAAATACTTATAATGCTGCACCTTATGGACTTGTGCACCTCCTGTGTACATGTGGTCAGTTACCTACTGTTCTCATGTTGAACTTTGATCTTACAGCTTTCCTTTATTTTGTACGCAGCATATAATATGGTCGCCTGTCGAGTAACTGATGCAAGAAATGGTGGCCAACCGCCAGGGGCCAGCCAAGTGCCTTTGAAAAAGTAAGTAATAGGGTTGATAAAGTGTTATGCCTTGTTATAATGTTTGTTGTTTCTTCTACATTGTGTTTGTGATGCACAGCATATTTTTGTATTTACTGTGTTAATTATTGATTTTGTTCACAGTGAATGGTTATTACTGTGCTTACAATATTTGTGTTATCCAAGGAATTTCCTGTTGAGGTCCTTGTGACAACATTGTACTTATAATTTCAGGTTCATCATATAACTTTTGTGGTTTTTAAGGCACTATTAATAAATTGTTAACTATTGTGGCTGTGTGACCTTGTGACTTTCAAGTAAACTTCCAACTTTTTGTAAAACATGACTT
>Ga0209629_10001297_pt1 | contig 15587 bp, 10 predicted proteins | sample TergutCu122P5_FD_187286 | JGI IMG/M metagenome (GOLD analysis project Ga0209629, IMG submission 187286) | Cubitermes ugandensis P5 segment gut microbial communities from Kakamega Forest, Kenya - Cu122 P5 (SPAdes) (version 2) | ecosystem: Host-associated > Arthropoda: Insects > Digestive system...
TGAAAATGTTAATTTTTCTCTATGGGGATTGCGTCGATTTTTAACATTCTTTCGCATTTTTGATGAAGCAAAGGTACATAAAATAAAACAAATTAAACAATAAATTGGGCAATTTTTCAGATACGATAATGGAAATGTTATTGGCAAAGGGCTACCGAAGGTTTAGTTCAACGAGGTTTCACGCAAGCGGGGGCGCAACTCGTCCGACACTTTGTGTCGAACAGCCTATTTTTTCGCTTTTTCACCTTACCCACAAATAGTTAGAAAGTCTTATTTTTAGTTAGGTAACGATTTGGCAACGGTTCTATTTTCTTTCGATTGCCTTGTATTACAGCGCACGAATAACTGATTGCAAAGGTAGAAAATAATATGATTCAAACAAAAACTTTTGCAAGATAAAATATTTAGTTGGTAATTGGAAATGGCTAAGCGAAGCATTTCTCGTATTCTGGGTTCATCCGGAAAATAATCGGTGATTAGGTTTAACAGTTTACTCTTGTTTTCTTTAGCGAACAGGTGAATCCGCCATGTTTGTCTGCTATTGTTTTTAAAATTTCTTGTGTCGTCATAACGTATGCTTTGCCAGTTTAACTTGCAAATTTATTCATTAAATATTAAATAACCTTAGAAAAATTTGTTATTTGTAGATTAGAAGTTAAAAAAAATAGTATTTTTGTGCATCAAATACTTAAAAATAGAAATGAATGGAATTCTTAGAACAGTACAACAAAACATTTTATCACCAATATAAAGTACTATTGAGCGCTACTGAAAAAGTTACTTTAGAAGCATGGCCGGGCGCCATTATTCGAAACAATCTGTTATTTGCTGCCGATAAAGTTCACATTCAAGAAACAAATCAATCACTTCGCGATCAAATTGACTCCTTCCCTTTAGAAGAAACACATCCATTATATAAAGAACTCAAAGATGGCTTCCCTAAAGGATATGTTTTGACAGATTTTTCTCATACCGATCTACCGGCATTTATTCGGAAAAATGAAATTTTATCATATACACTCATTTTAATTGGTCATTTTAATGACTACCGGCTTTATTTTTTCGATGCTATTCGTGAAATGAGTAAGCGTGGTATTGGCAAACCGATAACCCCTTTCCGATTATTGGATATTTCGGAAAATTCCATGTTTCCTGTTTTTCTGTCGGATTTTATGCAAAAAAAATCAAGCAGTGAGTTGTCCGAAAAAACCATATATTTCCATACGCCTGCAATGTTTTATCGTTTAAAGGAAAAGAAAAACAAACAAATCAGTTATCAAGACAAAAGCAATCATTTTCCGAGTTTTTATCAATTGACGCGTTCTGCTTTCTCTCGTCTTCAGAAACTGTATGCCTTGTATGTAGAGCCAAAGGATTATTCTTCTTTGCTTTTTGAAGAAGCTCAGGTAGAATCTTATTTGGAAAATGCAGGACGACCGTTATTGCAATCAGACAATATACAATATGTAAGTTTGCCAAACACTTTAAAAAAGGAGATGAAAAACGAAATGCCATTAGCCGGATATACCGGTGAACAAAAATATATGGGTCATTTTGGAGATTATTTTCCTATGCTGAAGTTTATGGAGAAGTTAGGGGTTGGGAATGAAACGGTTTATGGGATGGGGAGATATGGAATTGAAGACAGTAAGAAACAAACATACATGTTTTTGTTCGGTGGATATGATTTGGAAATGATGCAAATCAAATTAATGGTTGGGTCGAATCCGGGCGTGCTCTTTTACGATAATCATTTGGAATGGCATAATGCAAATTTATCAGAATATAAATCGGTGTTAAAAAAATATGGAAATGATAAAAATGTAAGTATTTATGGCATCGAGCTGCACGAAAACGTTCGTGATATTCCTGAAAATTATCACCGGATTGATCATCACAACGAATATAATCATCTTCCTTCAGCCTTAGAACAAGTAGCCACATTGCTTGGGGTTGAATTAACACGATTTGAAAAGTTGGTTGCAGCTAATGACAGCGGATATATTCCGGAAATGCAGCGACAAGGGGCAAGCCCTGATGAAATCATGCAAATCCGTTATTGTGACAGAGTAATCCAAGGAATTACAGACGAAGACGAACAAAAAGCGCAGAAAGCTATTGAAAACCGAACGATTGAACAGGGCATCATTGTAATAAAATCGGAAACAAACCGGTTTTCTCCCATTTGCGATCGATTGTTTCCATACGAAAAACTGTTGATTTATACCGAAGACGAATTAGTTTATTATGGAAAAGGCAAAAATCGTTTGTCCAATCACTTTGCATCTGAAATAAAAGCAGGCAAGATGTATCACGGCGGAAAAACGGATGGTTATATCGGTACGGCAAGAGGAGTTTATATTTCTGATGAATTATTAAAAATCAAAGATACTATTATTCAATTACTAAATAAATAACATACATGCATAGCTATCACATATTTTATTTCCCGTTTAAATGGAAAATTAAAGGAAGAGAGAGTTTGTTGTTTGCAGAACAAACAAATCTTGATAATATTGAATGGAATCCGTATTCGAATTGGTTGAAAAAACCAGAAATTACCAATGAGGAAGAACAACAGGAATTATATGGTGAGAAAAATTATTATTATGAATTTGTTCATGCAGTTTTATATGATAAATATGATAAAGGGGAAAGGAATTCCATTCTAAAACATTTTGAACGAAAAGAAACTCGATCCGGCAATGTATCTTATATTATTTCAAAACAAGGCGGCAAAACTTATACGTTAAAAGTTGATGCCATAAATCTTAACATATATGCAACCGGCGCCGGAATGCTGACTTTCTATTTAATCAATGAACGAGAAGATCAAAAAGAACCACAAGATATTTTAAATATTAATCAATATGGACGACGCATTTTCCCTCCGTTTTATGCAGATATTGATGGAAAATCCGAGACCGCTGAATATTTAGCTATCGAAGGGTTGAATGGCAATCCGGAATGGTATCAGGAAGATTTTTCTTCATACAAAAAAAACTTAATGGAAAAAGTCTGGGAGCCGGCTCGCTTCATTAAGTACCTTATTGCCGACTTATGTGATAAGATGTATGTTTATCCGGTTATTGACGATCGAATGTTTGTGAATTGCTGGTATGGAAACGATGAATTAAGTAAAGAATTAGGCGATGATGGTAAATATGATAACTTTCTTACTTCTTTCGATAATGATTTTTGGTTCAGATATGTTTTTGTAGATTCAGATTCAGCTTCGTGCCGAAATAAAAAAATGAAGAAAGAACTTATTGAAAAAGCCACTTATGATCGTTGGCAAAAAGAATTAATCAAAGATAAAAATCGCTATTATGGAGCGCTTCATGGAATTTCAAGATACTCTTTTGTTATGCTCACTGATACAGGTTGCTTTTCTAAAAATATATTGGCGATGCACTCGCGTACAATATATTCTCGTATGGTTGAATTAGTTTTAATCCAGCGTGCTTCCACCTTGCGTTTTTCCGAAGAAGTAACCAGAGTAAGCCAATTATCAAAAGACAATAAAGAAGAAAAACCGGTTGTCGAACACATCAGTTCTCTTTATAAAGAATATATACGCTTTATCAACCAGATTCATTTTGAGGAAGTCACGGCTCAGGATCAAGGGATAGAATTATACAGGCTTATGTCTGAAACATTAAGAATAGATAAATATGTAGAAAGTTTGGATAAAGAACTTGAAGAATTGCACAATTATATGATTATGCTCGAAGAACGAAAGCAAAGTAAAAGAGCGGAATTGTTAAACATAATTGCAATGGTTTTTTTGCCGGCAGCGCTGTTGACAGGAATATTTAATATGAATGCAAGTAATACTTCTCAAATCATATTTTGGAAACTGACAGCTATTGTGTTGGTTTTGGCATCTATCATTAGTTATATAATGTGGTATCTAATTATCAAACGAAAAAAGAAAAGATAATACTAAAACAGAATAAATATGTACAAATTGGAAGTAACACTCAAACAACATACTCCGCTGATTCATTTTCAACACGATCAGGAAGGAGCAACGCTTAGGGCAAGCGAGGTGAAGCCGAAGTTGGATCGGTTTATATTGACGAAGTTGGGAAATGGGGATTATAATAAAGGAAAAGATAAAGCAAAAAAGAATGGTTGGCTGATAGGAGTCAAACCAGAAGATAAAATTGAATATGAGAAGCATTATGCATTAAATTATAAAATGAATTTTTTTATAGGGAAAATTCAAGAAGAATATTTTATTGCTACAAATCTAATAGAAGATTTCGTTAATTTGCTTGAAGCAAGAGGGATAAAAACAATTCCACAGTCGTTATATTTTGCTCAGGAAAAACAAAATAATGGAATTGTTGGGCATTGGGGGGTTAATGAGAAAAACTGGAAGTTAATTCCTCAAAAAGGGATTCTCTGCAAAGATAATGTGGAAATGAAAATCTTTTGTCTTCTTTCCGATTTAAGAAAATATATAGGAGAAAATATCAGAGAGTTTTTTTATGTGGAAAATTTTGGAACAAGACAAAATAAAGGATTTGGCTCTTTTCAAGTTGAAAACATCACTCCAAAAGAAATAGAAAAAGAGCAAATTTCAATAGAGAGTGCCTTAAAAAATAATTTTGACTTTGTTTATAAATATAATTATTTTATCCCTGAAGATAATTATCTTCAAGAAAGTTTTAAGATAATTCAAAATGATTATCAATTATTAAAAGCAGGGAAAAATCATGGAAGGTATGCTAAATCTAAGCTCTTTTTGTATGGAATCAGTTTAAAGAACCCTATTCGTTGGGAAAAAAGGATAATAAAGAGAGAAATATATCGTTTATCTCAATCATCCAATGATGAGTATCAAAAATTTCCATATACACTTTTTGTAAGAGGAAATAATTCTAATACTTTCGGTAAACTCAATACAGACCAGAAATGGTTTGATAAAAAAAGTGAATTTGACTATAAGTATCTTAGAGCAGTATTGGGTATTGCAGAACAATTTGAGTTCATTATATATGATCCCTCAGAGAAAAATAATAAATCAAAAAAGAAATATATTGTTAAATTAAAAGATTCTTCTGGAAAGATAGAACGTTTTAAATCACCATTAACTTTTAAGATAATTGACAAAAGAATATATCTTTTAGGAAATGAATTACCAGGGAATTTAAGAGGGGATTTTAGTTTATTTATTTCTGTTAAAGGAGATGATGAATATTCTGAAGAAAGGAAAATTAAACTTACGGAGGAAAAGATTTCAATTCCGGAAAATTTTTCAATTAAAGACTTTATTGAATTTGCCATGTCGGATAAAACAAATGGAGAAAATTTAAATTATACAAAAATATTATAGTTATGCCCAGCAATAGAATAATCGCAATCACTTTAGGTCCAATCTATCGCACCACAAGCAACATAAAAATGACAAAAGCGCTTTGGGCTTCCAGCTATTTTTTTTCTTATTTAGCAAAAAAAATTATTGAACCTTTTAAGGAAAGAAATTTTATTTTACCCTTAGTAGCAGATGAAAATTTGTGGAAAAATAACGAAGATGGCATTGGACGTTTTCCGGACAAGTTTATCTTTTATTCACAAAAAGATGATTTTAAACTGCTTCAAAACACTACTAATACTGTTATTAAAAAATTAGCTGAACAAATAGTTGAATTTTTTATTACCAATAAAAAGGCAACAACAGAAGCAAAAGTTGAGTCTTTCCTCAAAAATTATCTGAAAATCTATTTTTTTGAAAGAGAATGTAAAACAGACAATATCGTCAAAGAGTGCAATGGTTTACTCGATTTGATGGAAATGCAGGATACATACAACTTATGTGAAAGCAGAAATTATTTGACTGAGTTTTTTGAGCACATAGAGCTGCGTTCTTCTTTTTTGGTAAAAGATGCTTTTGGATCAACTAACAAATTGAAATTATTTAATACATTAGAAGAAATATCGGAAAGTGACCTACGAGACAATGAAGTAACTGAAAGAAAAGCGTATCATAATTACATTGCCATCATTTCGGCAGATGGAGATAATATGAGCGAAACGATTAAAAAACTCCTTGCAAAAGAGAACGAGAAAGCTCAATCAAGAGACATCTTACAATATCAAGGCTTTTCGGTGCAGGAGCTAAGTAAAAAGTTGATGCAATTTGGTGAAAGCATTGTACCTTTAAAATTTAAAGATGAATCAGGGGTTGAATGGGAATATAAAGCAAGAATTATCTTTTTGGGAGGAGACGATTTATTGATTTTTGCACCGGTTATGTATAAAGGAAAGACCGTTTTCGATTTTATTGACAGGATTTCTAAAATTTTTGATGATTGTATGTCCTCCGGCGAAGAATTAGAAGTAAAACCAACGCTATCATTTGGTATTGCAATTACTTACAACAAATTTCCGATGAGTGAAGCGTTGCAAATGTCGCACGATTTGCTTGACCTTGCAAAGAACAAGGAAAAACATCCGGATAAAAATACGATTGCTTTTACCTTGCAAAAACATAGCGGACAATCCAATTCCGGTGAGATTGAAAAAAACACATCTGTATATTGTTTATTCAAATCATTGATTTCTTCTTACAAACCGGAAGACGACAAATTTCTTTCTTCTATAATATATTGGTTAGGGAATCATGATTTTATGATAAAAACCATATTGACATTGTCAATAGAGGAAGGCAGAAATGAACGTTTAAAAAACTACTTCAATAATTCTTTTAATGAGCCTGTTCATGAGGATATGAAAACATTTTACGATACTTTAATCAATTTTCTATCCGAAGCGCAAGGATGCAACGACGATCCCATTAAGCTATTAATTACAACGCTTCGTTTTATTCATTTTCTAAAAATTAAACACGATGAGTAAACTTTATAATATCAAATTAACCCCGATAGATTGGTATTTCTTTGGCGGCGAAAAAACATTTGGAGATAACGGCATCCACAATTATTATGCAAAATCAAACCTGTTGCCTCAAGAAACAGCATTGCTTGGTATGTTGCGTTTTGAATTGTTAAAAGCCGAAGGAATGATTCCAATCAAGAATAAAGAAAAGGCAGATCAACTTGTTGGTTCAAAAAGTTTTAACTATCAAGAGAAAAACAGTTTTGGAAAAATTATATCCATCTCGCCGGTTTTTATTCTGAAAGATGACGAATTATTGTTCAAAACTCCCAAACATTATCCTTTTAAAAATAAAAATATATCTTTTGAAAATGGAAATGTATCATTTACATGTTTTTCGGAAAACTCAAAAATTCCTTTTATTGAAGATTTCTCCGGTAAAGAGATTCCGGCAGAATCATGGACTGCAGTCAAAAATCAAGTAATACATAAAGAATTTGATAGTGAAAATCAAAAAAATGGTATTTTTAGAACAAAAACCAAAATAGGAATTACCAAAATGCCCGCTGAACGTATAGAAGACGTTGACAATAAGAATGGTTTTTTCAAAACGGTTTTGTGTACATTGAACCCCGGTTACAGTTTTTTCTTTCAAGCTGAATTAGAAAGTGAAAAATTATTGGGTAGTCGTTTGGTTTACCTTGGTGCAGAGCGTTCAATGTTTAATATGACAGTAGAGGATGTCAAGGATTTATCGGAAAAATGGGAGAATATTTTTGAATCAATAGAAAAGAAAACTGATGAACTCATTTTTATCAGCGATGCCTTTGTGGACAGTAAAGTGTTATCTCTATGTAAATTTGCTTGGATAGATACCGTACCTTTCCGTAATCTTACACGAACAAACAAAGTAGATGGTAACTATGCTTCGTTAGGAGCGAATGAAAAAAGTTGCCGTTATAACCTGATCAGACGGGGAAGCGTCTTGTTTTTCGATGAAGGCAAAAAGGAAGATATTGTAAATCTAATCGATAACAGTAATTTGCAGACTGTTGGATACAACAGATATTTAGTAAGACAATAATTAAAAAAAAATAGATATGAATGATTTGTATATTATTACCACATTGAGCAATATGCATGTGGGCAGTGGAGAGGTAACTTTTGGAGTTATTGACAATCTGATTCAACGGGATGTACTGTACAATTATCCAAACATTAATTCTTCGGGATTAAAAGGAGCCATAAGAGAATTTTTTAAAAATTATTACAGAGGGAAAGACGTTACAGAAACAATCAAGCGCATTTTTGGTTCCAGTCCCAACCACAAAGAACAACAAGGTGATGAGTTGAGCCCCGGAAGTTTTCGCTTTTTTGAAGCTAATATTTTATCCATTCCGGTACGAAGCGACAAAGCTCCATACTTTATGGCTACTTGCAAAAATGTAATTGATGATTTTTGTAAAAAAATGGAAGTTTTCGGTATAAAAAACAAAGAGTTAGAAATAGCTTTGAAAGCAGCCGCAGCCTTAATAGCTGAAAAGGGAAAACCGCTTGTTTTTGATGAAAACCATGAAGGCGCCATGATTGAAGATACTGAATTTAAAGCGGTAAATAAAAAAGATATCCTATCAGTAAGCAATTTATCACTCTTGAAAAAAATATTTGGCGACCGGTTAACTATTTTGAATGATGATGACTTTGTCGATATTTGTAGCGATAAATATCTGCCTGTCATTGCTCGAAATAATCTTGAAGACGGTAAAAGCCAAAATTTATGGTATGAACAGGTTTTACCTCGTGAAAGCCGTTTGTCTTTTGTATTGATGAAAGGAAATGAAGATGATGGAAAAATTCTTGACGGTTTATTTGCGGAAAATCTTGTACAAATAGGTGCAAACGCAAGTATCGGGTATGGTTTTACAAAAATTAAACCGATTGCTGAACTTCTAAAATAATATTGTTATGAAACTAAAAGACGAAATAATAATACAAGCTATATCCGCACTGCAAGATTCCGGAATAGTAAATGATGGAAAATATGATAAAGAATATAAAGGCTATATATCCTCATTTGGGGCATCCATTATTCAGTCGGGTTTGTTGCCGGCAGTTATTTTTTATGAAAGTAAACCTGAAAAAGTAAAGTTGATTTATGCCATTGTTAAGGTTTTAAAATCCAAATTAAGCAATTATTATGGCGAAATTGAATATAATAATAACGGTATAAAATTTTCAAACTTTATTATTAATCGGAAAACAGAGAAAAAAAAGATAGAAAAAGATGTTGATGAGGCTGCTGTTGCTCTAAAATTAGCAATTCGTACATTTAAAGAAAAGAAATCTAATTCGAATAATTATGAAGGAACTGATTAAACATCCCAAGGGAAATCCCGATGTAGTGACCAATAATCAAAATAGACATACAAGTCACTTGAAAAATATCGGTTGGTATTATTATCGTTATTATTACAAAGATTTGGATAAAGAGAGTAGCAAGAACGAATTTAAAGAAAAAAATGATGCGCTGTCTTTGTGTAGTTTAAACGATATAAAAAAACCCGTTCAACCGAATAGTAACACTTCTTTCCATCTTATAACCGTTTATCCGGGTTTGCTAATTGGAACAGGCACAAGTCACGAAAGCGGGTCGAGTGAGAAAAGCGGTGAATTTAAGCTTGGACTATCGTTCGATTATACATCCGGGCTACCTGTCATTCCGGGTTCTTCGCTGAAAGGATTGCTTCGAAGCGCTTTTCCTTATTCTATTGAAAAGAAATCGGGAAAAGAAGAAAAAATGCTTGAAGAAAATTATCGTACCCCTCGTAAAGAATATATACAATCTGTATTGGCAGAATTAAAGAATGAAAAAGATGAGAGTATAAAAATTGATGTTAGTTTTCAGGAAGTTATCAATATTGAAAAGGAAATATTTGATGGAATGGATAAAAAAGGGAAAAATATTCCGGTTTATAAGCGTGATATATTTTTTGATGCTTTTCCTGTTGAACAAACCGGAAAAAGTTTTTTAGGTTCGGATTTTATAACACCTCATAAAGATCCATTGAAAAACCCCCTTCCTATTCAGTTCATGAAGATTATGCCGAAAGTCAAATTTGGTTTTTATTTTAAATTAAATGACGGGATATTAACTGTAGCGCAAAAAGAAGCCCTTTTCCGTCGAATTTTACTTGATTTTGGCATCGGCGCCAAAACTAATGTAGGGTACGGACAATTTACGAAATAGTTTTATACTTTTATGTCAAATTCCCTTTTCCACACTCTTTGCCTTCCTGTCACTTTACACAGTGCATGGAAGACTGTTAAGTCGAAAAATTCGGCAGGGGGAATTGATGGACTTTCGATAGCGCAGTTTGAAGAAAAACTGTCGGATAATTTGACTGAATTAAGAACGGAATTAATCAATAAATCATGGAATCCTGAACCTTATTTACGGGTAAAGATTCCAAAAAAAGAAACGGAAATAAGACAATTAGGTTTATTAAGCATTCGCGATAAAATCGTACAGCAGGCTATAAAAATGTTGATTGAACCACGATTGGAAAGGCTTTTCCTTAATAACAGTTATGGCTATCGTCCGGGGAAAGGACCGGTCAAAGCCATTCATCGTGTTATGTACATTTACCAGCAAATAAAACATGGTTGGATTGCCAAGTTGGATGTTGACGACTATTTCGATACAATCAATCACGAACGTTTGTTTACCCGCCTTCAAAACTTTCTAAACGACGAAGAAATAGTTCGATTGATTGAACTCTGTGTTCGCATGGGAGTTGTAACGAAACAATTGAAGTGGAGTGAAACCAGTGAGGGGGTACCGCAAGGTGCAGTCTTATCTCCGCTGTTGGCTAATTTTTATTTACATCCATTCGACGAGTTTGTTGTAAGCAAAACATCAAATTATGTGCGTTATGCTGATGATTTTTTAGTTATCTCAGATAATCGGCAACAGTTAGAAACAATTGTCCACGACATACAAACTAAATTGGAAAGAGAATTTTCACTAAAGTTAAACACTCCTCTAATTACCGATTTGGAAACCGGCGCCGAATTTTTGGGTATATTTGTCAAACGTTCAGGGTTAGTGTTATCCACGAAAAAAAAGCAAGACTTGGAAAGTCGGATTGATTCTATTGAATGGCAGAATAACCGGCTATCGGAAAAAAGCATAGAAACTCTGCAAGGGATACGGAATTATTATGCAAAATTACTGCCTCAACCGGTATTGAAAGAATTGGACATACGGCTAATTGCCAAGATTCACGAATGGATAAAACAAAACACGAAGTCCATTCGTAACAAAACCATATTGAGCAACAGTTTGCAAGAAATTATTTTTTTTGCTGATGAAACCAATCTCGCTAAACCTCTGCTGATAAAGGAATGTGTAAATTCATATCTTGATTCGGATAAGAAAGAAACAGAAAAAAAGAAGAAAGCAGACAATAAGCAATTAATCCGGCAAAAAAAACGGGAATACCAAAAATTGGAAGCTGAAGGATCAGAATGGGAAGTAAGCTCTCCCGGATGCTATGTTGGGAAATCGAACCGTGGACTTATTATTCGTGCCGATGGAAAAATAATCAACAAAAAGCCATCAACAGCATTGAAGCATATCACCATCAGAGGAGAAGGAATATCGTTGTCGAGTAATGCCATTGCCTATTGCATAGAAAATGATATTTCTCTTGATTTCTTTGATGTTCAGGGAAAGCATTATGCCTCTCTGATGTCGCCTATTTCGATGGATGGGATGCTATGGCAACAACAATCGCTATTACCATTAGAAAAAAAAATTATTTTAGCCGAAGATATTATTGTAGGCAAAATAAAAAATCAAGAAAACCTGATAAAGTATTATTACAAATATCATAAAGAAACGATCAGCGCACTATCGGAAAAATATATGGAGGTAATTCTCCGAATAGACGAATGTATTAACAGAATTAAATCCTATAAAGAAAACGACACAGGATATGCATCTTTTTTTATTGCTCAGGAAGCGGTAGCTTCCGTAGCCTATTGGGATTACATTCGTTTATTGCTGTATGATGACAACATCGATTTTCAGAAACGGGAACGGCAGGGAGCCTCCGATTTAATGAATTCGATGTTAAATTACGGATACGCCATCTTGTATGCGCGCGTTTGGCGAACGCTTTTATCTCAAAAATTAAATCCTTCTATATCAGTTATCCATGCTGCACAACCGGGTAAACCAACTTTTGTGTACGACATCGTAGAGTTATTTCGTGCCCAAGCGGTGGATAGAGTAGTTATTACACTTATTCAGAAGGGAGAACCATTAAAAATGAATAAAAACTTGATCAGTGAACCGACTAAAAAACTGCTTGTTCAAAATATACTTGAACGTATGAACCGATATGAAAACTACAGAGGCGAAGAAATTCAATTTGAGGAGATTATCCGGAGGCAAGTGCGTGAAATAGCCGCGTTTATCACCGGTGAAAGTAAAATTTACAAACCTTATATTGCAAAATGGTAATATGAGCCGGGCGAAGAAAATATTTTGTGTGGTTGCTTACGACATTGCCGATGATAACCGGAGAAGCCGTATTTCGAAAGTGTTGGAAAAATACGGAGTTCGAGTAAATTTCAGCGTGTTTGAATGTATGTTTACGGAAAATCAATATTTGAAAGTCCGGCAAATGTTGAAAGAGAAAATTGAAAATAAAGAAGATATGATTGTTTATTATCCGATATGCGTAAACTGTTTTACAAAGATTGTTTATCAACCGGAGTACAAAAAAACGATAAAAACGGTTGAATTTTTTTGAAAAACATTTGCGAAGATTTTTGAAAAGATTAATTGGCTGATTATCATTTGAGAAACTGTTTCATGGAGATTAATGGCTACTCAAAAAAGATCGCAAATACAGTTATCAAATTATTTAGCCAAATCATTTGCGAAAATTTCATTTTTTCGCCTTTCGTTCTTTGACGTATTGGTTTGATTATGATTAAGTTGAAAAAGGCACAATAAATGTGTTTTTCGAAAATAACTTTTTTATGATTTATAGAAACGCATTTGCGAAGAATTTTTTAACTGTAATTGCGCAATATTCAAAGAATAACAAAAAATGGACAATGAAAATTGCTTGTTTTTAACCTGAAAAAAGCCTATATTTGCGAAATATTTTGGGAAAGAGTCTAAAAAACTGAATATGAATTGTCTTTTAGAGTAGAAGAAAAGAATCGTTTTGATAATCTATTGATTATAGAGTAGATTCTTTCCTATGCTGCGAGAGCGGCATTGAGACTAAAGATGTGCAAAGTTTAAGAGTTTGAGTAATTATGATTCTTTCCTATGCTGCGAGAGCGGCATTGAGACTTTAATAGTTTTCATAATTATTTATAATTAATTTGTGATTCTTTCCTATGCTGCGAGAGCGGCATTGAGACAATATCTGGGAACTTTGTAGCTCCGCCGCAATTTTGATTCTTTCCTATGCTGCGAGAGCGGCATTGAGACTTTCTATATTGTGAAGAGTAAACTCTACAATATGATTCTTTCCTATGCTGCGAGAGCGGCATTGAGACATCACGTTGAATTTACTACCGTTTTCTTTCATGATGATTCTTTCCTATGCTGCGAGAGCGGCATTGAGACATCGGGAGCAACAATCAACTGGATTGTGTCCGGATGATTCTTTCTATGCTGCGAGAGCGGCATTGAGACAATAAATATCAATGGTAAAGCAAGTAAAACCATAATCGATTCTTTCTATGCTGCGAGAGCGGCATTGAGACGTGAAATATCACGAGATACTCTATCACATATTGAGATTCTTTCTATGCTGCGAGAGCGGCATTGAGACTTTTACTTGTTGAACTCTTTAAAAGCCATACCGCTGATTCTTTCTATGCTGCGAGAGCGGCATTGAGACGTTTAATGAGATTCTATTATACCATTATACCATAGATTCTTTCTATGCTGCGAGAGCGGCATTGAGACAATAAGGAGGTAAATTATCAATCTTTTCAGAAAACTGATTCTTTCTATGCTGCGAGAGCGGCATTGAGACATGTTATTTTTTTTCTCGGATTTTTTTATAAAAGGATTCTTTCTATGCTGCGAGAGCGGCATTGAGACTTTTTTAATTTATGTTATTTTTTTCTCGGATTTTTGATTCTTTCCTATGCTGCGAGAGCGGCATTGAGACAAAGCAAGTGTAGCAACAACCCAAAGTACTTTTAAGATTCTTTCCTATGCTGCGAGAGCGGCATTGAGACATTTTTTTGCCCTTCTTCTTCAGTTGGTTCTTCATCAAGATTCTTTCCTATGCTGCGAGAGCGGCATTGAGACTCTCAAAAGATAGTTCTTGTATATCCACTACAGGATTCTTTCCTATGCTGCGAGAGCGGCATTGAGACATATTCTGAATTTACATAATATTTTGTCCCCTTTGATTCTTTCCTATGCTGCGAGAGCGGCATTGAGACACAACTACTTTTTTTTATGCGAAGAAGCATCATATGATTCTTTCCTATGCTGCGAGAGCGGCATTGAGACGTCCTTCTGTTCATAATTGTATGTAAATTTATAATAGATTCTTTCCTATGCTGCGAGAGCGGCATTGAGACATGCAGACATGGTTTCGTGTGAGGTCGATTCTCAGTCAGATTCTTTCCTATGCTGCGAGAGCGGCATTGAGACATTTCGCAATTTACTGGGTTGAATTACTTTAATCATGATTCTTTCCTATGCTGCGAGAGCGGCATTGAGACTTGTCGGTTAATAGTTGATACTCGTACTTGTTGGATTCTTTCCTATGCTGCGAGAGCGGCATTGAGACAAATAAGAATTAAAAGTTTATAAATAATATCTGTGATTCTTTCCTATGCTGCGAGAGCGGCATTGAGACTTTTGTTTCATAATAATTGTCATTTTAATTTGTGATTCTTTCCTATGCTGCGAGAGCGGCATTGAGACAGCGAGGTCAATAGAAATCTTGTTCGTAAAGTCTAGATTCTTTCCTATGCTGCGAGAGCGGCATTGAGACGATGCTTCTCTGATCGTGAGCGCATTGCTAACCGATTCTTTCTATGCTGCGAGAGCGGCATTGAGACACTAAAGCAAATCCAAGAACATTCAAAGCAATGATTCTTTCTATGCTGCGAGAGCGGCATTGAGACATTTTTGAAGAGCCAGTCTCCTTGCAGATAAAAGCTTGATTCTTTCTATGCTGCGAGAGCGGCATTGAGACTCCTTCCCATTCCCAGTAACCGTTCTTATTGGAGATTCTTTCCTATGCTGCGAGAGCGGCATTGAGACTCCTTCCCATTCCCAGTAACCGTTCTTATTGGAGATTCTTTCCTATGCTGCGAGAGCGGCATTGAGACACGTATAGCATCCACTCCAGTATTACAAAGGACAAGATTCTTTCCTATGCTGCGAGAGCGGCATTGAGACACCGATGGCAGCAATTACAATACCGATAATAAAGATTCTTCTGCGGCATTCATCTACATCTTCCTCCCCCTACTTTGCTTCACTTCATTATAAGTATTCTGCCGTAATTCCGGCTTCTTTTCGGTCTTTTCCTCTTGCGCTTTTCTCGGGTCGCCCCACGATAACTTGTAATCCGAGTCGGAAGGTTTTTCTTTCCACAGGTACGGATATTGGTAGTCAATGCCTCCCCACCATTTGATTTTAGCTTTTGTCATATAACCTTTTTCGATGAGAATTTTATCTCTGA
>Ga0209629_10001298_pt1 | contig 15583 bp, 15 predicted proteins | sample TergutCu122P5_FD_187286 | JGI IMG/M metagenome (GOLD analysis project Ga0209629, IMG submission 187286) | Cubitermes ugandensis P5 segment gut microbial communities from Kakamega Forest, Kenya - Cu122 P5 (SPAdes) (version 2) | ecosystem: Host-associated > Arthropoda: Insects > Digestive system...
CCCCCGCCCACTTCCTGAAGATCTATCTTAATATTATCCCCCCATCTCTACGGAAACGAAATCTGTTTCCGTTCTGAAGCAAAAAAGTGAGCAGGCAACTTATCAGCTGGGACCCTTAGAAGGAGCTATATTGCAGACTCTCAGCCAGTTGATCCACAACAGCTTTACTTAGGGGGCCCAAATGGGATGCATCCCTATTCGTTCATTTAGTAGTCTTGTCTTACGACAGGTCCAAAGCCTCTTCTACAGCAAGCTCTCCACATAGTGCGATCTAGAGCTTCCTCCTTCAAATAAGAGTATCCTCTCCTTTCTTTAAGGTCGTCCAGTAGCTTCCTACGTCTTCTTCCTCGTATTCCTGTCACTTCTATCCCCCTTTTATCTTTACTTCAATAACCCGTTGTAGAATGCAGTTTCTACGCTTAATGTGACCAATCCAGTTAGCCTTCCGTTTTCAATTTTCATGTAGGATATTCCTCTGCTCCTCGACTCAGAGTAATACTTCTTCATTTCTCACATGGTCGATCCATCTGATCTTTTCCATCGTTCTCCAGCACCACATTTCAAAACTTTCCATGTGTTTCTGATCTACTGTCCGAAGCGTCCAAGTTTCAGCACCATATGTTCCAAATGTAGCACTTCAATAGCTTCTTCCTCAAATCCAAGTCCAATGTGCCAGTAAAAAGAGCCCTCTTCTTGTTGAATGCAACTTTAGCCGTAACAATCCTACATTTAATTTCACAAGTACATCCTCCATCATTTTTTAAAATGCTACCCAAATATTTAAAAGATTCCACCTTCTCTAATTGTTTTTTGGTTTATCAGAATTTTTACTGGAAAGGGTTGTTCTGAATTTCTCATTACTTTTGTTTTTTCCACATTCACTTCCATTCCATAGCATTCTCCATTTCAATTAGTTTATCAATCACGTTCTGTAGCACCGTTTCTTCCTTAGCCAGCAACACAAGGTCATCTGCATATTTCACAGTGTGAATGATATGCCCTCTTATTTTGAAGTCTCCAAACCCTTCCACAGCTTCCTTGGTAATGCATTCGCTGTGCAAGTTGAACAGAATTGGTGACAAACAGTATCCTTGTCTAACTCCTCTTCCAATCTTCACACTTCTTGTCTCCACTCGGTTCAGTCGTACTTTAACACTCTGAGCCATGTACAAGTTGCTAATCAACCTTCTTTCACGCCAGTCAATACCAGTCCCCTTTAGGTCTGCATTAATTTGGTCTAGTTGATTCGGTCAAACGCTTCTGCTAGTCTATAAAGCAAACACATAGTTCCTCATCTATCTCCGAGGTTCGTTCTGCTATTATTCTCAGCATTCCAATTGCACCCTAGTTCCTTTTCCTCTTCTAAATCCAAACTGATCTTCTCCGAGTACATCCTCAATTTTCTTTTCAATCCTTCTAAGTATCTTTGCTACTATCTTTGCTGTGTGTGCGATACGGCTGATTGTGGGGTGGTTGCTGCATTTTGTAGCTTGTGGCTCCTGCTTTAAGGCAATCATCGTAAATTCTGTGAAGTCCTTGGGCCACTCTCCAGTTTCATAAATGGTGTTGATCAATTTCGTCATTATTTTCAAATCACCTTCTCCCAATAATTTGAGCACATCTCCTGGTACATCATCATCTCCTGGAACCTTCGCATCCCTATATATATATTATATTATTCGTTCTATTCAGGGTCTGCTCAACTGTGAATAAAGTTTTAAAGTTAACCTAACGTACAGAAATAAGTCAACAACATTTTCAAGCGCGAGCAGCGGAAACGCTGAAGCTACGATTGGCCAGGTAACACTTACTTTCTGCTTAATCATGAAGTAAGTGAGATGATATTCCGTATTTCGAACAGCCTATTTTTATTGTGACTGACGCCGACAATCGTTCAAATGAAACTAAATTGTGGTAGGCCGTGGCACAGTTCAGATGGTCAGTCGCCAGCTGCACAACCTGCCTTCCCGGGCGCAGTCCAAAAGCAGTCCATTTGGAATTCACGATGGACAAAATCGCAAGAAAGACAAGTTCTTCTCTGAGTACAGTAGGTCGGCTCCTTCCTGTCAACTATCATTAACGAAGGCCCAACATTCGTCTACTATTCGAATCACGGACGGACAAAGGGCCAATTACAGGCCACACTCCAACAGTCTCAATCCACCGCCAGGAAGCCGGGACAGCGTAGTCGGTATAGCCACTACGCTACGGTCTGGACGATCAGGGGTTCGACTCTTCAGAGGCAAGAGGTTTAACTCCTCTCCAAAACGTCCAGACCGGCTATGGGGTACCAGGGTTCTCTCCCGGGGATACGACAGCCGGTACATGTAGTTGCCCACTCACCTCCATCTACTGCCCAAATTAAGAAGGCTTCATGCTGAAGACAGAGATAACTTTAACTTCACTAACTCCAATGCGAGAGTAAACAAGACAGGCAATGTGCGAATAGGCCTAAATGTAACACCGAGGCGCGTTCGCGTTACCATTGTTGTCGTGGAAAAGAAATAAGTATTACGTATTCTGTGTGTAGCCTTAGTTATCCAGAATACAAATCGCACGCGCCATGTCATCTGTGGCCTGTCTGGCTCTACCATATTTTTCAGCATTATCTAATAAACGGCACGATTTTCGGGAAAAAAGTTAGTGAACGTAAAATGTGTTTTGATTTCCTCTGCTACTTTCGCCTGGAAATTTTCTCATTCCAAGAAGAATTCAGCGGGATATCAGAAATTTACATGGGTCTTCATGTAAAGTATACGTCATTGTTGGCATATATTAATAAAACTTGAATTTCTCGCCAGATTTTCTAAAAATTCTAACAATTTTAGGTTACTGAGCCAAATGACGGAAAATTCAGTAAATTACTGTGACTTTTTAAAGTTAACAGGTTCTGTTAGGGGTGGCCATTGTTATCACTTGCCCCGGGCGCCAAAAATCCTAGCTACGCCAGTACCTTTGCACGCCATTAAAGTATACGAAGGAATGGAGATATTACTCCACCAATTCCTAACCTCGGCAATGGACAGAGGTAAGTGGTCAGTTTCACACTCCGGCCGCATTATCTCAAGGGGAAGCACCACCGGCACCCAATTAACAGGAGGCTAAGTGGGTTTCGGAGCTTGTCTGGTCGCTGTGGAAGAGGGGAAAATCTCTTATTACCCCTGCTTATATTTCCCTAAAACATTTCGTGCAGAAATCCTTTTCGTTGTCGTGAACACCTACGTTATGCAGGGAACTTCTTGTAAAGACGAAGTCGATCAGTTGTCAAAACATTCCCCATCATTTACGGAAATAAAAGATTCTTTACCGCGTTTATAAGAGACATATTCCGACCAGTTACTCCAGTACACTGTGTAACAAACGTCGGTTACTGTCCGAAAGTCAACTGAATTCCATGAAATATTTCGAGCACAGTCTCTCTTATTTTCAATCGGCCGGCTTTCCTTCTTGAGAATTTCCTTCAGATCTCACACAGTACTTCGTATGGCAGGGGTGCACCAATCCCGACAGCCTGGTCACGTGGGAAATTAAATTTTGTACTGTGGTGCATAATATGTTTGGAATCATGAGTACCAGTTCACATGCATCAAACAAAAAGTGCCTGATAACAGTCAGGGTCACGGGCCAATCCACAACTGTGGGTCCTCAGTTCGTGATCTGCTTCATGTCACACTTCAGGCGCCTAGAACTGTGGGATTTTTGGAGATTTGTGGACCCCTACCGTAACAGGGAGCTACTTTATTTAGCGGCCGCAGACTTTTAAGAAAAAGGCATCCCTCTACCGAAAAATCTAGAAGCCGGATAGGTGGCCAATCAGGGGTTCGATTTCCAGCACAGGCAAGAGATTCTTCTCTTCTCCATAACGTCCAGACCGGCTCTGAGACCCACCCAGCCTGCTATTTGATGGGTATCAGGGGTAATTTCCTAGGGGGTAAAGCGGCCAGGGTGTGAAGCTGACCACTCCCATATAGTGCCGACGATAAGAAGGGGTGGAACTATATCTATTCTCCTCCTGCACGTCGTCATGGCGTGAATAGAGACATCACAACATTTCACCTACAGAGATACACATCGTCACACCCCGTAAAATAGTATTATTCATGTAGAAAATCATTTCGCTGCGTGTATTCATGTTTAAACTTGTAAAATGCATAGCAGTCAAAATGGTAAGTCAGTTATCGATGCTAAAATAAAAGAAGGAAACAACTCACTTGCATTGTCAGAAATTCCAGATGTTAAATTGAATATAGTAAATGTACTGCCTACATTATTCTATGGCACGTTTGCTCGAATATTATGTGAAATGAAAAGAAACCTACAGTATATTTAAAACAGGTGATTCGGAAATACTACACGCCGTAATCACGGTTTGCAGGCTTTTCGGTAACGATTTCCAGGAGGCGCTTCAGATACACTGCTAGGGCATGCACATACACGTGAATAGTACGCAAAACCACAGGAACCGTTCTGCTGCCCCATTACAACTGTCTATCGATAACCTCAAGTTTGTACAAACAGAAGATGAAATACCATGCGAAAGCAGATAATTAAGGCAAAGAAGGTGAAATATCGCCAACACAAACGTACAGGTGAATACCTGTTGCGTAAGAATGACCTTAGCTTCTGGATACGCCCCCTGATTTAACCACCCCAACCACTTACCAGCACAGTTAAGATCAAGTCCAGGTTCCGTTTCCTGTCCGCAGTCGATGAACATGCGATAGCTGAAGAATTTCTACGTCCTCCATGCTCAATAACAAAACAATTTCGTACGACATTAACAACGGTACTCAAGAAATGTTTCATTCATAACGCCTTATGTAATGACGCTTTCGAAAGTTCCCAGTGTATGTAATTTTAATTTTAAAATTGTAATACGAACTACGAGTAAATTGCGAGACAAGATTCTGAAAAGCCTACTTACACATCCTATTCCACTCTCTATTCTTTAAGATGTCTGCTGTAAAAATACAACTTTAATTTTCTACATACAGAAACGGCAACGCACAATATGGCAAATCGTGTTAACGACGGATGGACAGAACACAGTACGAATTTCAATTGCAGTAGCAACAGCAATGGTCATAGCTCTAACATATGATGACATTACGAGCACTCCGAAAAGATAAGAGGCAGTCACAGTCATAAACATGGCATGTGCAGTACATACATTACGACACATTCAAGCCCCTTTCCTACTACAAACGTAACTGAATTAATGGAATTCTATGCAGCATCTAAAAATAAATTACACTCAACGGCCTTAGTGACGATATGAAGAGGGAAACTGAACATTTTATGTACCTACAACAGGATATATTATTTTTCGATGAGCCTGGGATAGTAAATGTCGTCCTAGGAAATACACAGATATACTGCGAGGCTTTTCATTCGTAATTTTTTCCCTGTAGTGAAAAGAGGTTCTTCGCTGCCGATTAGACGTATATCGGTGACGGATCCAATTACAGAAATTACCGTGAACGAGACGGACTAAAATGCATATACACAATATGATTAGCCACCCACGTCAAATATACCGCCCAATTTACAATTCTGGGACGTAGTCATTTTTTGTCCTATGCATCGAAATAAATACAAGCCATAAATGTTACTTTCACATTTCTTAAAATATGAAACCAATTATGCACAAGACTTCAAATATCTAGTTACTTTCGCCGAACCCTTCAGGCAAAATAATGTTCAGATATTTATTTAAAAAAGGCGCACTACCTACATTTAATTCGACCTCCACAGGCAGAATACTCTGGTGCAACCTAAACTAATTTAAATGCACGGAATTGGTATATATTTCTTTACTTGACCGCACCTTAAAATAGGCAAAATAAATGCTACACTAAATGTTTTTACATGTACAGTAATTTTACCAGCGGCAGACCTCATACGGAAATATACAACTGTACCTACTAAAACATGGTTTAAACAGCGTTTAAAATTAAATTTGTACACGCAATTGTACTATTCGTAATTTTATGGAATTGTCAACGAGTCTTACCTTTTCCTTCGCTCTTCCAGCATGTTTTTGTACAGATTTTGCGAGTAACGCTCCCTTACTTTCTGCCATCTTGCCTTCACTTAACTTGATCAACTGGTTCAGTTTCCATTCCTTCGTTCACTCCATTACTTTCGCGTTGACTTCTGCGCAATCTCGTGCGTGGTATAAAAAATTTGTTGTTTGCCACACTCTAACGTCTTCTACCATCTGTGACCACTGGTGGAACTCGTTTCCAGTTAAAAGTCGCTGCATATGCCATCTAGAAGCACATCATTGCACTGTATATGTGCCACTCGACTAGTATTTACTGCACAGACCGCCAACCAATTAACTTTAATGACACAACTGACGTACTTATGCCTTAAAACTCATTTTTAATTTAATGCAATACAGCGTATCTTATATCCTCGTTTAGTTTGCAGAATTTTGAACAACAAAGAGATTTCCCACTCTTGTAAGCTTACCACGTCCATAAAGTTCACCCTGGAACAGGTCACGAAGGCCCACATGGGGAGTAGAGGTATAGCTCTACTCTTTCTTTAACCTTGGCGCTATAATAGGGGTGAGTGGTCAACGCCACGCCCTGGCCTATTTGCCCCCGGGAAAGACTCGGGCCTGGGTGGGGCCCAAGGCTGGTCTGGACAGGTGCGGAAAAATTTCGTCCCCACCGGGATTCGATCCCCAGGCCGTAGCAAGCCCCTATACTGACTATGCTATCCCGGGCCACATCAGTCCATATGCTTGCAGTTTTCTTGGATGTTCCCTGTCTATGCATACAAATACTGTAAACTACCACATCAAAACTATTAAGACTTATTCTTTTGCTATACCATATCAGTACAAATAGACGTTGTGTGGAGAGCAAGCTAAAGGAAACAGAAACGCACACAAAATGTGTCTGATAGGTTTATTTACAAAGTAGAATTTACTTACCATTTCCGAAATTAAACACAAATTTTATGAGTACATACAAAGCATCAAATTCTGTTCATATTTCTGGGTACATTTTGTAGCATTGAATTCCAAAGCCAGTTAATTAAATATATGTTAATCAAGGATCAAAGAAGTAACACTGCATGAAGCAAATACAGTACACTTTCCTTTTTACATACTTCACTTATGTATGATACATATTATTTGATAGCAGGCACTTTTTACACATAGTTACCAGTTTTTTTCTTGTTATGAATTATGACACCCACTTTCTTTCATTAAAAAGAAAATCAAACCAATGACATATTCTGTGCATAATGTTGAGGTTGCTTGACGTATGTTATCATATTCTGAGTATTATTGTTTAATGGGTGTGTTCTGTGTTCCTATGACATGACTGCTTGTCAATCATGAATTATATAAGACGTTTCACATCCACAGGCATAGGGCAAACCGATGGATCAGCAAAATGTAATGTAATGTATTGTAAAGCATCTCATGTCATTTCTCACTCACCTCAACAGAATGGAAGCCCCATAATGTGGACACTTCATATTACACTATCACAAATTAATATACTGTTAGGGTTTTAAGGTTGTCCATTCCATGTATTTTTTTATGTCAAAGTACACCATTTATTAAAACTAAATGCACAGTCTTAATCAATACAAACATTAAAGGAGCATCTCCAACATGTTTCGGTACAAGTGTACCATCTTCAGGGAAAATAAAATACTAGTCTTAAACACTAACTGCCACTTGAAAGCTGTTATTTATTTATTTATTTACAACATGTTGGAGATACTGTTTGGAGTCCAAATAAAGCACTAGTAATGCAGTCCACACAAACACATCACATTAACTCTGTATGTTCGTTTTTTATTTTCTACTACATGTTTCAGTTATACATATTCACCATCAGGTAGTGACAGAACATGAAACATACACAGTGCTATAGTGGCACAACTCATCCTCTGTACGTTATATATCGCACAATTGAATTCATTTGTAACTACTCTTGTTGACATATGATAATGCAAAACAGCAAATATCTGACATTTTTACCAGAAAGCATAGGGTGCTCAGTAAGTCTGGGTATTCATGTGCCTGAGTTAATACATTGTACAACAGAAAATAATTTCAAGCCGTGTGTAATTCAAACACACAGATAACTGAGGCTGCTTCATCAGTGCCAGCTGCATGCTCATATCCTTACAGTAGAAGTACAACATACAGAAACACCTCTTAACTAGATTTATCATTATCATCATCATCTAGCTAACATTTCACTGGGCTGCTTGTTGACTGTTCTGGTCTCACATATCTATAAGTCTCTTCAAAGGTCTCCCCTGGTGTCTTCTGCCTCTTGGTCTGTAGTTTTTTCTTACCTACTTACTTACTCCATGGGGCAGGGTCCATCTTGGAAAGCTAACTGGTTCTCAGCTAGTCAAGAAATTCCCCACATTTCATGTAACCCAAAGGTTCATTATCACCTTTACAAGTAGCTGCCACCTGTCCCTGTCCTGAGCCCAATCAATCCAGTCCATGCCCCCCATCCCACTTCCTGTAGATCCATCTGAACAGTATCCTACCACTTATGGCCAAGTCTTCCAAGTGGTCTCTTTCCCTCAGGTTTCCTCACCAAAATCCTGTATGCACCTTTCCTCTCCCCCATATGTGCTACATGCTCCGTCCATCTCATTCTTCTTGATTTGATCACCTGAGCAATATTGGGTGAGGAATACAATCATTTAGCTCCTCAGTATGTAGTTTTCTCCACTCTCTTGTTACCTCATCTCTCTTAGGCACAAAAATTCCCCTCAACAACCTCAGCCTATGTTCCTCCCTCAAAGTGAGTGACCAAGTTTCACACCCATACAAAACAACAGTCAGAATTGTAGTTCTGATATCTGAATTTTTCAATTTTTGGATAGCCAAATTGAAGACAGATTCTGCACAGAATGATAGCAAGCATTCCCCTGACTTCAATTTGCTCTTAATTTCCTCCTGAACAGAATTTTGATCTGTTAAGATTTTTCCTAAGTACTTGAACTGTTCCACCCTTTCAAAGGAGCTATTATAATTCTTTATACTGTGACTTCATCCCGCATTCTGATCTTGAGACATAACCATGTACTTAGTTTTGTCAGTATTTACTTCTAGTCCAATCCCCTTACTAGCAATTATTAAATTGTGTGTGTTTCAAGAAGAGTATGTATGCTTCTGCCCAATATTTTATCATCTGCATAAACCAAAAGCTGATGCATACCATTTAATTCCAAGTCCATCCTGGTTTACCTGAACCCCTGTAATGGCATACTCTCAAGCAAAGTTGCAAAGCAGTGGTGATAAAATGCGTCCTCAGACTGCGGACGGAGGAACAGCCACCAATGTGGAGGGTAGCTGTGACTATATTGAATAGTCCCTGACAGATGACAAGGGATGGTCCTCCATCTTGGGGGTTGGGTGAGGTGCTAACAACTCCTCACTCTAGACAATGACTTTGTTACGAAACAGATATGAAACAGATACACATAGTTTTTTTATTATCCTCAGTAATCTAGTATGAGGTTCAAGTATGACATTTTGGATTTAAGCACAAATTTTATGGAAAAATTCTACTGATTTTTACGTCTTAATTGTTCCTGTTTATTATTCCTCTCTCAGTAATAATATCTAATATACTTTTAGCAGACTGATTATGATGGAGAGGCAGCATTTTTTCTTCTGTACCTGTATTATTCTACCTGATGATGATCAATATATATGACCAAAACAGTACAATGTGATAAATGCTGTCAACCTGTAAAATGTTCATACACTTGAACCCTTTAGGCCAGGCTGTAGGATCACTTCTGCAGGACAGAGATACATTTTAAAATGTCTCCAACTGTATATCATTATCATAAGACCTGTTTAAAAGTGCCCAATAAGAAGTAACGGAGACCTTGCTTCAAGTTCAAATTTCCAATATTTCCTAACCTGTTCATAACAGAATAAATTAAGCTAGGGTAATTTTGTTCAAACAAAAGTCACCTTTATTAAAGTTATGCACTGCAGCCTTCACTCTATGCACCAATTAAAACACCACTACAACTGTATATTCATGGTCTGTAACACTCAGCATCATATATGAATGAGTACATCTCATTTCAATAATTTCCAGCCTATGCTCCTGCAGAATACCATGTTCTGTAAGCTGAAGAAAAGTGTTCTGCCATTAGAAGTCAGTAGTGACAGTCTTTATACAATTAGCAGAAGAAATTTTGTTAATGGACAGAATTTTCTTAATTTTACACTTTTCTCCCAATCTTCGATACAAATACGTACCATCAGCGATAATATTCCTACTTCAAATTATGGTATGAAAGATAACTGTTTACACTGGTCTCAGATGGCATCATAACATCCTGGGGTTCCATAAACTGATAAAGTTTGGAAGTCAGTGATATAACCCAGGGTTGGATATAAAATCCCTACTGCTCCACACTGTTCTGTTAATTAGTATTTCATTTCTGCAACTGCAATGTAAGTGTATCTGAAGTATGGGGAGCAGATTTCATGGCTATCAGCTAGCTTGAGTGAGTCACTAGGGATGCTGCACAGAATCTGATGGCTGCAGGGCATCTGAGGTACATACTAGCAAAACACAAGACACAGGAAGACCTGTGGTACAATGAGCAAAGTCAGTTCAGCATGCAATTTTGATACTGTTAACAGGGCCAGAGGTGATATGAAATGCAAATTGCAAGAGGGCCAGCATAAAGACCATGCATATGGGGGGAAAAAATATTTACAGATCAGAACACTAAAAACCAAAATCTTGTAAATCGCAACTGGTACAAAAGCATGAAAAGTACAAATAAAAACTATTCCGAAAACACTTCACTTTAAAGTTACATATACACAAATTTTGTGAGAAAGGCTCACAATCCCCTGGTAGCAGGTAAACATGGTGCTTACAAATTCTGTCACGGTGCATCATAATTTAACCTTTAACGTACAAATGTTAGATATATCTAACGCAGCCTGCACTCCCCATTGGCCGAATGTTAGCTATATCTAACACCGTGCATGCATGAAGTTTTTCAGTGCTCATGTGTTTATTTGAGCAAGAAACCCAAACAAACCCACTGAGGGCCCCACAACAAGGTCTGGTATTCGTCAGGAGTGATGATGTCATTTATGGCGGTCCGGGGTTTCGATATTATTTATGTGCGCACTTGACCTTCGGGGATCAGCTGAGGGAGTGACAGGCACAACACAGTAGACCATTGTTTGAGGCTGAAACGTAGAACCTAGCTCTAGTAAGTCTTCTGGCAGGTTTCGTAGAAGTGTGGCATGTCGTGATATTGTTTTGTAGTGGCGGACTGGCATATACGTGTCAGTGGCAGATTGGTTATGAACCGCAATCCACAATTTTTCACAACATTTATTGTCAAATCTGCAAGTGTTATGTTTGAAAGTCTTTTTGATGTTACATTATCAGCGGCAAACTGGTATATACTGCATAAATTCATTGGCGATTTGTAAGGGAAGTACCCCTTCCTCATTGGCATTGATATTTTTCCTCAGTGTTTACCGACAGAGTTTCATCTGTATTACTTTCCCGTTGAAGAATTATTTAGAGTTTAGACACGTGGTTCATTATCAGTAACTGTCGCTTATTTGATCTGAACAACAAATTCTGTGAGCTGTACAATCCGACAGAAAATCTTGCTGTGGAACAATTGATCGTGTTGTACAAAGGAAGAGTAGCCTTTCAGCAGTATATTCCAAAGAAATATAAAATATTTGGTATCAAAATTTACAAACTTTGCGACTCTCTGGGCTACAATTATGATATGAGCGTGTATTTAGGCAAGCAACGGCAGCATGCCGCAGCTCAAATTACAGCAACACACGGAACGGTGCTGCAATTAAAAATTTTCAGGGACAATTATTTCACCTTGCCTGCTCTGTTTGATGATCTGTTCCAACGAACAATCAATGCATGTGGAACAGTTCGCCATGGTAGGCGTGGAATGCCACAAGATACTGGACCAAAATATCGAAAAATAAAAAGGGGGGACATAGCGACACGAGTCAGGGGAACCCTAAGGGCTGTTCGCTGGAAAGACAGGCGGTATGTGTACATTCTGACAAACACACACGCTCCCCCTGTTGAAGGAAATTTCACCCAAGAATCTGGCCAGACTATCAAACCTCGTGCTGTAGAAGACTACAATGCGTACATGAGGTTTGTGGACAAGTCAGACAGAATGGTCAACAGTTATGGAATTGCCTGCAGAACAAGGCAGTGGACCAAGAAACTTTTTTTTCACCTAACAGACATGACCATTCTAAATGCATTTCTTATACACAAATCATGTAGCGGCAAAATGACGCACAAAATTTCTGTGAAATTCTCGTTCTCGAATTGATTATCCATTCGCAAGAGGAAAATGTGACAGCTAGTGGCATTTCAAGGGGCAGAAGAAGTCCAACTGCGTCCCTGCTCAGTCGACTGGAAGTAAAGCATTCACAGCATTGGGCTTCCAAAGGAAAACTACGGTGGTGTTGTGTGTGTTCGCTGCACAAGTAAACACTGAGCACGCTGTATTTCTGCTGGAAGTGTGACATTGGTCTCTGCGTAGGGAACTGCTTCGAGAAATGGTTTATGCATTTGAACTTGAGTCACTAGATGACACAAATAATAGCACTGACTGTGTTGGCACGAGGCAAATTATATCTTTGTACAGCGCGGAGAGAAAACATTTGCCGTGTAAATAAGTGTTGTATACTCGTATGTACGTAATATCACACATGCCAGGGGTGTAAAGTATGAGGTAAGTACATAAAAAATTCACAGAATTTGCATAAAATATGTCACGCAAAATAACTTTTGACTCTATCATAAAGTTTCATGAGTATGTTTCACTGCTAAAAGTCGACACTTCGTCTATTAATGTAGAATTTTATTCTCTTTCAAACAGTTTTTGTTTCATAATTTTATGTTATATAGAGCAGAAAATATATCTGTTTTTGTGGAGGTCTGCAATTTCAAGATTTAAATGCCCAAAAAATTCCGGCCAGCAGGGGACTACTGGCCTTTAAAAGTCAGTACGTTAAAGGTTAAACAAGAAATGACTAATGATGAAAGGAACTGACTGACATGCTTGTATCAGAATTGGCTAATAATGAAATGAACTGAGTAAACTCCTGGAATTATAACTGGGGAATGAAAGGAACTCAGTAGCATGCTGGAATCAGAACTGGATGATGATGAAAGGAACTGGGTGACATGCTGGTATCAGAATTGGCTAATATGAAATGCACTCAGTAAACTCCTGGAATTAGAACTGGCTAATGACAGAATGAACTGAGTGATTTGCTGGAACTAATAGCAAAACAATTAAAGGAAGAAAAACATCCTTTGCAAAATATTGAGAATAATCTTCAATTGCAACATCCCCATTGTTGTTTGTTTACTGAGAATAAGACTGAGCAAAAATGAAGGCATAAATCATTCTCCCCTTCTGAAGACTTTTTCTTCTGGAAACAAATTTGCAGAAGACTATTATACAAAATATTAACTTCACACACTGTAATGTACGATAAATCTACCATGTAAATTTTGTTCAAACAATAGTCATCTTTATTAAAGTTATGCATTGCAGCATGCATTATGTGTATACTATTTACATCTGAGAGAATGGAAAGCATTAACATAATAAATTAAAAAACAAAATTCAATCCTATACACTTTACTTGCATGTTCTGGTTGTGAACAGAACTGGTACTACTGCATAGTGAGGCAAATCACATGTGGCATTCATTATCAATCCAGCATGATTCAGCATCGAAGCCATAAATGATAATATATAACTTAAGAGATACTTGGAGAAAAAACTCAAAAATGTGAATAGAATATCATTACAAGGGAAGTAAGAAGTGTACTAAGAAAAGGAGCTAGAAATGTAATTTAAATTTTGCCCTAAACTTCTGTAACGAGAGGCAATGTACATATAACGAACATTGAGGCACATTCATACAACCATTGTTGCAGTGGAAAAGCAACACGTATTACACAACCTGAGTGAGTATTTGTAGCCCTAGATATCCAGCATACAATGTGTATGTGCCATATTGTCATCTGTGGCCTGCCCCACTCTACAATATTTTTCCACAATACCTCATAAATGGCACGATTTTCAAAACAAAGTAAATGAACATCAAACGTGTTTCGACTCTCTCTACAACTTTCACTGAAACATTTTTCATTCTAAGGAGGACTGAGTGAGATATGATCAAAAATGGAGATTGGTCTTCCTGTAAAGTACCCATTATTCTTGCCCAATTTTAATGAAATCTGAATATTCTTGACAGATTTTTTAAAAATACTTAAACATCAAATTTCATGAAAATCTATCCAGTGGGACCTGAGGTGTTCCATGCGGAGAGAAGACGAATGGACATGCAAAGCCAATAGTCGCTTTTTGCAAATTTGAGAACGTACCTAAAAATCTGAAGGTTGGAAGGGTCAGTAAAAGTAAGACTTCATTCCACAGATCTTTGAAACATGTCCTTTCAAATCTTTTCTCTCCCTGCTGTGAGTGAAAAGTATTCATGATATTCTGTTACACAAGAAATTAAATTAAAGAGCATTTTGTAATAGATCCAGTACATAGACAGATGAGGCATAATACAAATGAGAAAACACTCTTAATTATGTCTTGGAGTGAATGAAACTAACCTCTCCTTCCTCTGTCTTTATCCACAGTTATAGCTTCTGGAATACTATTCAGTTAGACACATGGAATAAATCAAAATACAAAATCAGGTACTTTACAGAACTGGTGTTAGAGCCAGTCACATGCAGTTCACAACTGAAGCATTCTACCTGGTAGTGCAGTTGCACACTCTTTGACCACAAAGATGGCAAGACAGTTATCCATCTAAGGCCAGTTCTGATCCTTGCAAGTATGACTTGCATGTTCCAAGAAACAAGTACTATATATAGGATTTTACACTGTGGACTATTGAATATTGATTGTGTTTTATGTTATAATTTAAGCCCAACTGAAAAGAATGAATCTGCTCTTGTATTAAAAGTAGTGTCAAGGAAATTATTCATAATAAAATTATTCACATTAAAACACTGTTTCAGTACAATATCCATATATACATACCATAAGTAAGAAGGAAAAATAAGCAACTGCAATGTACAGACTGAATCTTATATATGGTCTTCACAGCCTACAAGCAATTAGAGAGGACTGCAAGAATCTTCAGAGTGTGGACAAATGGCTGCAGATAACAATACATACAAAATGTTTTTCAAAAACTAGGACACAATATTCTTTCATATTTCTACATGAAAGTGAATAATGTGTTTTAATGGTTCTCTCATTCAATTAGCTTTCAACCTTAATAAAACATAAGATGATACAATATTTACAAACTCTGAACAAAGCAACACACTCTTACGAAGCTGGTATCTGAGGCAGACCAAACTCATCAACCAAAACTCCATCCTGTAACGAAAGAATGTAATACATGAATGACTACTGTATTAAATGGTGATGTATCAGCTACTGGAATTCAAGTACATGTCAACATACTAAGTGAATGACAAAGACAGATGTGGGATGAGGG
>Ga0209629_10001299_pt1 | contig 15574 bp, 11 predicted proteins | sample TergutCu122P5_FD_187286 | JGI IMG/M metagenome (GOLD analysis project Ga0209629, IMG submission 187286) | Cubitermes ugandensis P5 segment gut microbial communities from Kakamega Forest, Kenya - Cu122 P5 (SPAdes) (version 2) | ecosystem: Host-associated > Arthropoda: Insects > Digestive system...
ATATCGCTGCCATCTCCTTAAGAGCTTGCGTTTGGCTTCGCTGAACCATTATTAAGGGGTATTGCAATAACACTCACTGTGCATTTTCCTTGCCACATTTGACGCTCCGTACACAGTTGAACACAGTGCTGGCTGCAGGTGTTTCCTGTTCGCAAACTGCAATAACCGACGTTGGATATCTGACCTATTAATGTCCTCTGGCCATAGGAATCACGTTGTCTGTCGCCGCAAGTTGTAGTCGCCTTACCTGTTATCAATCTCGTCCATGTGTTTCTACCACTGGACTTTTTAAAATGCAGACTTTTAAAAAATATGCTCTACTATGGCCAATTGTCTGAGAAATGCTTTGCTAATACTACATTATCCGACGGTAATTTGCACGGTCTTTTGTTCATATTTTGGTACAGTTCAAACTAATACAAATGAATTAATAACAGATATTTTAAAAAGAAGTTACAAATGCAATTAACGCATAATATGCAATTTTCCTGTACTAACGAATGCAACATTACTAAGAGGAAAACAATAGAAATGTTGACGTCATTGATAAGACACTTGGCAACATATGGAGCACAACATTGGACATTGAAATAAGATATTGCTAAAACGTTGCCAACATTTGAGATATCAAATATCAATATTAAAAAACTGGAACTAGAAGTGGAAGACAGAGCCGGCTTGGGGACTTCCATTAAGTATGAGAAATTCCGTATGCGATTGTGGTGGCATCTAAGAAGAAGAAGAAAATGAAGAATTTGTGAAGTAATACACCTAATTTTCGGAAACTGCTGCCTTTCCACCAATCATTTCCGAACGCACTAACTGCATGACTGGGAAATTCAGTATAATTTGAGCCCACTCACAAGTTTTGATAAAACAGTTTTGCCGTAGCTATGGCCGTAATTGTGGCTAACATATGTGGCATAATAAATACGGAGGGGATTTGAATGAAGAAACAGCAGGAAAGTTCGACTGTGCAAGACGAGCTTAACTAGGGGAGTTGCATTGTGCCAGCAGCACTGTGTTGGTTGAGATAAAACATTGAAAGGGGCTGCAATTTACTGTCGTAAATATCTAATATGTTGAATATTAAAACTTGTATTGCGCACACAGCATTAAAATGAAGTTTCTCGCATAATTTCAGAAAATCATACGTTTTCAAAGTACACGCATATATGTCACATTTACACCCATAATGAATGAAGCTCTATTTCACACCAATTACTATGAAACTTTTAAAAGCTCAAGCGATCAACAATACGTGCACAACTTTCATATCAAATTTCACCAAATCATACCGTAAATGTGGCAGGTTTTTACTGAAACTTCTTCGCCCCCCAAAACAAAGCACGTTTTTCGTTACGCCTTATTTAAAAAGAACACAATACATCCGTAACGTGCATTTGTGCTCGGCTTGTATACCGAATTTAATCAAAATGGGAGGACAGTATATTTGTGTGAATTTATTTTTAACCTTTTAAAAGACTTGAAATAAATTGGATGTAATACTACCGTGTACCGTATATGTTAGGAATTTGTAGAAAGTAAATAAGTCCCGTAAGAGGCCCGGTGTGGCGTAGAATGTTCCAGGAGATTTAAGCTCCCAGATTTCATGACATTCGGCACATGAAGGTGGTGAGTTTGTCAGCCTAAAAATATTAAAATTTAAAATACGTACAACTTTTTCATGAAATTTTGTAGACCCATGCCGACTTGTTCTATGTGCACTCAGGTTTTATCTTCGTTTCTTAAATCGGAAGATTTTGTGTCCCTCTAGCAAACTGAAAGGCGTTGTGGCAAAAGGAGAACAATCACAATTCTCAGTAATCGAAAATTAATTTTGTGTGGAGGTATGAAGTGTCTGTCCTTACCGATGCACATTCGCGGACCCTCTCCGAATGGAATATACGTGTAGTTCGGTCGACTGTGTTTGTTTTCCTCTGTGAAACGGTCAGGATCGAACTTCTCCGGTTCTGGGAAGTACGTTGGGTCATAGTGAATACCTAATACCGGGATATAAACTCCGGTACCGACTGGAAGTTTAATTGTTCTAGTTCCAGTAAGGGCAGGCAGTTCGTAGTCGCTGCAACACTTCCTGTCCAGAAAAGGAAGTATCGGGTACTTCCTCAGTGTCTCTGTGAACATAGGAACAGATAGCAGAGATGTGAAATATAAAAAGAAGAGTAATTGGTCCTTCAGTACTTGAGAAATGAGTAATAATTATAGAGTCCATCGTTCCTTCTAGGAACATAAGTTGTCTATGAGTCCTTTCCACTTCTGTCTGCCAGCTGCTAGGAACCTTAGTTAATTGCAGCTTCTACCCGCTTCCTTGTTTACGGATCTTCTCCAACTGTTTTTCGGTCTTACTCTCTTCCTCTTTCCTTGAGGGTTCCAAAGTAGGACAGCCTTTGGTACTTCCCCATCCTCTTTTCTTAATTTGTGACCAATCCATCTAAATTTTCTTTTTCTTATTTCTAAGTTTGTATCTTCTTGTCCTGTTACTTTCCATGGGTCTTTATTGGAAATAATATTTGGCCACCATATTCTTAGTATATATCTTAGACATCTATTCACAAAGGTTTGTATTTTACGCCGAATTTCGTTTTTGACAAGCCAGGTTTCACATTCATACAACAGTACAGATTTCACACAGGTATTAAATATCCTAATCTTAGTATCTTTCGTAATGACTTAGTTAGCCACACTTTTCTCAGCTTGGAGAATGATCCCCTAGCCTTCTGTATTCTCACATTGACTTCCCTACTGGTACCTCAATTTTCAGCTACAATACTACCCAAATAAGAAAACCCTGATGATCTTTTAATGTCCTCTCCATTTAATCTGAGTCTTTGGTTTACTATTTTATTAACACGTATTTATTCTGCCTTTGAGGAATTAATTTCAAGGCCACCCTTCTTAGATTCCTTCCAGAGGCCATCCAGTTTCCTTTGCATATGCTCATATTTATGAGATAACAGGCATACATCATCTGCATATTCCATGTCTCCCAATGTGTCCTGTAGTTTCCAAGTTATTTCTCTTTTCTTTCTATCCAAGGCTCTACGCAATACACCATTCATAACCAGCAAGGACAATAATGGTGACAGAAGGCATCCTTGTCGAACCCCTGATAATGTCTTAATTGAGTCAGACAACTGACCTTCATGCAGTACCCTACAACTGAAGTCCTCATAACCTTCTTTAATTATATTTATGAATTTTCTGGGAAGTCCTCTATCCTTTAGCTCGTCCCAAATCCATGCCCTGCTGAAGGAGTCAAAAGCTCACTGATAGTCCACAAACAACATATAAAGAGGTGACTGAAATTCGACGGATTGTTCTATAATCACTCTCAACGTATTTATCTGGTCAATACACGTTCTATTATGACGGAATCCAGCCTGTTCCTTCCAAAGGCCCATCTCCAGTGAGTTCTTAATCCGTTCTAATATAATTTTATTGAAAATTTTACTGATCACTGCGAGTAGAGTGACACGTCGCCAGTTTCTGCATTGGCTGAGATTTCCTTTCTTTTGAATCTTTATTATGATTCCTTCTTTCCGTTTTTTAGGGAACTTCTCTTTCTGCCAAATAACTTGAAATAGTGGGAGCAGAATATCTGCCGACATATACGGGTCCGCCTTTAAAACTTCAGCCGGAATATTATCTGCTCCTGCAGCTTTCCCGTTCCTCATTGCTTTTATGGCATTAACAATTTCTCTCTTCGAAGGAGATCTAATGCTTATTGGTAGTTCTGTTGGTAAATTTGCCGGTTCCTCTCTTTCCATACGTGTGGTGGAAGTATTGAGTATCTCTTCCAGATACTCTTTCCATCTGTGGATTTGTCCTTCTATAGATGTAATAGATTTACCTTCTTTGTCTCTTATCGGAACTGTGGTTGGCCGTACATTGTTCGTTAACCATCTCATAGCATTGAACATATCTTATGTTCCCTTGGTTTGCGGCTACTTGGGCTTCATTTGCAATCCCATCCGCGTAAGCTCAATGGTCCCTCCTGACACTTTTCTTTGTCTCTTACTCAAGGCTAAATGGTATACATATATATAATGTTGTTACAGATATTTGCTTTAAAATTAATTCTGGATGACACTATGGCTGCCAAAGCATTTTAAATACTATTACTATATTATCACTGTCACTACCCACCTTGAACTCTAAGCCATTAACTTTCAAGAAACAGTACTTCCATTGCTTCTAAAGGGAATGCAGGGGAAAAAATGGGATAAATGCAGGGAAATAATTGTTATGGAAAAGCATGCAATGTGTCCCAAACATGAGAAATGAACAACAAAAATGAAAATTGTACATTTCCACTTAAGCCTACAAAAATAATCAACAAACAAAATGTTATCTTTATTACCTGCACACAACTCACTTTCATGCATACTTTATGAAGAAAATAAAAAAAAATTACTTGGAGACATCTGTCAACTGTTGACCTAGTACTGGCAAATAAACAGTTTGTTGGATTTTCAAGAAACCTGATATAAGAGTTCACAAAAAGTTACTGAACAAGCTTGAGTTTCATAAAAATTGATGCAGTGAAAGGCATACTTTACTTAAGGACATCAATGAAAATTTGCCCCATTTTCTACGTTTTTTTTATCTGAGCTGGATAAAATCTGTAACAGCAAATGATGCCAAAATTTACTGCTTGATTGTAAGCTCTATGAAAATACACCCCACAAAAGCTGCACTTTACATATAGGCCATAAATGAATTTATATCTGTGCTATGGGTATAGGGGATCTGAACATAAAGCCATTCAGCATTTGAAAGATCTAAGAAGAGGTCATACTTTTCTTATGGGCATATAAAAAATTCAATTTACACATGTATTAATATAATTCTTGGCAACTCCCACTCACCCCCTGCCACTCTGCCTACATTTCTCACATGGGTGAGGTTTTGCAACATTTTGTAAGTACAGTTAGTGCTACAGTGGTAACTACCAGCATGGCCAGGTTACAACTACTTCACTGTCCAAAAATGTACTGTTACTTTTTTTTTCAACACTCATTCTGGGTTCAGACTTAGAATTCTGAATGAATGATGTGGTGAAATGATACTTCAAGGTATGAGGCACCCAATATATTATACATTTTTATATAGGCAACATATATGGACCCGAATAAATTAACAATAATTGGGGGGGAATAGTGAGAGAGAGAGACAGAAGGAGATGCATATGGAAATGATCAGCAGAGGTTTCACTGTATTTTTGATCACTAAGGAAATAATGAATTCTGTCCTGAACCTCCAATCATCTATCAAAATCTTCAACTGTCACCACCCACATACCACCTCTACCCCCTGCTACGATATAATACTAGTATGTGAACCCAACAGCATCCTTGCAAGTTCCACATTCTCGCTATAAAACTGGCAATAATGAAAGGTCAATCAAGTCGCTCCAGTAATAACATGTATTTGTTCTTCCTCTTATTTCAATATGGACCTCATACAAACTCATCCACACCAATATAAATTTCAGGCCCATTCCTTTAACTGCACTCACAAACCTTCTCTTTACCACTACTGTCACCAACCACACACAGATTCCAAAACCATCAATACTCTGCCACCAGCAAGCTGTTAACAACCTGCAGCATATCCTATTAAGGAGGCCAGCTCAAGCAGTGACAATTTTAAGTTTAATCTATGAAGCCCCAATCTGAATATCAGCTGAGGGCACCAGCTGCTCTGAGGTTTTCCATAGTTTTCCTCTGCCCCTCCAAACAAATACCAGGAAATAAACCACAACTGCTTTCTCTTCACACTGTCACCTGACCATATATAACTATTCCCCCATCCCAATCTGACAGTGCTGGCACAGAATCATTCACTTCATTGTATCCAATACAGCTGTCTAAAGGACTAAAATAAAGTTCAATTTCTAACTGCATCGTTTCATAATAAAATAACCATTACATATGCAAGAAAGCAGTGACAATAAATCACAATCTCCCTCTAAAGTAACTTGCGAGACAGGCAATAGCAGCACTTCCAACAAACCTGCCCTAGTATGTACCTCAAAAATACAAAGTCTGTCAATAATATTTCACCACTCACAACACTTATATAAAGAAGGACTTCTGGATCTTGTCACTTCTTTACAAGGTTATTTTGTAAACTAACAACAGGAATATTGTAAGATTTGAGGTTCTTACAGTGGCATTATTTAAGATACAAGTCTTCTTTGATGTGAAGTGATGGTGCATTGCTCACCCAGTGACACATCATCAAATCACAGGCTTGTTATATTCAGAAAATGTACTTACATATTGAAGTCTGATAACTCATCAAAGTTGTAAGCACGAACTCGATGATGAGTGTCGGCAGCAAGCACAGTTTTCCCATCACTCCGACACCATAAGCAGTTTACTCTGACTCCTTCCCATGAATCTAATATGTTTCCTTCCAGATCCTACAGAAAATACCAACAAATAACTTGACATAACTTGTATTATAAACCATATAGGCTAATATAAAATGTTCAGTTACATAGAAGGCACCATTAGTATAAGGGTTAAATGTGCTCTTGTAAGTGTAACGTAAAAGAAAAGGTATGTGTACAGTACACATTAAGCAAGTACACACATCACAAAATTTTTCAGTGTACCAAATCTTCCATTATCATCCCATACAGTGTTCAGAAGCATCTCACTCTTATCTTATCACTACACATTATCCTTATTTAACACTATGTGGCCCAAATTATTCGTGTGGATTCCAACAGTCTGGTCCTAATTAATCTGACAGAAAATCTCTATTCTTCAAAGTTTAAATCAGCCATTAGATAACAACAGCTTAGGGAAAATGAACATGAAATATTGTCAAATAACCTGCTGATCTGAGATCGACGAAAGTGCTGTCAAGTATGACTTGACACTGGACCATTAAGGGTTAAATATACATGAAAAAGAGGTCACCTACACATCAGTGAGGGTAGAGTGCATTCAGAACCTTACTTAAAGTACAGTAACCACTAAAAATATATAAGGTAACAAACTGTTAAAATTTCAAGAGTTGGTGCATATCATAGAGGCTATAATACACAAGATTTTAAAACTGAAAATATGTACCCATGCAGCTGGTCTCATAATTGCAATCATGGCTTTTCTTGACCTCCCACTAATTAAACACATTTATGTCAGTCAGCTATTACACAGACACAATTATATCTACCTAATATGATGAAAAACATGGCTCATTTAACAATGCTCTTTACTGCTGTGATTACATAGCATCAGTGGTAGATAAATCAGATATGAGAATGGAGCACTGGTAAAGTGATACTAACAGGGAAACACTACGTAAATGGAGAAAACTTTTTCCAGAAACACTGTATGTTAGTGCCTTGTTTAAGCTGTATAGCAAAAAAAAGTTAAGATAAAATATAAAGATATGTTAAGAACTATAATGGAATCTCAGTCCATCGTATCTCAAGGGACCATGGAAAGGGAATGAAAAATGTAAAAAAATGACAGTGGCAGAAAGCATACAATATGTCAGAAACACAAAAAAGCAACAAAAATTGAAAATTATAAATTTTCCGCTAAAGACCACACAAATAACAAACAAGAAAAAGTTACATTAATAGCTGCATTGTAGTAACTTCTTTCAAAGAAATCTGTAACTGATAACTGTTTAGTTGAAGCCTTATGTTTCAGTCGAAACAGCACCAATTTCAAGTTCAAAATGTTGTGTTCATCACACTTGTTAATATTGTGTGAGTAAAAGAATGGTTTAACAGTTCTGTAAAATACCATGTGCTTCAATTCAACCTGGCAATAGTTCATTATCTTTGTCCTTCATCTTCCCCACTAATACTCCCACCCACACAATCATCACACGACTCATCCAGGCTGGAAAAGCCACATGCTGCATAGTCTTTCTCCACAGACAGGCAAGAACTGAAAATGACATCCTCAGGGCCTAGATAAATCCAGACCTCTAGGACAGCAATGCTGCCATCATCATAATAATTTTTGTTGCCTCCATCTCCTCCTCCTTTTCTTGTTCACATCCACAGCCACACAGATGAAAACAATTTACAATTCTTATCTCTGACTTGTTGCCCAGCCATTAGTATAACATGCACTGCTTGCAGAACATTTATTTTCAGGTTGAAGTCCCTCCTTCAGTCCACCAAGCACACAGCTTTCAGTACTAGATGCTGCCTGCAGAACTGCTTGCAGCATCTTATAATGCCCTAGTCAAATGGCTGTAACACACTGGTCCAGCTTGGTGGATAATACACAAATTTACATTAATTATAAATAATGTATCTTGCAGATGAGCAGCACAGCTGACAGCAAACAAGATGTTTTTAACTTGTACACCCATGGAGGCACTCCACTAACACTCCACACTTGGTTGATACATGGCAACATTTCACAAGTTCAGTTACAACACTAATGCCAGTTATCTGTATGGGCGTGCTAGCACCAATGTACAAGCAAAAAAAAAAACAGATATTTTCACTAATTTTTTCTTGAAAATGATCGGGTTGGGTATAACGTGTGTCTGAACCAGGAATGTTGAATGAATGAATGATGTAAAAAAAGGACACTTTGAGGATTGAGGCTTTCGATGTAATGGACTGTGTACTTGGGCAAATTTTCAGGGCAGGAACAAATGAATGATAACTGGGGGAAACAACATAAACAGAACAATGGACAAAGGTTCACTGCATATGGCATCACATTCTAGACAAGAATTCTGAGTTTAAAGAAAGTTACACAAAGGAAAGTTGCCGGAGAAAATAAAAGTCTAACATGTTACACAGCAGAATGCATTCTACCAATTTACTTCTGGGGAAAACAAGTGAAATGACTTACTGACAAAATGAGAGTGGAAAGTGTGAGCTTAAAGCAATCACAGACATTACTTATGCTTCAACCAAATTACATCAAATTTCTCACGACTGAATCAATTTTACTCTACAAATATGTACCTTTATATCAACTACACAATATAATACAGGGTTAGTCAAAATTATGTTAACACTAATGGATTATAATAATCATCTATTCCCCGCAAAATGTGTGTCCGGGCTTTAAATGGTACTGTTGCTCGCTGGTTATTGTGTGTTAAACAAGACGGTGAAGAGGCTGAGACCGTCCTGTAAATCATCTTGCACATATCATGTATGTTTTGTGAATAAATAGTTTCTACAATTTAAGTGTTAACATAATTTTGACTAGCCCTGTATAACCTAAAATTTTTCTTTAAAGCAATTACTGATCTAGTCAATATGTAAATGACATACAAAAGTAAATTTTTGGTTTCAAGTGTGTCCAAAATGATACAAAGGTATAATTTATGTAACTCCTTCAAGGTTCCTGACATGAAATTTCATTACAGTCCACTACAAGAAGTGCTGCTGCCACAGGGATAGAAACAGACACACAGCAGCACAATACCACATTGCCTAGAGCTCAAGGTACCTAAAACTTTAGGTCACCAAATACTCATAATCCATTAAATGAAGGCACAAATAAAAATTAAAAAGTGAAACCTCTACGTCTAGAGATAAAGAGGTTCTTGAGGAATGTCTCACTTTCCCCAGGAGCCACGAGAATTCTGATCCAGCATTCAGGATACTGGCATTAAAATGGAGGCCTATTCTCCACATTAACCCATGTGATAATAATGGTACCGGGGGGGGAGACACTGCATTAAACCATACAGAATACTTGCGCATTGGTAGAATTGTCCTCGTATCCCTCCTGTAACAAACTTCTTGCCATCCCGATGCCAAGAGCATGAGGTCAGTGAGTCTTCTGGTGAATGAGACACTTTGACACGCAGTTCATCTGATTCAATATTCCATATCCAGAGTTCTGGACAATCCTCTGGTCCACAGGCAATCAGGTGTGTACTGTCAGGACTCCATGCAATGTATGCTACTCCATATGAGTGGCCTTCCAAAGTTTTACGATGACTACAAGTCAGTGTATACTGCAATTCAAAGACACAAACTATCAATCTGCAAATTCCTTTATCTCTACTGTGCATGTGTGAGGATCAACTGTATTATAAGTATATGTTTTCAACCCTATACAAAAGTATCCACATGTATTTGCAAACCACTGCAATATTTTCGACAATTTACAATTTCATTAAATCTGTGGAAGCATACAGACTATTACTAGCAAGAACCTTTACAGACACTAGGTGGCAACTTACTGAGTATTTAAGACATCACCATCTTTGGGTTTAAAAATAAAACCTACTTGCAAACCATTTAATAACTGTTTGCACTGCATTATATGGCATATCTTCACTGCTCAGCATGTGACATTCAGAGCACAGAATTGAAAAATGAGTGTTCTATTCATGAAGTCTACTTATGAAAATTAATACTAAAATGCAGCACACTAAACGGAAGTAATGAAACAGCAACTACATATATTCAGTTAATTTTCCAGTTACTAAGACAGCAATGCACATCACTGTGCCCATCTTGTCCACAAATATGCACTGAAATACTGCATCACACTATCCCATGCAACACCTGAAAATGCTCCCAACAGTAACTGGTAGTGAAGACATTTACATCTTCCATTTTTCTGGCTAGGCTTCAGTACTTCAGTGAGATGTTTACATGTTATGTGTAAGCAACACAGCAACAGTTATATGATCAGAAAATGTTCAAATACTATCTGGAATGCCAATATGGCACACATCCTATACAGCCTTCTGAAAATAGTGGAGACACATGAACCAGACTTCACCTGTCCACTGCAATGTTCACGTGCTTATCAAAGTTTAAAGATTAAAAGTTCTGAGTCATGTGGATATGCACAGAAATGAATCCTGATCAGAAAAATGGTGCTTATATGTTGTATCCAAATTCACTCACATCTTTCTATGGAGAGTATTAATACAGTCAAAGGAAGGAAATAGTTTAAGAGAATTCTTCCCAATACAGTGTCCAAAAATTCAGACTCCAGTACTACAACACATTCACTCTGGATATTAATTTCTGAACATGCAAAAACAAATCATTTAACTGTAATGGTGAAGGTAAAGTTGTCCCTGTGCATGCCAAGAATGCATACAGGAGAGTGAAGGCCTCATTCTGCTCACTTTTAACCCACATGCAAGATGGAGACAGTCAGCTTCACACGCCAGCCACTCTACTGCTGGAGAAACAGCACCCACCACCCACTGAACAGAAGGTTTTGTGAGCTCCCAGACATGGTCTGGGTTCTTTGGAGAAAAGAAGAACCACTAAACCCTCCCAGGAACTGAAACACGATTCCTTGGCTACACAGCCCACAGACTCCTATCAACTGGGTTTTCATGGCTGCTACAAAATAAACCACACTTCAATTAGAAGAGCATCTAAAAATGACCATATAATACTTACTGGGTCAACATCCCATATTACAACTGTAGTATCCTTTGAGCCTGTGGCTAGTTTAAAGCCATCTGGTGAGAATCGGCAAAACCACACTTCATCACAGTGATCATTAAGGATTTGTATTGTTTCACACGGGAACTGTTCTCTAAATAAAAAAGATCATGTACATCACTGTAAGGATAAGACTACCCTAGAAAGAGTGTAAATGCTGTACTAGGTGTTCAGACACAAACTGTAACAATAAATAAGTCTGGTTACAAATAGCACCTACGTCAGACTTATGTAGATTAACCCTTTGACAAAAGTGCAACATCTATATTTCTAAGTTTTTGGGTCTTTTGAACAAAAGGAACAAAATTATACACTTCAATAAACATGCAGTGCAAACTACATTCATAATTTCTGAAGGGACCATGGAGAGGCAGAGGGAGAGGGCAACAATAAATGCAGGGAAATGACAGCTGTCAAAATGCATTCAGTGTGTCAAAAACACTAGAAAACAAAACAAAAAATTAAAACTGTACATTTTCCACTTACACCTGCAAAATAATAAATGGAAAGTTACTTTAATACCTATGTGAAAAACACTTTGTAAGCATTCTTTACAAAGTAAAGACAGAATGCCTTATGTGAAGACCACATCTGTCCATCAACTAGTATCAGCAACTAGGCTGTCTGTTGGATCTTCATGAACTTTGTTCAAGGAGTTCTTTATAGAAAGTTGTAGAGCAGGTGTGTGTTTTGTGAAAATCAGTGACATGAGAAACTTACTTTACTTCAGGGAGTAAAAGTAATTTTGCCTGTCCACACAAGTTTACTGCACTTTACTTAAGAACATGAATAAATTTACATCCACAGTTTCAACATTTACTGTCCAACTTGGGTGCAATTCTGTTTAACAGATTTGGTCATAATGCTAGTAAGCAACTGTGGGTTTCATGAAAATCAGCCCATGGAAGACCCTACATTTTTATGGGCAGCATAAATAAAATTAAATTTGCATGTGTACCAACATCCTCCTCAGCATCTCTCCCTCACACCTGCCACTCCTCCTCTACTTCTGTCACCTGGCTAAGACTCACTGATGTACTTCTGTGACCACAACTGTCTTTCCAAAAACATTGTTACTTCCACTATTTTTTTTATCCCACATGTTCATTCTGGAGGTAATGTGGGTCAGGACCAAGAAGTATGAATGACACAGTAAAACACCACTCTGAGCAACAATGCATCCAACATTACTACACACTGCATATATGGGCAATTTGTTGGGACCAGAAGAAATCAATGGTCCTTGCAGGAAAACAATACATATTGAAATTATGTAAACCTTTACTCCCATTTTACAGTGATAAAACTGGCTGAGTGGACTGCATATACCCTGAAAATCTATGTACCGTACAATTCATATAACATGATGCACAGTTTAAGTGCATGTACCTTCACAGTGAAAAAAAAAACTACATCATCTCCCCATTAACTGGAGACAAACTTCCAATCCAAACATAACCCAACTAACAACACAGAGCACAGTCCTTCTCGATACACTAATAATCATCTGTCTGGTCAAGAAATTACTTGCCTATTATGTCATTCTACTACTGACATCCATCCTGAGCTACACAAATCTTTGTCCACACTCACACATCCTATTTATTTGAAATCTACTGAGTGTTAGTAAGTAAAAAATAAATAGTTATTATTACTTGAAATCCATTTTAATATTAATTTCCCCTCTATTCTCAGGCCTTCAAAGTTGCTTCTTACCTTCAGGTTTTGATTAAAATTTTTTAAACATTTATAATCTCTCCCCTGTGTGCTGTATGTCCCACCTGTCTTGTCCTCCGTACAATCACCAAAATAAGGCAAAGAGGAAAAACTGGGAAGCACTACTTTATGTTGCTTTATCAGGCACCTGGTTAATCCTCTGCTTAGCTGCAAGCACTGTCTTCAGCATCCAATTCTCAGACACCCTCAATTTAGGTTCTTCACTCAATGCAAGAGATAAAGCTTCTGTCATGCAAAGTTTAGGTGTAAAATTATAGCCTTCCATTTCTTATAATATGTTTTCCATGAGTATATGTAACTTACTATAGGGCTTTTCAGGCAAATAAGATTTTACCTACCTGGTGCAGTGGTGGTCCACTAGCAGAGAGATATTTTCAAGACCATCCTCCGTTTTTGTATTGTGATATGGACACTGGTGTTTCTGGTGTTCCACTGCTTGGCATAATAAAGTATGCAGCCTGTAAAATAAGACGCATGTCTAATAATATCACATATCCACCCATCTTACATTACATTTACTGCAGAATTAGAGAATCAGAATTTAGAAAAACCACCATATACTTTCTGCATGTCCAGCAGTCTTTTAAGCCGCACTAAATGACCCCCTGCATTCCAAAATTAAACAAAATTTCTGTTCCAAAAGCCGTTTAACACTTTTCACTTGTTCTGTCTGGTGCTCCTACACAATACTGCACATAGATGTGGCTGGAATGGATAAGAATATTCATGTTTTTCTCATTAAGAAGTTCTGTCTGTAAACTCCACTGCTCTTTCACATTTTAATATTTTCCATCATGTTAAGAGCCCTCTATGCTGTTTCTAGGGGCTTAGGAATCAGTGCTCTAAGGATGAAATGAACCCAACACCATTTTATGCATGGAAAACTGAATATTTGTTCAGCTCCCAGTAAAAACATTAATTATAAAATTCATATAACATGCACTAACCTTTAAACAACCTGTGTTCCCCCGAAATTCATTTTATATATTTAAGCAACAAGAAAATTTACTGCACTTGCTGCACAAACTCTGTTTTATTTCCAAAGAATTGCCATTTATCTCATAATTTTATCTTCTTCCATTTAAATAATACATTTTACATAACCATGTGCTAAAATTTAAATATAAACCCTGTCCTTTAAAGGTGAATGCAAGATTTACAAATGTAACAATTGCACAAACTGGGGGATGTCTATATGGTAAAATTATGTGTAAACTTTAAACAACCCAAATTTCTGGAGCATGCTGGGTGAGATTCCTAATTAAAGATTTACAGTACAATTTACTGTGACTCACCAGGACTTCAAATTGACTTCTGGAAACCCAACAATTAAAACACATACACAGAACAGCAACTCTTTCTAATTTTATATGGTTCATAAACTTGCACTCTAATTTTGCACATATTATACAAGCCTCAAAACAAAATACAGCATACCTGCGAGGAGGAAGCATTATGGAGGGAGGTAGAAATTCCTGGAGCTTGTCCATGAGATGAGTTCGAGATTTTAACCCTTTACCTTCCCAGCTGGCTCGAATCTGTAGCTCTTCACGTCCACTGCACATCATATAACTACAGAAATAAACAAACTGACTGTACATCGACATCATCACCATCATCATCATCATCATCATCATCCACTGAAGATCTTATGACATCTTCCACACTTCCCCACATCCTCTAAGAGCTCAAATTGCAGCTTTAACGTCAAAAAAACAAGAAAATGAAACTGCATGTAGGTGACTGTCTTCCGTTTCAATTATTTTTATATTTTTATAGCTAGTTGGTTAATGGATGTCTTACATAAATAACTGCAATATATGGGTGGTACAGAAAAGCCACACATGGGCAAATACATGGAAATTATGAATGGCTGGCATAACAACAGTGTGGGACTCAGAAAATTTTAGGACCTTGACTTTTGTCACACAGACTGTACTACTGTTACAGCTGTAGAAAATGCAGAAAGTGCAAGGCACAGTTCACTTCTGCTTAGTATAACTCTGCATGAATTTTTCCACTGTTAGTGAAAAAAATTAATTGGATGTGTCTAAGCTAATATTCATCTTACTGTAAGAATTCAGACCTCAAAATGTCATCTCAGCATTTGCACACCTCTGTCAGAAGGCACATGTACATACACAAGTAAAAAAAAAGGTACATTTTTCCCTGTAACATGCCATGAAGGCATGTGATGCCTGTGCGCACGTGCATATGTGTGTGTGTGTGTGTGTGTGTGTGCACGCATGAATGCACACACGCACACATACATGTTTATAGAGGTATAGTTCTACCCATTCTTCAACCTCTGTGCTAGAAAAGGGTGGGTGGTCAATGCCCCTGCTGCTTTACCCCTGGGAAAGAGACACAATAAACCATTGTACAGGAGGC
>Ga0209629_10001300_pt1 | contig 15571 bp, 9 predicted proteins | sample TergutCu122P5_FD_187286 | JGI IMG/M metagenome (GOLD analysis project Ga0209629, IMG submission 187286) | Cubitermes ugandensis P5 segment gut microbial communities from Kakamega Forest, Kenya - Cu122 P5 (SPAdes) (version 2) | ecosystem: Host-associated > Arthropoda: Insects > Digestive system >...
GTATGATCATTCTTGATGAGAACTACTGTTCCACGCTGGATATTGTTGGATTTCGTAGGCCACTTATGACGCTGCTGCAGCTGGTGCAAATAATCCCTGGACCATTTTTTCCACAATTGCTGAGTACATCGTTGCATGAATTGCCAGCGGGATAATTTGTTCATAGGTACACTGGAGTAATCAGCGTCAGGAAGTGACATGAGAGGTCCGCCAATGAGAAAGTGACCAGGTGTTAAAGCTTGTGGATCCTTAGGATTAGAGGGAATTTGACATAATGGGCGGGAGTTCGGACACGCCTCAATTTGGGTCAAAATTGTGGACATTTCTTCAAAGCTGATACATGCATTGCCTATGACTCGACGCATGTAATGCTTCATGGACTTTATTCTAGCCTCCCAAAGGCCTCCAAAGTGTGGCGAATCAGTTGGTATGAAATGCCAACGAACACCCTCTGTTGTCAGAAGTTATTGATTTCTTCTTGAAATGTGACAGAATTGAGCATTTTTCTTTATTCGCAGAGCGTGTTATTAGCGCCCTTAAAACATGTTGCATTGTCACTGTAAATATTATGACTTCTTCACCTTCTGGCTATAAACCTGCGCAGTGCTGCTAAGAAAGACTCTGTTGTCAGATCACTGACAAGCTCAATGTGTATAGCCCTGGTTACTAAACAGATAAATAGAGCAGCATAATATTTAACCTTCGTTTTACTCCGTCTTCCACCTTGACGAATTAGGAATGGTCCAGCGTAATCTACTCCACAGTTGAGAAATGGACGTGCTGGTTTCACTCTAAGGCTGGGAAGATTTCCCATCAGCTGGCTTGCTGACGCAGCTTGCATTCTGAAGCACTTGACACAAGAATGAACTGCCTTCCTACACAGCATCCCTCCTTTGGTGATCCAGAAACGTTGGCAGAGAGAGGAATGCATGAGTTGAGGCCCTCCATGCAGAAGCCTTATATGCTCGTGCTGAACAGTCAGTTCTGATAGGTGGCACTTGGGTGGCAATATCATTTGATGTTTTTGATCATAATCTATGACTGCAGCTTGAAGTCTTCCGCCCACCCTGATGAGTCCATCCTTATCCACAAATGGGTGTAAGGCCAGAAGTTTGCTATTCTTCCTAACTGGCCGCCCTGCTTGCAAATCTCTCAATTGATCTGGATAAGATAATTCTTGTGTTTTCCTAATGCATCGCAATAGGGCTTCTTCGATTTCATCAACCGTTAAACTTCCAAATTTCTTGCCCTTGGGATTCCTTGCATTATAGATGAAACGGAGACAATATGTCATCACTCTCTTTAGTCGTTTTAAAGAAGAAAATCTTGATATTTCTCCAAAGCCATTTATGTTTGCCATGCATACATTGTGTATGCGTTGTTCAAGAGGAGTTTCTTCTAGGACAGTGTTGGAATGGGGCCATAACTCCTCACCTTGCTCCAACCAAGCTGGTCCGTTCCACCATTGACTGCTATGCCACAATTCTCCAGGGCCTGCTCCTCTTGACAAAATATCTGCTGGATTGTCTTCTGAAGCTACATGATGCCAAAGGAAATTTGATGTAATATCCTGAGTTTCAGACACTCTATTGGCTACGTATGTGTTCCATCTTGTGGGAATGTCTTGCAACCAAGTCAAAACAAGCCTTGAGTCTGTCCATAGATGAACACTATCTATGGGTATACATAAAATAGGTAACACCTTCTTAATTAACCTGGCAAGTAACTGCGCACCACATAGCTCAAGCCTTGGAATGGATACTTGTTTCACAGGCGACACCCTTGACTTTGAGCACAGGAGTTGTGAACGTAGTTTGCCATTTGCATTGCCTGAACGTACATATACACAAGCTCCAAATGCTCCTTCTGATGCATAGGAAAAACCATGAATCTGTATGGTAGTTACCTCGCCCTTAATCTTGACTAACCTCGGAATGGATAGGTTGTTCAATGCTGGAAGCTGCCGATATAGCTTCTTCCATGTCTCCTGAAAGTCACGTGGAAGCTCTTCATCCCAGCTGATTTGTCGCAACCACAATTGTTGAATGAATATCTTGTAACTAACTATCACCGGCCCTAAGAGTCCCATAGGATCAAAAATTGATGAGATGACAGATAAGACTACTCTCTTCGTCACAAGTTCCCGACGAGGTTTGATGTTTATCTCATATTTAAATGTATCCTGTGAGGGATGCCACATCAATCCCAGAGTTTTGATGCCTTCATAGTTTTTGAAATTACAAGAAAGCTCAGATTCTCGTAACTGTTCTGGTATACCTTCAAGGAGATCTACGTGATTGGCACACCATTTGTGTAGTGCAAAACCTCCCTTTCCCAGGATGTAAATTATTTCTTCTTGAAGTCTTCGAGCTTCTGTAAGATTATCAGATCCTGCAACAAGATTATCAACTTACATGTCACAACTTATGACTTCTGCCGCGAGTGGGTATGACGACGCTTCTTCGCTTGGAAGTTGATTTACACATCTTGTAGCTAGGAATGATGCAGGTGCTGTACCATATGTGACAGTCACTAGCTGATATTGTTTCAGTGGTTCATCACTGGATCTTCTCCACAGTATACGCTGTAGATTGTAGTCTTCAGGATGCACTCGAATTTGTCGGCACATTTTGGATATACGTGTATAAGCAGTCATTGCATACTTGTGCATTCGGAATCTCAATACAATGGATATAAGATCTTGTTGAATTGTTGGACCAACCATGAGCATGTCATTCAGTGAAACACCTGTTGTACTTTTGGCAGATGCGTCAAAAACAAACCGAGTTTTTGTTGTCGTGCTGCTTTCCTTAAAGACGGCATGGTGAGGCAGGAAGAATATAAGTTTGTTTGATGCATTGCCATATGATCTATCATCTTCATCCGGCACTAGCTGCATATGGCCTAAACTTAAATATTCATCCATGAACTTCGTGTACTCCTTTCGAACCTCCAAATTTCTTGTCAGATTCCTTTCCAATTGCTGAAACCTGTATTCTGCTGTAGTGTAAGAATTTCCAAGTTGACGATTCTGTGAATGATGTGGAAGTCTCACTACAAAACGCCCTGTTTCATCCCTGGTGGTTGTCTCCATGAAGTGTCTTTCTACTTCCTCTTCTTCCTTAGTACGTATTGGCGAAACAATTTCTTCTTGTTCCCAAAATCTTTGTAACTTAAAGTCTATGGGTGGTTCGTTGCAGATAAACAACACTGTGGATCTATCAGCTCCTTCTTTCGGTATGCGACCGAGGAGAATCCAACCAAGATAAGTTTCTTGAACAACTGGATGATTCTTGCCACTTGTGTAGCGTCCATTCTTCATTAAGTAAGGATAAAAGCCAGATCCTATCAACATATCAATCTTTCCAGGAATATTGAATTCATTATCTGCCGGAGTGATGCCCTTGGGTAGCTTCAAAGTTGTGATGTCTATGACAGATGAAGGCATGTTACCCGTTAAATTAGGTAAAATGGAACATGTTACAACATTGGAATACTTATTGTCTTTAGAACTGAACTTAATGTCGATGCTATGAGTAGCTGCTGAACATGTGTTGTTAATGCCAGTAATAGGCATTTCATTGCGCCTACGCTTCAATTGCAATCGCTGTGCTAAGGATTCGGTAATGTAGCTTGATTGCGAGCCTCCGTCCAGTAGAACTCTGCAAGGTTGTTGAGTACCTCTTGAGTCTGTGACCTTGATTGTGGCCGTGGCAAGTAAAACTTGAGATGCACGCTGTTCTTTAAAACTACAGTAGCTTCCTTGCTTTGGTTCTGCAGGAGACAAACTTGTTTCCTCAGACCTTGTAGAGTTTGCTTCAATCTCAGGAGCCTTCGACATTTGTCCCCTGTGATTCTGATGTAGAAGAGTATGGTGGTGTTTCTTACATTGCTTACAATGATGTGGGTTAGTACATTCATGAGCCCTGTGTCCTTCTTGCATGAAATTAAAACATAAATTATATCTTGTCACAAGAGCTCTCCTATCTTGTAACCTTGAGGTACAAAACTTATCACACTTGTACAATGCATGTGCACTCTTGCACATTGGGCATTTAAATGTTGCTGTAGAAATAAATGTGTTGGTGTTACGCCGATACTTTATATGCTTGTCTCCTTTACCATCAGCTGACCTTGTGGTCGAATGACTGTTAACTTCGTCTGGATTCAGACTTTCCAGAGCACGTCTCCTACCTTCCAGAAAGGTAATGAAATCCTTGAGTGGAGGGAATGGAAGGTCATTTAACTTGAGCTCCCATGCCTTGCGTGTGGTGGAATCTAACTTTTCTGTAATAATTTGAGAAACTATCACGTCACTAAGACAGGCCTGAATGTTTAATGCCTGTAAAGCATTGACATTGTTTGAGATGGTGTTGACTAAATCTGCAAATTCACTAGCAGACTCCTTATGCAACTGTTTCAATCTTAACAGCTGTCGAATATGACTTGCGGCAATGAGGCGTTTGTTTTCATATCTTTCAACTAGCAACTTCCATGCAATTGTATAATTGTTGGCGGTCATGGGTAGATTGCTAACTAAACGTTCAGCTTCTCCTGACAAAGATGACTTAAGATAATGAAATTTCTATATTTCAGGCAAGCTGTCATTCTCATGTATCATCGCTCTAAACATGTCACTGAAGCTAATCCAACGATCGTACTGGCCGGAAAAAATTGGCAACTTTATTGCAGGCAATTTTAAGCTGTTGTGTGAATTTGAACTACCCTGCTCTGAAGCGTCTGTTGGATGTACCTGCTCACTACTCTTGGCATCATGTTTATTTATAATGCGCTGTATTTTAACATTCAAATCCTAAAACTTCGTTTCAAAATCATTCCTGAAATCATCATGTTTAGAAGGATCACTATCTATGCTTTCTAATCTATCCTGTATTTCTTCGTATTTGTTCCAGATTTCCTCAAGCCTTCCCATGCGAAGTTTGATATTCAAAACATCCTGACTCTCATCATACTGCTGTACGAATGTCTGAATTCGCGTCAAACTGGCTTGAACGCGACCACGAGCACGTATTAAGTCTTTAATCTCTTGGTCCGCCATGATTCACACACTTTTTTAGGTTATGAGTGACCACCACGGATAACTGATCCATGTACATAGACTGCCGGGGGGTATGCACTTGCTGGGAACAGCCACTTGATGCAAACGGAATGACGCCTTGTGCAATATATCAGCGTATGTCAAAAGTAAGTTCCGATCACCGGAATTTCGCGCGCCAAGGTCACGAGACGGTTGCGCGTGCTCAGCTATTTCGCGAACATTCCTGAAGGGGTACGTCACGTTTTAATCGCAGCAGCTAGTATCAGTAGCAAGTTAAGAGTTGTTGAAGTATGGCTGAGCGCATCGAAACTCCGCTAGCCTTAACACAATAAACTTTACTTGGATTCACAGATCCGGGTCGAGTGGACCAATGTTTTCTTTCATATAACCTGCATTAGGTTTAGATCTTAGTGGACTGTAATATGAGGTCTTCGATTAAAACCTTACCTTGATTTATTATTCTTAATGTGAATACACACACAAATCACTTCCACACACACACGCCATCTTAGCTCCACTGTAACTCATGTCACTCCTGCCAACATAACTATTTGTAACTTAACATCTGGGTCGAAAATCAAATTTGCCAAGTAACATTATTCGTTCACGCTTGTCTGTAGCCCAAGTGGCCGCCTGTATCACGCAATGAAAATGAATCTGCCCAGCCGGGAGATAGTAGAATGCTGGACTACGTTTGTGATCCGATGTTATTCTATGTGAAATCAGATTCAATGAAGAGTCCAGCTCTGTGGGATGTTTCACCGTGTCGACTGGTAAATAGTTACCAACATCCCATCTACTCGTAAAAGCCAACCTTGAAGTGCTTGGCCCTAAGTACGGGGGAAGCACTCTCTGGCGAAACGTCGGTAACAGTTTATCAGTGATTTCTCAGAAAACTTACATTGTCAGCGCTCTTGATGTCCACACATATGTACCTCGAGATAATCTATGTCGATTTTCTTTTAATTCTAGAAGTTTTTCTTTTGTTTTCTTGTTTCATACAGCGAAAATAGAGAACGCCCAAAGATATGAAATTTATGCCGTCTCTTCGCCATTGTGTGTGTTAGCTATGTCTGTTAAAGCGTTGGGTGGTAGAGAATTTGTTTGCGACTTAAATAATAATTTGTTTCTTCTTCAGATTATTAACTACAGTAATGTTCTCTTGTGATAGTAAGAACGAAAACAATCACATCCCAGCCGGAAAAACGGCTATTTTCTTTTGTACTGTGTGTATTGCAAACCGCTTCAACTTGAAAGGTAAACCAATAGTAGTGGATGATTCTAGGAAGGCAAAATGTCTTCATGTACTAGTATATCCCGAACTCGGACAGATAGCAACACTACCTGAATACAAAGCTTGTATGTCCACTTGGAGCAAACTCTTTGTAATTTGTATGACTCAGATCTGTTCCCATGAATGATCAAATTGCAGAGATAGTGGACTGTTTGTTCGTGTATTTGGACTGTGATTTAAAGTAACACAGTGTTTCCCAAACTGTGTTCCTCAGAACAAGGGAGTTTCGCGAGGTGTTAATACGCGATCCGTAAAAAAATCGAAAAAGCAAAAAACTCATATACATTTTATTAAATTTTAATGTAGCGTATTTGATCATGTTTCAAGATGCTGTTCATGTAAGAATTTTTATAAGAATCTTTCATTTGGTTCCTAACAGATCTCGTCGCGCTGACTTCTATTTTATAAATGAGGGAACACAAGACATGTGTATGTGTTCCATAAATATTTACTAAGTGAATGGGGTAATGTGCAGCAGCAGCCACGTTTTAAACAACTTACGCCTTATCTGTGTGTATTCTGTACGAACGCAGGCAACTGCCAGTGTTAAAGTGTACTGACAATTACCAATATTCGTGTGTCCATTCACAGGCATTTCGTCACTCTGTGGGGCCTGTCGGTTATCTATGCTTCATTTATCCAGACCGTTTGTAGTTGAATTGGGCACGAATTGCGGAAAGAAGGAATTGAACATAAAATGTGTAACAATTTTTGGAATTAATTTTGTTGTGGTATATCATATTTTAATTGACATACATGCTGCCGTCAACCACAACAAATTTGATTATTCTTGTCAATATATGCTACATGTTTATTAAAATGCTTGTGGATAGGCTGCCCAACTGACACATGTAGCAAACATTGAAGGATCTAATAACATTTTTTTGTGGTTGAAGGCAATTTTAAAATAATGTGTTTTGATTTTCTCTACAACTTTTGTCCAAAACATTGCCATTATAAGAAGTGAGTGAGATATTATCATGAACGTACATAGGTCTTCATGTGAAGTAGGGTCTACTTGAATGTTTGTCGGGTCTCAATGAAACTTGAAATTTTTTCGACAAATTTTCGGAAAATACTCAAATATAAAATTTCTTGAAAGTCGTCCATTGGGAGCAGAGTTCCATGCAGCTGGATTGACCAACATAGAAACATATGACGAAGCTGATGGTCACTTTTCGCAATTTTGCGAATTCACCTAAAAATGTTAAACTCCTCAACCCATGAGCGCTGAACGGAATTTTTGCATGGTGGTGCACATTACATATGTGTAAAATGACAAGGTTAGTATTTAAAGATTAATATTCTATTAAATGTACATTTCTTTTTTATAATTTTTAGTTTCTTATTTAAAAATTAATTAAATATTAAAAGGAAATTATTTCAACATTACAAAGCAGTGGAAGTGCACCACTTCGCTCCTCGCTCCTGGTGCCCTTGTATACGCCTAGTTTTTATATTTGACTTCATACTAAATACGGTTTCCATTTCCACACTTCAGAACCTCAAAAGCGTCGAAATATGTAAAGAACAAATCTTTTTTCCTCAGTTATCTGCTAAAAAGGGCAAAACAAATGTAAGAGAATTGCTGCTCCGAGAAACGCCTCGGTGAGCGATGTTTTGGTTCAGCCTCCCTAAGACCCCACAACGTGCTGTAGGATGTGATGATTACGTGCCCTTTTACTAGAGCGTTAAGTCATGCAAGCTGCAATCAAAACCACCTCACAGCTCAATAAATTGGAAACCTGGCAAACGTAACGTTGGAAGAAGAACTAGTCTCATGAATCAAAATGCCATTTAACTTCACGCATCCTGTACCACACCAAACCCTGTTTGTGCCAGTTATTCTCCCGGGTTATTCAATAAACAGTTACAGGCATCTCTCTTACACTAACCAGCCCAGCTGTGTAGGGAGGCGAGTTTTGTTGCGGCGTTAGAGTCAAAGTGGCGGGAAAATGAAGGAATGGCGTTTTATGCACACAGAAACTTTTAAAATAGTGAATTAAATAGAAGGAAATGCAATAAATAATTGTAATTTTTGAGCTTATAATTCCAATCAGGGAGGACCACTCTCATTATTTTCCACGGGAACCAAAAATCCTATCTATTCCACTGCTTACACGCACTGCGTTTTTCAATGTTTGGCTGAAGGCTGTTCTGAATTCATATCCGCCTTTTGAATTTTTTGGCTGTCATTTGATTTACTTTGTGGAACGAGTTTTATTTTTGCTTTATTTGTCCAAAAGTAGAACGTTAGGTAAGGTTTACGTGGGGTAACAATTCTTAAACTTTCCTTCAATTTATTTTACTTACATCAGCAACTTTAAGCTCTATGTAAAGAGTGAATCAAACATAACACTTTAGTATAATGATGTTTTACAATTATTGTAGGAGACATTTTCTATGATAAACATAAAGGACGTTGCTCTCCAGGTGCATTCAGAAAATTCTTTGTGTCCTTACATCAAGTTACCATTATTACTGTCCGATTTTAACGAAATAAGATGTCGGTAAATGTTATGAGAAGTCTCCAACAATAAATTTAAAGAAAGCCCCGCCAGCGGCTGTTGAGTCATTGCATGCAGAAAGATTGAGTGACTTAGAGAAGCTTGTGGCACATTTTAGAAATACAGTAGAAGTCCACTTATCCGGATTAATTAGGACGACGAGCCATACGCTCAAGGAGAAAATTCGTATAATTGGATTTTTTTTTTCGAAAATAGGTTACATTGGCAGTTTTAAGTTGGGCTGTTACTATTTACTGTATGTGTCTGCGTATAAAACTTTCGACAACGCCTGATTTAAAGTTCTAGCCATAACAATGTACTTTACGTGATCCGATAACCGTAATTTCAAGGCAAGTTAGTTTTGTAGATTTCTCGACCAATTTACCCGAGGGGTCAAGCCGATCCGGGTAATTCGCGATCCGGATAACCAGCGTGCGGATAAATGGAGTTCTACTGTATTTCGATGCGGACGCGCGAAGAATAGCTGATAAAACCATCTCGCTATTTTTATATACCAACACCATCATTGCAAAAGTTTATATAGCAGCGTTCGTAGATTAGTGAAATATGAGTACGGAGCGTTGGCGGAATAATACTGACAGTCGAAAAACAGAAGTACTCAAAGAAAGACATGGTCCCAGTGCCATTTTGTGCACCACAAATCCCACAAGAACCGAACTGGAATTGAACCCGCTCGCGTTATTTCAGACATACGGTGAGTTTATTTTGCGTCATACACACTATCGTGTTCCGTCTGTTAATGCATGTCTGAACAAGAATCGGTTTCATTCTCTGTTTCAAAAGATCGTTGGCATGATAAGCAACATGGCAACATTTTTATGCTAAACATCCCGCTGTGATATTTATGATAATAAATGGTACTTCATGCCGTCAACACAACTTCATTAACAATAGTATTAATTCGTCATACTATCATATGGAAACATATTTTGACCATCCTACGGTCACCCTCAAATCGACCGTTAGTTTGTACAACTTTTAGTATGTATATATTTTTATACTAATGATCGGCCTGAGGATTGCCGTAATATGGTCGCAGCATGTTGCTGTGAATAATAAGAAGAATTAGCTTTATTATTATCAATAAAATTTTGTTGACCGTTTCAACCAGTAATTCCCCAACCAAACACATAGCTCTCCAAAATGCAGTGCCTTCTAAAGATCCTACAGTGAATATTAATATTCCTGTGCAGTGTACAACACACGAAGTTTATTGTGCAGTGGGCCATTATGTCGGGGTGACTCTACCAGTGCATTTCTCTTAGATGACGTTTTCCTCCCTAAACAATAGGGACCAAATGTAATAGAAGGTGCAGAGATGGGTGTGGCGAGTGTTGTCATGTCGTCCGTATTAATGACTAGTCCAGTAGTACAGCTTTGTTAAAGGAAGTTAGCAAATAGCACATAGAAACTTGGTGTGAATAAGGACGGAAAAATGTGCGCTGTCTGCAGCCAGCCGCGTGGGCCACAATACCGACCCAGTTTGTGTGCCATACGAGAGGGACACAGCATGAAAATCACTTATACGGAATGCCGGAAATGAAGTCCGAGAATGAAGACTGAAGTTTTTCCTTTTCACTGATTTACATTTATTTCTGTTTTAACATGAGTGACACATACTTGAATTATATATTCTATTCAGCCATTATAAGATGCTTCCATATGTCACCTAGCAGTTTTTTTGTGGAATAATAGTAGGAAAAGTATCATATGGAGAGGAATATAATAGATGTTTAACATTCGTCAAGACATTTTATGATAAAATTAAATGAAAGATTATGAAAATACATGAATTACGGACTCTCTATATTTTTAAATTCCAGTCGCCTGGGATGTCACGCCGTGCCGACTGATGAAGGAGCAGCTTATTGCCTCTATCTTCATGGTTCATAATCTCAGCGAATTCTTTAACAGCTCTTGAGTCTGACGCCTTACAGCTCGTTGCCACTAAGACTCGCTTCTGACAGCAGTATTTTAGATTTGTAAATAGGTGTATCTGTGAGAGATTTCCAATTTTGCATGTTGTTTTGTACGCGTGTCGAGCTGGGTCTCTCACTGAGGGAGGGACGTAGTCTGAGCTTGTTCGAGAACAGGGTGCTGAGGAAGATATTTGGGCCTAAGAGGGTCGAAGTAAGAGGAGATTGTAGAAGACTATACAACGAAGAGCTTTATGATCTGTACTCCTCTCAAAATCTTATCTTTGTGATCAAATCAAGAAGAATGAGTTGTACAGGCATGTAAACCGTAGGGAAGGGGGGAAGAGGATGAGAGGTTCATACAGGGTTTTGTTGGGAAAATGTGAGGATTTGAGCCTACTTGGAACATTTTGGCGTAGGTGGGAGGGTAATATTAAAATGGGTCTTAAAGAAGTGGGATGCGGCCATGGACTAGATTGATCTAGATCTGGATAGGGTCAGGTAGCGCTCTCCTGTGAGGTGGTAATGAACCCCCGGTTTCCATAAAGTGCTGGGAATTTCTTATAAAGAGTTTTTCTGGAATTGAAATCGTGAGAGAAACTACAGCAGTCTTTAAGGCGACTTGTTGGAAAGTGACGTCGCTGTGACGTTGGGAAAATTAAAAATAAAAGAAGAAATAATTTGCAGTAGGACTTAACGGAAGTTGCTAAATTGCGTTATTGAATTAAGCTTGCAGTTTAAAAAAGGCAAACTTGGCCACGCCTCACCGCCGTCGTGGAGAATTATTTTCTATTATAACATTATAAATATCATTATTCACATTTCTGCATAAGCCTTTTAAGAATGATTTCTACATTCAGGTATTCACCCGTGACCAATTACCAGGAATGGTTATTACTTTCGCGAAATGCTTTAATCCCACAGCAAGTACTGTTACATCAGACTTGACCGTGTCAGTGTTTGTTTCGGCTTGGGCAGCAGTATTACAACGCTGTAGTTTCATTTATGTCCAAGCTGCAGTATAAATAATAGGTCCTGCTTTCGTATCTCTCATCGACCAACGGCGTCATTTGGATTTATAGCAAAGAATTGGCTTTAAATGTTGTGTATTTTTACTGTATATCTTATCTGGTGTCCTCACGTTGAATGGTTTAAAAGGAACAGACTGCGTATGTGCCGGCTTAATTCCAGTAACGTATTAACTGACACAATATTATTGCCTCTGTTAATACTATACCATGGAGATTGTTACCTCTACTCAGTAATCTACTTTATTTCGAGAGTCTTGAGTTAATCTTTAGGTTATAGTAAAAGAATACACCTGTGACACATTTTTATTACTCAGTTTATTTCGCCAATCAAATGCACAGTATTAATTATATGTAAATATTACGACCGTATCTGCGACATCTTTCGGTAACAGTGTACCTTCGTCAGGGAACACAAAATGCCAGTTTTTAAACAAATTTCCAATACGTTATTATTTACAAGGTTCTTCTGTCTGTCGCAGCTGCGTTGTTGATGTCAATTATGTATAAATAGTAAATCTTGAACAGGTTTTTAAAAACGTAGGGTTAAAATATGATTAATACATTTTTCACATAATTAAATATGATATATTCACATTAAAAGTACTGTTTTTGTTTTTGATAGCGGAAACTTCTAGTTATGTGGTACTATATGTTCAGGTCTCTTGTCTATGCTTAAGCTGTGCTGTGTATCGGAACCAGAAGGACATTCCTACTAGTCTGAAATGTAAATGGGATTCTCCCACTATAACCTGGACTGCTGATGTTGATGTCAGAGTGATATTGTTACTCGTAACTTGACGGGTTTTGTTTTAAGTAATGAAGAGTTCTGAACAAAGAATATAGTTTACAGTGACTTTTGTTACAAAGATTGTTACAGCACTGCAGGTTTTTGCTGCTGCCCTGAGGAACCTGTTGAGAGGCATTCACTTGGATGAACTGGAAGCAACTAAGGGGATCATAATGCAAAGTACATTATGAAAGGAGGTTGTGTGGATGTAAAGTGTACTGAACTGGCTAATGGCTGGGTTTGTTATAAGCGAGGCTGAGCTGTCACAGTATACTGTGTGACAGTTTGCTAACTTACTCTGACTGCAGTAACAGACGAACAGTGTAGAAGTTGGTCAAGAATTTGGCCCATCTATGCAGATGAACCGCAAGGTTCGTGACCTCGTTTAAAAATTTCTGATTCACTTTAATTCATTTCATACTCATTTAAACCCATGGAGTAGTACCCTTCAGATGAGGGTAGTTCCTAAACTAGTCAAGAAATTTTACTCATTTTTTGGACATGAAATTTCATTATCGTGTTCGAAATAGACCGCAATTTGTCCTATCCTGAGCCAGATAAATCCAGTCCACTCGTCCCGTCCAATCCACTGCACTCCTACATACCATAATTCGCTAATATTCTACAGTTACAGTCCTCTGCAACCTTACTTCTTGTGGTTTTGTAACCACATCTCGATGTTTCGGAGCTGCCTGCTTTCAGTCTTTAAAGAATAGCTAGTGACCAGTTTGCTTGCCTGTGGTTGGGGCCGACGTGAAGAATTAAGCTGGTAATCAAGACAGACAATGTACTTTCTACGTTACCTTGTGGCGCTTTCGCGTAACCATTGTTGACCTGATACGAAGCAGTAACTTCCCTTTCTATTGCTGTCGGAGAAGATGTACCCGATAACAATAAAATCTTGTTCAATTTTCCATGGAAATGCAAGAGTTTTGTCGAACTACAATATATTTCGTATTGCTGTTAATAATAAAAGTATTATGTATTATGACTGTGTGTTTGTATTCTTACCTTAGTTACCCGGCACGCAAACCGAAACTTTTCAGTGCTATATTGTATTGTCATCTGTGGCCTGACAGCCTCCACCACATTTTTTCACATCTTCTCATAATAGCACAGTTTTCTGAAAGAAAAAAAAATTGCCCTTCCAATGTGTTTCGATTTTCTTTTCAAATTTTGCCTAATTTTTTTTTCAATCTAAGGAGAATTCAGAACATTTTATACTCGTACATTTATCTAGGCCTTCATGCGAAGTCTCCAGATATTCTTGTCCATTTTCAGTTAAACTTTAATTTTCTCAATATATTTTCGAAAAATGGATTGTGAAAATCCGTGTAGTGGGATCCGAAATGTTCCATGCAGACAGACAAACAGACGGATGGACGGACGGAGAGACGGACTTTTCTAACGCGCCTAAAAACGGCCATAATTACTGAAGATTTGGATGATATTTCAATAGGAAATGCTTGTGAAGAGGTACTCGTTCTGAGGTGAACCTGGCAGTGGCCATGCTGTAGCGTTATTAACAGTGTTAGGGCCTCGGGTAGCAAGTTATCTGGTCCCTGCAGCACAAGAGTGAGCTGCCTGGAAATTTCTGGCATAGATATAGAAGAGTAAAAACACCAACCGTGTCTGCGAGTAAGCCAATGGGTGACGGTGGTCTTAAAAAGAGCTGCTTGTTAGGCGTGTTCGCAGTACTGCAAAAAGAAATTATGAGCTTCGTTATGTCTGTCTGTCTGTCTGCGTATTCGTCTCCATAGAACAAATCGGCTCCCACTGGAAGGATTTTCATGAAATTTGATATTTGAACACTTTTCGAAAATCTGTCCAGATAATTCAAGTTTGACAAGAATAACGGGTACTTTACACGAAGAGCTATGTACATCTGTGTCAGTATGTCGCTCAGTTCTTTTTAGACTGAGAAATATTTCAGATAAAATTTGTAGAAAAAATCACACATTTTATATTTTTCCGAAAATCGTGCCATGTATGAGATAATGTGGAAGAATATAGTACATCCTGACTGGCCACAGATTACATTTTGGTTCATGCGCTTTGCATGTTGACTAACTAAGACACACACACTGTGTCACTTGTCTATGGCAAAGATGGTTACATGAACGCGTCTCGTTGTTCCGTTTGTACGTACATTGCCTGTGTTTTTCAATGTAAAATTACGGACAAGAAGGGAGGAACAATCACGTTACATTTTCTGTTATTCCTTCCAAATATCTTTACTGTTCTTCAACTTGCGGCTTTCTCTGATACAGTGAAGATGGAGTTGAGTCGTCTCCGGAACTTTGTTCGTTGTGTACCGAATTAAAAACCATAATACTGGGGAAAATGGAAGCCTTGGCATTCACTGCCGTCGAACGCTCGGATCTCTTAAGATCTCTTATATTTCGTTCCCACTACCCCTGGGTTCCCAAATTGCTATCACTGGCGTAGTCCTACTGCATTTTTGTTCGTATTTCTCACTTCCCATGCGTGTTACATTTCCAGCTTGTTACACAATGCTTGATCTACTAAGCCTGTTGTTTGAAGAGACGGCAGATTTTGTTAGGTGTTTGTCATTAACTAACTTACTTCATGGACCATAGTCCTTTTTGAGAAGGTAATATTTTCTCAGCTAGTCAAGAAATTCTCATTGTATTGAACCAAGAAGCTTGTCACTTTTCTCTATCCTCAGCCAAATTTATCTATCCACGAACTATGATCGAATTTTCTTAATGCCCATTTTAATATTATCCTTCCATCGAAGACTAGTGTTCTCAAGTGGTTTCTTTCTTTCAGGTTTTTCTGCCAAATCTCATATACACTTCTCTTCTTCCTCTTGCACGCCACACTTCCGGCCCGTGTCATCGCCCTAATAGTGTTATTAGGACGATGACACGGGCCGGTGAGTGAGGAGTTTAATCAACTGAGCTCTGTTGTATGCAGTTTTCTCCAGACCTCC
>Ga0209629_10001301_pt1 | contig 15564 bp, 14 predicted proteins | sample TergutCu122P5_FD_187286 | JGI IMG/M metagenome (GOLD analysis project Ga0209629, IMG submission 187286) | Cubitermes ugandensis P5 segment gut microbial communities from Kakamega Forest, Kenya - Cu122 P5 (SPAdes) (version 2) | ecosystem: Host-associated > Arthropoda: Insects > Digestive system...
GCAGCACTCCGGTAGCATCCGGGCAGCAGTCCGGTAGCATCCGGGCAGCACTCCGGTAGCATCCGGGCAGCAGTCCGGTAGCATCCGGGCAGCACTCCGGTAGCATCTGGGCAGCAATCCGGTAGCATCCGGACAGTCGAAGGAAGGCTGAGGACACAGTAACCGATAAAAAATCGCAGCATAGAGGTATAGCGTTTCATGAAAAACCCGACAATCGTAAAAACGATTGAAGGAGAACAATCATGAGGAGCGTACCAGGAATGAAAATTGTAGAAATGCTGCGGTTAGCCGGTTTAAAATTATCCCAGAGGGAGATATCAAAAAGTGCCGGCTGCGCAAAATCAACTGTAGGCGACACACTTATACGTTGCCGAAACAAGGGTGTAGATTATCAAAAGGCAACCGCAATGACTGACGAAGAATTGCAACAACTCTTGTTTCCCGAATTAAAGGCAACACGAAAGGCTGAGCCCGAATGGGAATATATCCATGACGAGCTGACAAAGCATAAAACCTTAAACTTACAATTTCTGTGGGAAGAATTCCGCGCAAACACGCCGGACGGGATTGGCTACAGCCAATTCTGCGAAAAATACGGACGTTACCGCAAGGCCAAAGGCAAATCAGTCACAATGCATCAAGAGCGGGTTGGCGGCGAAACCATGCAAGTCGATTGGATCGGTGATACCCCTGAATGTATTGTGGATCCAAAAACAGGAATAAAAAGCGAAGCACATTTTTTCGTAGCTGTGTTAGGCAGCAGCGGATACCCATTTGTGGAAGCATTCCCAAACGAACAGCAAATTCAATGGATGCGCGCCAATGTGGATGCGCTGGAATATTATGGCGGCGTACCAAAGATTATCATCCCGGATAACTGCCCCACAGCAGTAAAACACCCCAAGTACTGTGAGCCGGTGATCAATTCGGCTTATTGGGAATTTGCGCAGCATTATAAGGTCGCGATATTGCCTGCCCGGGTGAAGAAGCCCCGGGATAAGAGTTTGGTGGAACAAAGCGTTGGGTGGCTTGAAACATGGCTATTGGGCAAGCTGCGCAATCAATATTTTTTCAGTTTTGCTGAACTCAACCTGGCGGTTAGGGAATATGTAAACGAATTAAGCGACAAGCAGTACGAGAAGCAGGAAGGAAGCCGCCGCAGCGTATTTGAAGAAATAGACAGGCCGATGCTGAGGCCCCTGCCTGAACAGCGTTACGAAATTGCCGATGTAGTTATAAAAAAACTGGGTGATAATTATCACCTTGAATACGACGGCTTTTATTATTCAGCGCCTTATACGCTGCATGGCGAACAATTGATCATACGCGCGACGGATCTCAGCGTAGAGATTGTCAGGGCGGCTGACCATCAGCGCGTGGCTGTACACCGCAGGTATTATAGCGGTAATAAGTATATATCCGAACCGGCCCATATGCCTGCTAACCACCGCGCTTTATACGAACAGCGTAAGTTTGACGGCGCCAGATATAGGCAATGGGCGCGCGATATCGGCGAAAACACATTCTTTGTAATTAACAAAATACTCACCAACGGCCCAATTGAAGAACAAGGGTACAGGGCCAGCATGGCAATCCTGCAGTTTTCAAAGACATATGGCAATTACAGGCTGGAAGCTTCATGTAAAAAAGCTTGTAAATTAGGGTCATACTCCTATACCACCGTTAAAAATATCCTCAAGAATGGCACTGAAGAACTCGATGGCAGTGACAAACCAACCCCTAAACACGCCAATATACGCGGCGGCGCTTATTATCGCTAAGGGGGCGGATGTCAATGCTGATTAACCAGACGATAGATAAACTGCGCTCCATGCGGCTGTCTGCCTTCGCCGATGAATATATAAGGCAGATGGAGATACCTGACACTATGACGCTGGACTTTGACACAAGGCTCAGCCTTCTGGTCGAATCCGAATGGTACGCGAGGGATAATAACCAGACCAAACGCCTGATAAAGGAATCCAACCTGCGCTTAACCAACGCATCCTTTGCCAATATTAACTACAATGCTTCACGAAAGCTCGATCGCGCCTATGTGGCGAGGCTTACAAACTTTGCGTGGGTGAAGGCCACGCACAATATCATCATGACTGGTTGTACGGGTACCGGAAAAACATGGCTTGCATGCGCCTTCGGCGTGGAAGCTTGCCGGCGCGGGCTGCATGTGAAATATTACCGTACGGCCAGGCTGCTGTCCGAACTCTGCGTCGCCGCCGGCGACGGCAGTATGGCAAAGCTGCTGGCTAAACTCAAGAAAGCTGATCTATTAATACTGGATGATTTTGGAATATCTCCGATCAATGCGCAGGAAAGCCGCTGGCTACTGGAAGTCATTGAAGATCGCAACAAAGAAAGGTCGGCAATACTGACCGCACAATTGCCCGTATCCATGTGGCATGAAGTATTTGAGGATTCAACAGTTGCTGACGCGGTTCTGGATAGGCTTGTGTTTAATTCTTACAGATTTGAGCTTCAGGGCCAATCCATGAGGCGCATGGACAAAATCGAAGACATTCAAGGCACAACCTTTCCGGTTGCTTCCCCGGATACAGGACCCACCGTACAAGCCGGTGTATTGGCGGCGGAAATAATCGGCGATGGTGATGAAAGTGAAAGCTGACCTTTTTGAGGGCCAGCCCTCAAACTCCCGGAGTTTATCGCTTTTTGGCCATGTCAGCACATGGGGCGCTTCAGCCGCGAGACAAATGAAAACATTAAGTGCTTATGCCTTATCCATGTATTTTTGTGATTCTTGTTATAAATTAATTTATAGTTTACTTCCGCTTATGGCAGCGATACAATCTTATAAATTAATTTATAAAGGAAGGCAATAATGACAAGCAAAGTAATCCCGGCTGCGGAAGCCCGTAAACGAATGGCAGAAGCAGAAAGCAGCCTACGCTGCTACAAATCATATCTTCAAATGGCCGGGCTGGAGTCGCGCGAAATGCGGCAGCAGATAAATAGCCTGCTGTATGAATTAGACGGTTTAGGGGTTAAGCGTTTATATCAGATCCCCAAGGTTGACATGTTTGGCGGCGGTGAGTATGACGGCTTGTTGGCAAAGTACGTCGAGCTGCTTGGCGCCTATGACGCATTAAAAAAGTCAATATCGCAAATGCCAACGGACGATGTGGCGCCACAACGTTCAGACAATACTGATATTGAATCACAAAAGACTTATTCCGCTTTAAAGAAAGAATATGAACAGCTTGCTGATCAACTCAAGATTGAAAAGGAAAAGCGCGCTAAAGCGGGCCGCAGGCCGCGTATCAAACATGAGGTTATAGAAAGAATTATCAAGCTGCATGAACAAGGGCTTACACAGGCAATGGTAGCTAAGGAGGTCGGTTATTCCGTATTTACGGTTAATCGGGTTATTCATGGTCTTATAAATTAATTTATAAATCTTTTCCTTACTCAATGCCTCTTTTATTATGTCTATACCGGCCAATGGGAAAGGCAGCCGCTGTGCGACTGCCTCCCCAATGTGTTGCATATGGCGTACTTGAACGCTCGGGTCGCTCTCCAGCGTTGCCCTATCCTTTCAAGTATATTCAGAGTATAGCCTGCATTGCCTTTTGTTATAATTATAATCAGTAATAACTCTACGTATAGTTATCGATCTCTTACCATTTGGTATTGTTCGTATATAAACCTTTTAAAACACATGTTATCGAACGATTACTATCTTGTATCGTTCGTAATTATAAATTTCTCATGAATCGTTGTACTGCTTTTGCTGATAGTACTGTGTTCTGCGGGCTACTTGCCCGGATGCTACCGGAACACTGCCCGGATGCTACCGGAACACTGCCCGGATGCTACCGGAACACTGCCCGGATAGACCGGAATACGCACCGCCGGCATTTCCGACAAAACCCCCGCTAAGGGAATAATAAGGGATACTAGCAGCAAAAGCGGAAATTATACGCTAAACTTCATCGTAGGTATCGCTATCGCTACTCCGTTCTCCAGCGAAAGGCATGGGGCCTAAGTTGGATTTAACAAATCAAGCAGAAGATGTGAGTTTTCCTTTATATGCCATGCCGAAAGTTATCACTATTCCCGCCCTCATAAACGACGGTTTTTGAGAGTCCATGATTATGTGTACTTAAAAACAAGCTGACAAACCGGCTTGCCACCCTTGTTTGTTAGCTTGTTTTTGAGTACTTGTTTTAAACCTGTTTTAAACCTTGTTTTCAGTACGCGCAAAGCACGCAATTTCAGGGTTTGTCCAGCATAGGCAGCAGGAGATTTTCCGCCAGATAGCAGGAAGTTTTCCGTCAGATAGCAGGAGATTTTACATCAGGTAGCAGGAAGTTTTCCGCCAGGTAGCAGGAGATTTTCCGCCAGATAGCAGGATATAATTGACATGTCCTGTCATCTGCTATATTATGCCATTAAATATTTTTAATATGGGGTATGGTTTATGCGGTTAAAAGAGTATTACCTTGTGGAAAAGAGGAACACGCTGAACGAAGTCAGGTTGAATAATATGAACCTTCAAGAGTTAAGGCTTTTCAGCATTTACCTTTCGCTAATAGATGCCAGGAAGCCATCTACGCGTATCGTGCGGTTCAGGATTGAAGATTTTCAAAAAATCATGGAAATAGGCAATATGAACATTACTTACATGAAAGGCATTTTTGCCAGCCTATTGAGCAAAGTTGTCAATGTTCCCCTTGAAACCGGCTTTGAGACAATCCAGCTTTTTAAAAAAGCCGTCTTTTCACAAGATGACAGCGGCGAATGGTATGTGGAGATAAACGCGCATGACGAAGCCTTGCCACTAATGTTCCTATTCAAAGAAAGGTACTTTACATATGAGTTATGGAACATATTGTCCCTTAAAAGCCCCAACCAGTTAAGGATGTACGAGGTTTTGAAGCAATATGAGCGCATAGGGGAAAGAACCGTTTCCATAAGGGATCTCAAAGAACTGCTGGGGATTGGCGCCGAAGAATATCCGCGTTACAGCTCCTTTAAAAACGATGTTTTAGATGTGTGCCAAAAGGCGTTGGCAAAGAAAACCGACATAAAATTCATGTTCGAGCCCACGGGTAAGAGGGGCAAGTCCGGCAAAATTCTCCGCTTGAAATTTATTATAGAAAAAAACTTAGATTATTCTGATAGGCTAATGCTGGATGATTTTCTTGGCGGGAAAGAAGCGCCCGATATAGATATAAACCAGGGTGGCTTTTACAGCGACGGCGATGGTGAGGAAGACTATTTCAAAAATGAAATATACCCTCTTATGTCTGACATGTGCAGCAACGAATTCAGCGTCTCTGAGATACAGGTATTGTACAACTTAATTGTACAGGTTGTACCGTTAACGGCAGACAGGGGGAAATGGCTATTAGAGGCTGGCAAATTCTTAAAGGACAAATATGACGAGTTGAATTGGCGCGCGTCAAAAAACAAGATAAAGAACAGGATGGGCTATTTGAAAAAATTGATTGAGGTCGATATATCTAAAACCGATAAAAATGAAGGGCATAACTCGCGTTGAATATAGCCGCTATCGTTTAAGCGCCGGTCGGGCAGTTCTTTCGCGCTGTCGCGCGGCGGCGGTTCTTTAAAATCCTTCAACAACATATCTCCCCCCTTATTTTTATGAACTATAAGTTCATTTGTATGTACTAATAGTAAAGTATATATTCTTTCTATGTCAAATTGAAAAAAATGTAAAAAACCCTCTGTTGTCAGACAGAGGGTTTTGGGGTTGCTTCGGGATATAGGGGGTATTATCAGCATTACGTCGGATTCCAGCTTTCATGTTAACGCAATTCCTTAGCGTGCGTTTTTCGCGTTTTGCTGGCGCTGTCCCTATATGATTTTTGGGTTTGATCAGGGTGTTATGTTAAATCTTGGGTAGACATACATAATGGACGGACGCGCAACGCGCGCGCATAGGGGCGTGCGTTGCGCGTCCGCATTTCTCATCTCGATTGCCAACCCAGAAAAAAACATTACACCTGTTTGATCATACTTTGCGGTTTATCTGGCCGACTAGTCCGTCACTCGTCGGAATCAGTAAAAGCATTTCCTAAATTGCATTCTTCCAAATGCTTTTCGTAACATGATTCACATAAATCCTCGCAAAGGCAGTTTGGGTTTGGACATGAGCGTATTTCATCAGGATGGAAATAATTTCCACAAATTTCACGCTCAATCATAAAATCCTCCTTATGTTTGTAAGAGTTGTCTTACTACTATTGTGGGGTTCTGGACTCCAGGATCATGACGATTCCATGGACGCGGTGGGGGACGACATAATAAGTCCCGCGCTCACTTTCGCTTTCCGTGACTAAATCGGCGGCCAAGAGCGGTTTGAGGTGGTGGTATACCTGCCCAGTGGACGAATACTGCCCGCTCTCCACCAATTTCGCCAGGCTCCGCGGCTGCTTCAGCAAAGAGAGCAGTAGGTCCAGCCGGTCATCAAATTAATATAAAAAAATGATATCTTGATTGCTATTAGTAGACTCTAGTTAAAATTAGTATCGTTTAGGCCAGCTTGTGTCACCGTGCCAGCTTAGATCTCCATGCCATTCTAATTCTTTTGCTGTATATTGTCTCAGCGGTTTACTTTCTCTTATTTCTGTATAACTTCTCTCGTCACTTTCTCCCCAAGCCCAACACGCTATATCATTTACGGCACAGTATATTGACGTTATAGCTTGTACTATTGTCGCAATATCACTTAAAGCTCCCATTTATAAGTCCCCCATATATAATAACTCAACTTTCGCAGGAGCAAAAATGGAACGGAATGCGGCTATAAGCCAATCTCACCCCGTAAATTGATGAAAGACGTATAAATGGCACTAAACCGTAAAAAACCTTATATCAAGCGTTTCAAAGACATATAATATGTCCGATATTAGGTAAGTTAAATGATAGGTTGAGTAACCGGGGTTCTTAGCATTTCACTGGTATCAGTAAGATTATTTGACAAATAATATTTAAAATCACAACAGGTTTTTATAAAATAATAAGTTTGATAAATAACAAATCAATTGTTATTGTAAATTATGACTGAACTTTTGCCAGCTTTCTCATAATACCCATATTATTTAATTGGGCACCATTGTGGGAAGTCACATGTAAATGAGAGCGCCAAATAGGAGTAAACCGCAATTCTGCGCCATTCTTCTGTTTAGCTCAATTTTATGTCAGAAAACGGCTTTATACCGTTTTTTTACTCAAATAGTCACCTGCGAAAGTTGAGTAATAATAAACATACATTATCGCATGCAACTTACAGGCCGGTCATAGACAGGTTTCGCCGTTTCCTTCAGGTCCTCCACGGTCTCAACGACAGCTTCGATAAGGGTAAAGAACCCCGACCATTTACCTCCTTTAGTCTGTGTTTTTTTGTTTTTTTCGACCTTACATCTTTCCTCTCTGGAAAGGCATTTAATTTTGTCCGGCAGGGTTGCCCTCGCAAACTGCCACTTGAAATTTATGTTTCATTTAGATATTATAGTAACATTAATTAATATATAAATCAAGTATGTGAAATATTTATATGACTTTTAGGGTGTGATTAAATGGAAAGCAACAAAAGCAACGATAGTAACGATAGCAGCATTAGTATCGGCAAGCGCATCACTGAGTTGCGAAAAGGAAAAGGTTTGACGCAAGGCCAGCTTGCAAAGGATTTGAATGTCTTGCGGCAGACAATCGTGCAATGGGAAAAAGGAGAGCGTGATTTAAAAACAGGGCACACTAAAGAATTAGCCAATTATTTTGAAAAAACATGTGACTATATTATTAGTGGGATAGACGCGGAAAACGTCGATTGTTATACAAAATTGGGGCTATCAAATGACGCTGTTAATGTGTTAAGCAAGTTAAATAAAAACAAGGAATCAAATTATGCCCTTATTAATACGATCAATCTTTTAATTGAGCAAGAGGTTCCCCTTCCGAGTTTAATGGATGATGAATATTCTGCAAAAGAGTACGAAGAACATGGAAAGGTAAAGTTTATAATTCCAGATGCCGAATATGAGCAATTTGAAAAAGACAGTAGCAACTGGAAAAATAAAAATTACGTACGTGTTTTAAGCGCGTTGGCGAATTATTATAATATTTCACGGTATAAATGCGACGAGGAAAATCGTGTCATACTTGACGACAATGGCATATATTTCAGCAAAGACCTTTTAGCAAATATAGGAGGTACCACCAATATTATCAATAGTAAAGGGGAGCTATTGAAAGTTTTGATGGAAAGGATGCCTGTTTTGTCTGCAAAGCAACTTTTAGAAGCTGCTCTTTATATCGAAGTCCAAAAAGCTATTACTGGACTTATGGATAGAATCGAAAAGGGTGGGGCGGGTGATAAGTAATCGTATACGCCGGAGGGGAAAGGTGGAAACAGGCCGTATTTCCTTGGTGTTCGGAATTTCAGCTTATTTGAATAGAGTTATCTGTATTTCCCGGTATAAATTGTCTCCACAAACATTATTTCGAAAAACTGCAATGCTAAATGGAATATTTTGTAAAAATTATATATTTCGCTAAAGTTACTCCAATTATTTGTCGCATAAAAACATACTAGCTATATGATTGTTACTAAAGTATAAAAGTAAAATTTTAAAACGCAAGTTGTTTATTGTAAATAAATGTAAGTATTATACTACTTATCTACTTATGTTACACCAACTATTATAATTCAGAAGTATATCACGAAATATATTATACAAACTCATAGCGGCCGTTTATTAACAATCAACTTGATGAATACACAACAATCAAATTTGTTAACTTGCCATGTAAAACGCATATTCCAGAAACTACATCAAATATTGCGACACGAATATTTGGGCGCACAATATTACGAGATTCATAACAATGGGGGCAGGGTTTGTTAAAGTGCCGGCAGCGTCAAATTGTATCCGACAGGCCTTCAACCGACGCATGCGTAATCTAAATGGCTGCTTTCTATGAAACATGAATAGCTTAAAAAAAACTTGGCTGTCACAAGCGTATTGTTTGGAAAAATGACGCGATTTTACCCATACTATTAATGTGGGAAAATTTTACGCGCCATACGGCCAAGGGGCGCCGTGCCCCCCCTTGGCCAGCTATGACGGCGCGCCCTTCGCGCCCCCGGCCAGCGCGGCGCCTTTCCCGCGGTTCAGCGCATAGGGGCGGTGCTCATCTGCCTGTTGTACGCAATTTTTAGCGCCTTGAGCACGTCGTTGGACTGGCGGTCCGGCTCGGACACTGTTATATGGCTCTCGTATGCCTGGCATTTCATCTGGCGCAGGCACGATCTGGCCTGCGGAAAATTCATGGACTTCCTGTTTTTTGCCCTGGGATGCGCCTTGCCAAGCAGCCCGTCGATTGTCATGATCGCCGCGGTGGCCATGAACGAGACCATGAGGTGGCCCCTGAGTGCGGCTTCGCTGTGGATGCGCAGCGGCACGAGGTTGGCGTAGTTTTTCCCAAAATCAAAAGCCTGCTCCACTGCCTGCCTCGAATAGTACAGCGGGAGAATCTCATCGATGGACGCCTCGGTTTTGGAAATCAAGATAAAGGCGCCGCTTGTCCTGAGCTTTTCGTCCATGTCCTCCTTTGATTTGAAATCTTTGAGGCTCTTCGAGAATATGCGGCGGCGCTCGTCGGACTGGGCCTCAAGATCTATCGCCACGTAGGCGAAGGCTTTGGCGCCTTGGATGTCGACTGGCACACGTTTTATGAACACGACACGCTTCCCGTACAGGACACGGTTCTCGTAAACCTCCAGGCCGCTAAGGTGATCGCGGGCCAGCCCGTCATAAATCTCGTTGCCAGCCCTAAGCCTCAGAAGGTATGGGATCTGTAGGCGATCCAGATCTCCTATGTTCTCGCCGCAGTAATACCCGGCGTCCAGGATGCAGCTGTCCACTTCGATGCCGTATTGCCTGATGTCCGCTATTGTGATCGCGAGCGAGTTCACGTCCAGCACGTTCCCTTTGACGCAGCGGAAATAAAGTGGGTACCGCGTGTTCCTGTCCACCGCCAGGATCAGCCTCACTTCGTGGCTGGCCACCCCGTTGTGGACGCTGAGGGCCGCCAGATCCATGTGGCTGTCGTTTTGCAGCCCGGCGCTGTCCACAATGATGCCATGCTTGGAAGTTTTGGATTTGCCGACAACATAGCCAAGGTATGTATTGAAAAACTTCCGGAAAACCGCCTCTTCGCCAAGCTCGGTCAGAAACTCGCTGAGCCGCTGGGATTTCAGCTTGGCCTCAGGCAAGGCTATCCTCGCGTAGGACGTCCTCCAGAAATCCTCGGCGTACAGGCTGGCCTCGGTCGTCAACATGTTGTGCAGCACCAGGGTTATCAGCGTGTCCGCTTTTTCCGGCATGGCGGATTTGAAAACGTCCAGCACCCCGTCTTTCTTCAATGCCTGAAGAAAAACATACACCGATCCAAAATCCAGTATAAGTTCCTGGCCGCCGCCGTACTCATGGGTCAGATACACGGCGGGATCCTCGATGTCGCTGAAGCCGCTTTCCAAAGAATACTTGAACACGCCCCTGTCCCTGCTTTTAAAGATGCCTTCCGCCCCGTCAAGCACCCGGCCCAGCTGGCAGCGGCCTATATCGTATTTTTTGCCGCGCTCGTCTCTTTTTGCCTCTTGCAGCCGCGCGTAGAGGGCGCCATTTGAATAGTAATATTTGATGTACATGGCTATCATCCTTTGTGGAGACAAATTTTTTTGATCCCACAAAGTGTAACACAGCGAATTCAGCTTCACAACAAGAGATAAAGTATTACCTATATTGCTGTACAATCATATTGTTTGTTTACTGTTTGTCGTTGTATTTGCTAATCTGATTTTAATGTAGTCGAATGTTAGTTTGTGGGTACAAAATATACCGGGAAATACAGGTTATCCTTAGCGTACGTTTTCCGCGTTTTGCTGGCGCGACCCCATATAGTACATCATATATGCTTTCTTTGTCATTAAGAGCCGGCAGTCAAATTTGACTGCCGGCTCTTATTCTAACCGGCCTCTTTTTCATACGGCGGACTCTGTCTGAAGCGATTCAATCACTTCGCGTGTTAATCCCGTAAGTTTAATTATTATATCAGTATTCATGTTCATGTTTATCGCATTTTTGGCAATCAGTATTGACTGTTCATTTCTTGCTCCGTCTATCCTCGATTGAAGATCCCTGCGCGTCTTTTCCCGTTCCTCATAAAGCATACGAGTACGTTCGTCGGCCGATAATTCCTTAAGTACGCCAACCGCTTTTTTTATTTGAGGATTTTTTTCGGCAATCACGTCCAACGCCTCCTCACTGTCGGATTTAATAAATTTGACCCAAGGCCATAATTCCGTGCCGTCTGTCTCCAGAGGTATTTTTTCCAGTTCCAGCGTATCAATTTCCATCAGTTTTGTAAACTCCGTGCCGTCCATCGAACGGTACCGAAACTGATTATGGTATTTACCGTTTCCAGGTACAAGCGTAAAATCTGTAATGATAATTGATATGACCCGTTTTATGATCCCCCAATTATCCCCCGAAGCCATCTGTTCAGTCACCATTTTGGATTGGCCGTAAATTACCCTGGGGATCATGTCCGGTATGGGCGCTACCTGTATTTCCACTTGAATTATACCGCCGCTTTTCGTATGGACCTTAACGTCCAGTATAGCGTATTTATCCGTTAAGGATTCTTTTTTTAGATGCGGGTCAATAACCGTCAGATAATCGTATTCTTCCTCAGGTATATCTAAGACAGACTTAAGGAAGCCGGTAAGGATGTCCGTATTTCGCTGGTCTCCGAATATGAGCTTAAAAATAAAATCACTCTTAACGGGCAGTAATTTAGTTTTATCGTTCAATTGGTTTATCCCCTTTTTATTTAATTATATTATTTTACCGCCTCAATCAAATTTAGCTGACTTGGATCAATAACTTCATGTATTCGTTTCCATGTGTCCAGGCGTTCATCCAGATCTCTTATTAATTTTATTGTAAACTTAATCTTGACGTATTTACGCCCGTCTTTTAAAAGCTCATATGTAATTGAGATATCGGACAGGCTGTTTATCTCCGCTATCGCCGTGTCCAATACGCGCCTTTTGAAGTCGCCAAAGAGAGTGTAATTTTCGGCTAAGAGTATTTGTTTTAAATTGTCTATCTCGTAAGTAACAATTTTTTTATATTCAAAGCTTTTTAGTATTTCATATAGGCGTATGCTGTACTGGCTTTTCATCGCGAGGGTGTACAGCAGCTCATATTGCGTGAAATTATTTTTCAGTTCCAACAGGTACGGCTTCATGTCATCGTCAAGCCTGATTTCCACAATACCTGAGTTCTCGATAATTTTGGCCTTATTAATCCAGCGTAGAAGCGTTTGCGTATTTTTCTCCAGCTTGACCCATAAGCTTTTGTCTGCCAATGATTTTATCGTTGATTTCAAATTCGAGTAATTTGACCCATTATCTGAATCTATGCCGCAAATTTTACAAAATTCGACGATGCTGAATGAGTAGCTCTCAAACTCTTTATCTGTCGGCTTTATTTTGCTTATGAGGTAAAGGATGATTTTTTGCTCTTGCGTGGATAGCTGGAACCTTGCTTTTTGGATGATATCATTCGATTTAACGATTTTGTAATCGCGCATCTCAGATAGGTTTTTTTTAGCCATACGTACCTCCTTGTATGCGATGATTTGTTCGTTTAGGTTTTTTTTCGTATTTACCTGACTATTTAGAAAGATCTTTAAAAGATCTTTAAATATTTAGAGCAAGCAGAAATGGCTTGTTTTCAAGGGTTTCCGGGCGCGAACTATGACGTTTGATACGGTAACTATGACGTTTGATACGGGTAACTATGACGTTTGATACGGTACTTGAGTTTAGCGTGTAATGTTAGGGCTATTATAAAACCAATACATGACATTGTCAATCACATGTCACAAAATTTTTTTGGATTTGCAAAGAACTATGACGTTTGGTTCGGTACCTTGTGATCCAGGCGCAAAGGCACGCCTAATGACATTGGATTAATGTGTGGGCTGTTGGCCGGTTTGTTTATTCATAAGAAAAAGTCTTTAAGAGTGTTGTCTTTCGTATCATCATTTATCCCGATGTATCTAAGTGTTACGCTTGGCGCCGAATGATTGAAGATATCCTGCAATAGGGCGACGTCTTTAAACTGCCGGTAATGCCTTTAGTGCGTCATATTCATTTTTACACGAATCGTTGCCATACCCGTTCTGGCCTCAGCGTATGCGAAAAACGTCGTATTTTGATTTTTAGTTCCTTAGCGTATGTTTTCCGCTTTTTGCTACCGGAACGCCTATATCTAAAAACTTAGGATCTTTCCAAATCCGGGTGTGCTTGGTATACTGGGATTACACCCGGATGTGGATTGAAACTATTAATTTATAGGTTCTTTCAAAATCAAGGGGGTATGAACGTGGCGTCGAGCGGGCGACCTGTGGTCGCCCGCAATTAACCGATCACACCCGGAATTTGAAAGACCCAATTTATAACGCTGGAGGTTAGAGTGAAAGACTTGTATTCCGCCGTCCTTGCGGAGACGATTATGCGCCGGTATCCCGACCCGGACAGCTATCCTTATCGCTCATGGTGCTATGCGCAAGGGTTTATGCTGTGGGGTTTTATCAGGCTTTACGAAAAGAGCGGACAGGGGCGTTACAAGGAGTACGTGATGAAATACTGCGAGGGGCATGTCGCGGGGGATGGTACGGTCATCGGATTTTCCGGATCCAGCCTGGACGATGTCATGGCCGGCTCTGTGCTGGTTTGGGCGTATGTCAGGACGGGTTCGGAAAAATACAGGAAAGCCTGCGGCAACATACGGCGCGCCTTTGACGATTACCCGCGCAACAGTGACGGCGGTTTCTGGCACGGGCGGGGGCTTAAAGGCGAGATGTGGGTGGACGGCCTGTTCATGGGGCTTATGTTCCTGGCGCGCTATGGAAAATATATAGGCGACGCGGAGTATTGCTTCGCGGAAACCGTTAATCAACTGCGCGTTGTTTTCGAACGCTGCGAGAAGGACGGTTCGGGGCTTTTATACCACGCGTATTGCGAGAACTCGATTGCCCCTTGGTCGCATAAAGTCACTGGGAAATCCTCCGAAGTGTGGAGCGAGGGGCTCGGATGGTACGCGTTGATACTCGCTGAGGCACTTGAGCTTTTGCCGAAAGAACAGCAGGGATACGGCGAACTCGTGACGCGGATTAAAAATCTGCACGCGGCGCTTGTCAAAGTACAGGACAGAGCCAGCGGTTTATGGTATCAGGTTGTGGACAAGCCCGGCCATCCCCGCAATTGGCATGATACTTCCGGCAGCGCGATGTTCGTTTATTCCATGGCCAAAGCGTTCAGGCTGGGGCTCGCGTGTGATGAAATATACACTGCCGCCCAAAGGGGCTTCGAAGGCATAAAGACAAAATTTATTGTCGGCCCGGACAGCCTCGCCAATATCTATGACGCGTGCAACGGCCTTTGTGTGCAATTGAATTATGACGCATACGTTGACTACACGCGCAACGTCAATTGTCAGGAAGCTGTCGCGGCGTTTTTGTGGGCTGCGGTTGAGATGGAGCAATAATGAATACATTGTATGGAAGTGTGTGCAACGCGGTTCAGCTAAAAAAACGGGGCTGCCGCAAAACCTCTTTTCGTCATCGCGGCGCTTTCAGCGCCGCGATCCCCTATTTGCGAAACCAGGGGAACCCGGGTCAAGCCCGGGATGACGTAAGCAGGCTTTTGCGACAGCCCCATAAAAATAATTAAATCGAATATATGTACCGCGGAAACAATGTTATCCGCTATTCCCGCTCAATGGCAATAGTGCATTCCGTGACTAAGGCCGCGAGTGTTGCCACCGCCGCGAAAACAGGCGCCAACACAATTCCGATTACGCCCGCGGTTACGGGGAAGCTGAAGATTTCCTTGCCATCTTTATCCTTAATTATAACTTTTCTAGCGTTGCCTTCCTTAACGATAGCTTTGATTTTCTCCATCAAATCCTCGCCTTTTACTTTGAACTCCTCGGTTCTATTCGTGTCGCTCATCTTTCTCACCCCCTTAATGTTCTAATTATATACGAGTTTACATATCAGGGTGTCTGTTTTTTTCCATTCGCTATATGCCACAACGGTTTATGTGAATTAGTTTCCAATCGCGATAACTGTTAATTTCATCTTGTCTGATGGGTTATCGTACTTTTTACAGTAGTCAAAAAACTCTTTTTCCGTAATATAATGATTTTTATCATTCAAAACTTGCATATAATAAGGCTTTCTCTCTGTTGCTGAGTAGTCAGAGCGCATGTCTGTCAATTGTGTTAAAGTATCCGCGTTTTTATCAAACACGTACGAAGACAAGTAAGTGTAGTCGGCGCCTGCTGAACCTACAGAATAAACTGTATTTCCCGGTATAAATTGTCTCCACAAACATTATTTCGAAAAACTGCAATGCTAAATGGAATATTTTGTAAAAATTATATATTTCGCTAAAGTTACTCCAATTATTTGTCGCATAAAAACATA
>Ga0209629_10001304_pt1 | contig 15543 bp, 14 predicted proteins | sample TergutCu122P5_FD_187286 | JGI IMG/M metagenome (GOLD analysis project Ga0209629, IMG submission 187286) | Cubitermes ugandensis P5 segment gut microbial communities from Kakamega Forest, Kenya - Cu122 P5 (SPAdes) (version 2) | ecosystem: Host-associated > Arthropoda: Insects > Digestive system...
CGTTAGAAAAGTTCAGCGGGGCAAAAAAGCGCGGGTCGACCGGCCCGGCGAAGAAGTTCAGGCAGCCGTCGCGGGACAGTATCCCGTCCGCCAGCTCTATCACGGGCGCGGCCGGCGCGAACACAAACACGTCGTCATATCCGCGCCCCCCCGTAAAGCCCATCAGCTCGCCCGGATCGGCCGTCATGGCGTATATGAGCCTGACGCCGCGGGCGGCGGCCTTTTCCGGCGGGAGCAGGCGCTCCGCCCGTTTGAGCCGCTCGCCGTCGATATCCGTCACCGCGATCAGCGACGGCTTGTTCTCACAGCTTATGGCATAATCTATCGCGCCCAGGCCCATGGGGCCGGCCGCCGCCAGAAGCGCCAGCCTCCCGCCCGGCTCTGTGCCCATTTTATGCGTATAGCTGCCGCTTTGCGTGTGATAGCACGCGTGAAAGGCGCCTATGATGCACGACATAGGCTCTGAGAGCGAGCCGTAAAAATAAGCCTCCCCGCCATAATCCAGCAGGCAGTCCAGCTCCATGACCTCGTTGGGTATGACGACATAACTGGCGTCGCCGCCGATATATCTGTATGAATAGCCCGGCGCGTCCAATGAGCCCTTGTAATTGAGCGCGGGCTGGATCGAAAATTTCTGTCCTGGTTTGAACCTGCCGCGCCATTTCGCCCCTATCTCGATCAGCTCGCCGCAGAACTCGTGCCCGATGATGACCGGATTCCCGGCCACATCGTCCGGCACGCGCTTGTGGCCGGCCCCCTGCGCCGCCGCCTTGTGGCTGGACATGCAGATCGAATCGGAGACGACCCGGGCGAGGATCTCGTCCTCCCCTATGGGCGGCAGCTCAAATTCCTCAAGCCGCAAGTCGTTCACGCCGTACAGCCTGACGGCCCTTGTCTTTATTATAGTCTTATTCGTAATATTATTCCTCCATGCCAGAGGCTAAAAGCCAGAAGCCGGAAAAATCCCGGCCCGGGCAGCGCCCCGCTATAATAGCCCGGTATTTGGGGTTTACTATAAATTATCGTGAATTCGCCGGATCTTCTATCGATAATCCTGTAAAGGCAATCTCTATAAATCCGTCATTGGTGGCCTCTAAAAACCTGTCATTGCGAGGAGCGAAGCGGCGAAGCAATCCAGAAAAGTCTGAATTCAGCGTGAACTTGGATTGCTTCGCTCCGCTCGCAATGACGGACCAAGGGTTTTTAGAGGTTCCCCATTGCGAGGAGCAAAGCGACGAAGCAATCCAGGAAATCCCGGTTTATGCGTATACTGGATTGCTTCGCTCCGCTCGCAATGACGGATTGAGAAGTTTGTAGAGATTACCTAAAGTCAAGGGTTTTGTACGCTGTAGGGGCGGACGACCCTGTCCGCCCGCCAAACTAAAGGCTTCCGATAATTTACGGTTCGCTGAAGCGCGAAGCGTGCCGTAGGGGCGGAGCTTGTCTCCGCCCGAAATACGGGCAGACACGAGGTCTGCCCCTACAGCGTTTATAATTTTGCCGTATAAAGCGTCGGAGCTATTTCACGTCGGCGGGCTTCATCAGCTTGACCGGGGCGAAGATCTCGCGGGTGTCCGGATTGTCAAAGGTCACGGGCTGGTTGTTGATGAACTTATCGGCCAGATCGGCGGTCATCTTGCCCATCTGGTCCGGGAACTGGGCCACGGTGCCGGCCATGATGCCGTTCTTCATGGCGTCGAGGGCCTCGGGGTCGCCGTTGAAGCCGACGACGGTGACGTCCTTGCGCCCGGCGTCCGCCAGGGCGTTGGCCGCGCCCACGGCCATGGGGTCATTCTCCGCGAAGACCGCGACTATATCCGGGTTGGAGGCCAGCAGGTCCTGCATGATGGAATAGCCTTCCTCGCTCTTGGAATGGCCACAGACCTCCGCGACCACGTTGTACCCGGCGGCGGTGATGTTGGCTTTATAGCCTTCGCCCCTGCGGACGGCGTATACGGCCTCGGGCTCGCACTTGATTATGGCCACTTTTTTGGAGCCCTGCTTGCCCTGGAGCAGTTGCGCGGTGTAGTCCGCGGCCTGCTGGCCGCCCTGATAACAGTCTGAAATGACGATGGCGTTATAATTGGTGCCGCCGCCGCCTATGTCGTCCACGACCACGGGTATGCCCTTTTGTTTGGCCGCGGCCACGATGCTCGAGAGCGCCTCGGGCTTGCAGGGGGAGATGATGAGGGCTTTGACGCCGGAGTTGATCAGGTTGATGGAGCCGGTGACCATCTCGGTCTCGTCGCCCTTTTCGTCATGGAGCTGATACTTGTAGCCCAGCGCCTGGATCTCGGCCTTGGTGCCGGCCTCCATCTTCTGAAAATACTCGTACTGCATGTCATACACCGAGAAACCGATGGTGCCCTTGTCGCCCGCGGGCGCGGCCGGCGGGGCGCTCGTGGTCTGGGGCGGCGGGGGCGTTGCGGACGGAGCGGCGGGCGCGGCGGGCTTGGCGGGCGCGCACGACGCCAGCGTCATGACCAGCGCGGCGCTCAGGGCGAGCGCGCCGATACTGCTTGTTTTGATTTTCATACTTTTCCTCCTTGTTATTGACTGATTTTATTCGCAAGGCGGGTATCCCGCCGGGCGGCAACTTTGACGCGGCGGCTGTCGAGCATCGCGCGGATCTCGTTGATAGAGAAGGCGAACAGCAGGATAACCCCCTGAAAGATACGCTGGTAATAGGGATTTACGCCGAGGGCGTTCATGCCGACGGTGATGGTGACGAGGAAGTGCGCCGCGACGATGGAATTGAACACGCTGCCCTTGCCCCCGGCCAGCGCGGTCCCCCCGAGCACCACGGTGGTTATGACCGTAAACTCAAAGCCGTTGACCATGCCGGGGTTGGAGGAGGCCAGATATGTGGTGTTGAGCAGGCTGCCGATGCCGACGAACGCGCCCAGCAGCGTGAATATCAGCACCTTGGTCCAGTCTATGTCGATGCCCGAGATGCGGCTGGCCTCTATGGAATTGCCGATGGCCAGCGTGTCCCGCCCCAGTTTCATGCGGCGCAGTATTATCGTGCCGGCCGCGGCGCAAAGCGCCATGACCCAGAATGAGAAGGGCAGCCCCAGTATCGAGCCGGTGCCCAGAAAGTTGAAGAACCCGTACTGCCTCCGGGTGACGATCTGATTGATTATGACAGGCTTTGAGTTGCTGACCAGATAAGCCGAGCCCCTGAATACATAGAGCGTGCCCAACGTCGCGATAAAGGCGGGTATGCGCAGCTTGGCCACGAGCACGCCGTTGAACAGGCCGCAGACGATACCCAGCGCCAAAATGATCAGTATCGCGGCCATAACGCCAAAGAATGAGATGCCGCCGGTCTGCGCCCCGGTGGCGGGGTCCGTCACGACGGGCCTTGCGAAGGCGGAGAGCAGCGTCGTAAAGGTGCAGCCCAAAAAGGCCGTCATGGCGCCGATGCTCTGGTCAAAATGGCGGGAGGCGATGCACAGCGTCATGCCCACGCCGCATATCCCCGCGAACGACGCCTGGCGCAGGATCGTGGCGTAGGTGTCCCATTGGCGGAACTGGGCGGTGAAACAGAACAGGAGGACCCATGCCGCGATGAGGGCGTAGAAGATGCCGAGCTCACGGAAATTGACGCGGCCGATAAACCCGGCTATTTGAGCTGTTCCGATCATCCCTCTTCTCATTTGCTCGCCTCCTTCATGAGCTCCTGTATCCCGCTGACGGCCAGGGCGGCGAGCAGTATCAGGCCGATGGCCAGCCGCTGGTACTCCTCGGAAAGGCCGAGTATGTTCAGGCCGTTGCGCGTGAGCGCCAGCATGACGGCGGCGATCATCGACCCCCAGATGTTACCCTTGCCGCCGGCCAGGGACGTCCCGCCGAGGATGGCGGCCGTGATGACCTCCAGCTCAAAGCCGGTGCCCAACGTGGCCGCGCCCTGCATGAGCTGTGAGGCGGTGATCATTGAGGACAGGGAGGCGGTGAAGCCCGTCAGCACGAACACCAGCGTGAGGACCATGTTCACCGGGAGCCCGGTGGTGCGGGCGGAGGGCTCGTTGGAACCGGCGCCGCGCGCGTAAACGCCGAAGCGGGTGTATCTGTACAGGAGATAGCCCGCGGTAAACACGGCCAGCATGATTATGATCGGCGCGAACTGTATCTGCATGCCGAACATATCGACGTTCTGCGAAAAGAACTTGGCCTCGATATTGGCCGAGCGGTTTATCATCTGCTTGGAGCCGTTGGTGTAGACCAGCGCCGCGCCCCTGAATATCATGCCCATGGCCAGCGTGGCCACAAAGGTCTGTATCTTGAGCCTTGTTATGGCCAGCCCGTTCAGGAGCCCGCAAAACGACCCCACCGCCAGCGTCAGCGCGCTGGCGGGGACGATGCCCATCACGGGCAGCGCCGAGGCCCACACGCATGTGGACAGCCCGACGATGCTGCCCACCGACAGGTCAAAGCCGCCGGAGCATATGGCGAACGTCATGCCCATGGCGGGTATGCCGACTATGGCGGAGCGCGACAGCACGGTCAGCAGATTGCTTGGCGTCATGACGCTGGGCGTTATGACCGCGAAGACGATGAGCGCCAGCACCAGCACGGCCAGTATCCCGAAGCGCTCCCAATAGAACCAGAACAGCTTGGCCCGCCTGCTCATACGCTCGCCCCTTCGCTGAAATAAGTGCCGCTGCCGGTGGCGCAGCGCATGATCAGGTTTTCATCCATCTCGTCCCGCAGGATGTTCCCCGTGATGCGGCCCTGGAAGATCACCAGCGCGCGGTAGCAGACGGAGATGATCTCCGGCAGCTCGGAGGAGAGGACCAAAACGGCGTATCCCCTTTCGGACAGGCCGGACAAAAGCTGATAGATCTCGGCCTTGGCGCCGACGTCGATGCCGCGCGTGGGCTCGCACAGTATGAGCACCTTGCAGTTCGCGGCCAGCGCGCGGGCCAGCACAAACTTCTGCTGGTTGCCCCCGGACAGGAACATGATGCGCTGCGATTCGCCGGCGTATTTCATATTCATCGTCCGGGCGTATTCGTCCAGGAGCTCCCGCTCTTTTTGCGCCGATACGAGCCCGAACCTCGACAGCGCCCTCAGGATGTTTATGGTTATGTTTTCCCGGACGGTCATCAGGGCGAAGATGCCGGAATCCTTGCGGTCCTCCGTCACAAAGCCTATGCCGTTCCTTATGGCCTCGGACGGGCGGCGTATGTCCACGGCGCGCCCGTCCACCTCCAGCGTGCCGGCGTCGTAGCGCAGCAGGCCGTAAATGGCCTTGGCGATATCCTCGCGCCCGCAGCCCATGAGCCCCGCCATGCCGACGATCTCCCCCGCACGCAGGGAGAACGATATGTCCGAGAAGGAACCGCGCTTGCTCAGGCCGTTTACCCTGAGCAGGATATCCCCCAGCGGGTGTTCGGCGTAGCGGTATAGCTGGGAGATGTCCCGGCCGACCATCATCTCCACCAATTGGGACTCGCTGAGCTCACGCGTGGGCCTGGTCCCGATGAACCGCCCGTCCCGCAGCACGGAAACCCGGTCCGATATGTCAAAAACCTCGCGCAGCCGGTGTGAGATATATAAAATAGTCTTGCCGTCGGCCTTTAATTTGCGGATGATCCCGTAGAGCGTGTCAACCTCCCTGGTATTGAGAGAGGCGGTGGGTTCGTCCATGATGATGATCTCGGAATTGCGCGAGAGGGCCTTGAGTATCTCCACCATCTGCCGCTCGGAGACGCTGAGCATGCTCACCATGTCCGCGGGCGAGATATTCAGGCCCAGGCTGTCGATCAGCTCCTTTGTCCTGCGGTTTAAGTCCCGGTAATTGACGCAGCCCGCGAAGCCCGGCAGATCGCCCGCGAAGATGTTTTCCGCCACGGTGAGCGCCGGCATGAGATTGAGCTCCTGGTATATCACGCTGATGCCATGGCGCTGGGCGTCCGCAATTGAGCGTATGTTCGCCTCTTTGCCGCCGATGAAAATCTGCCCGCTGTCCGTCTCATAAAGGCCGCCCAGTATCTTCATCAGCGTGGATTTGCCCGCGCCGTTTTCCCCCACGACGGCGTGGACCTCCCCCTTTTCAAAGGCCACGCTCACGTCGGTCAGCGCCTTTACGCCGGGGAAACTCTTGCGTATATTCCGCACTTCACAGATTGTCACGCGCGGTCAGCCTCCTCTCTCGTCCAACTGCAAACTGATAGCGACAACCGCCGCACAAATGTTACCAAGGCCATGTAATATGTAGTATGTAGTATATAATTATGTAGGGAACGGTCTTGACCGTTCCGCCTATAGGACAGCAGGTGATGTTCAACCATATTAGACCTGTTCCGAAACCTGTAGGGGCAGAGCTTGTCTCTGCCCTGGACAGGGGCGGACACAGGTTTGCCCCTACAATAAATCGGGGTTTCAGAACACACCTATTGCATGTATCCCTTCAGGGCTTTTTCCAGCCTCTGGCCTCTCCTTTTTTCTGACCTCCGGCACGGTCTCCGCTCCCGCCGCAGCCCCCGGCAAATCATACCGTTTCTTGATAAAGGCAGACATAAATCAGCTATCCTCCATTGGCGCGCAGATAAACAAAAGATTTCGCTGTGTCTGCGCGCATTCCGGATGTAATACCAATTCCGAGCTGAACCATTACCATGGAGGGAAGTGAAGCGCCAGAGGGCGCTGAACGCTCTGACCGAACATGGGAATGTGTGAAGCTGGAATTGGTATGGCTGCTTTATGTCAATGATAAAAAAGAAACAGTATCAGCTCATACAGAGCGTATTTGCGCGCGTGACCGGATCGCTTCGGGCGTGAACTCGTGTGGGGACATAAAGTCTCTTCCCCTCGCGATGACGCCGTGAGCAGTCTCTCGCTTCCCTGCCCCGTCATCGCGAGGGGAAGGCGGCGGGAGAAGCCCCCAGCCACAACAATCCGGTACGAAGCCCTCAGCTATAACAATCCGGTGCGCGGATCTGCTGTTATAATAACGTGAATTCGACAGATTCTTTAGCGAAATTCAGCAAAGCCGAGCTTCCATATTCCTTAGGGCGGACGAGCTATTCACCCGCTGAATTGGAAGCGTCCTATAACTACAGCTTTGCGAACACCCGAAGCTTTCGTATTCCGTAGGGGCGGACGACCCTGCCCGCCCGCTGAATTAAAAATGTCCTATAATTACATATCTGCGGACGCGCGCTCAGCCATTCCATCCGCCTTTCAGGCGGCACCAAGTCTTCCGGCTTTAGCCGGTTGTATTATAAGCGAGCAATCGAACCCACATTATAATAAATCAACACACAAGGTACATCCTCTTCTTTTATCTATCCTCTATCCTCTATTATCTAACCTCTGTCTGAACCCCTCGTCTGATCAACTCCCGGGCCGACGCCAGATCATCTATGGCCTCGTCCGCGATCATCTGCACGGCGATGTTGCCGAGCGCCGTGGCCTCCACAGGCCCGGCTGTGAGCTCAAGGCCCGTCTCCTCGGCGGTCAGCCGGTTCAGCGCCGCGCTCTTGCAGCCGCCCCCCACGACGCACAGGCTGTCGAAGGAGCGGCCCGTGATCTCCTCCAGCTCCCGTATGGCCTCGGCATAACCCTTCGCCAGGCTCAGGAAGATGCAGCGGGCCAATTCCCCGGGCGTCTCCGGCGCGGGCTGCCCGCTCTCGCGGCAGGCGGCCCTGATTTCCGCGATCATGCTCGCCGGCGCCAGAAAGCGTTCGTCCGTCACGTCCACGACGGAGGCAAATCCCCGCTCCGCCTCGGCGAGAGCGTCTATTTCGCTGTAGCTGTGAACGTTTCCCAGCTCGCGGCGCATCTCCTGTATCATCCAGAGGCCCATGATGTTTTTCAGGTAGCGGTAGCGGTAATCCACGCCGCCTTCATTTGAGAAGTTATAGGAATTAGAAAATGACTGCGCGCGGTCCGCGCGGCCCGTCTCGGATAGGATGATCGGCACAGGGCTCTCAATGCCCAGGAGGCTCCATGTGCCGCTGCTGATATAGACGGAATTTTCGCCCAGGGGCGCCGCGGCCACGGCGGAGGCCGTGTCGTGCGTCGCGGGGAGCAAGACCTTTAAATCAAAGCCCACGCGCTCCGCGATCTCCGGGCGCAGACGCCCGACGGTTTCCCCCGGCAGGCTTAAAGGCCCGAAGAGCTCCTGCGGGTACCCCAGAATGTCCAATAATTCCCTGTCCCAGGTCTTTTGCGCGGCGTTTAAGAGCCCCGTGGTGCTGGCCTCGGTGTATTCGTTGGACGCTATGCCCGTCAGCAAATAATGGAAGTAATCCGGGGTCATGAGGAAGGTTTTCGCCCCGCGCAGGCTCTCCCTCACCGCCCAGAGCTGGTATATGGTGTTGAAGGGCTGGATATGGATGCCGGTTTTCGCGTAAAGCGCGGTGTCGGGCACATATTCGGCGACGCGCACCGCCGCGCCGTTTGTGCGGCTGTCGCGGTAGGCCACGGTGTCCCCGATGATGCCCCCGGATTCATCCAATAAGACAAAGTCCACGCCCCAGGTGTCCACCCCCATGCTGACGGGGATATCATTATCCGCGGCGCATTTCTTCATGCCGGCCAGGATCTCCTCAAAGAGCCTCCCGTATTCCCAGCAGAGCCGCCCGCCACGGGAAACCGTGCCGTTTGAAAAGCGGTGAACCTCCCGGAGCGCCAGGACGCCGCCGCTTTCAAGCCCGCCCAGGATGAGCCGCCCGCCGGAGGCCCCGATGTCGACCGCGAGATATTTTTTGCCTGCGTTTGCCACCATTAACCACCCGCACTTATCGCGTTATAATCCTGCGTGAATCGCCTAATAATAGACTTATTTAATAATAGAGCAATTTATGCAAACTGTCAATCAAAAACGGCAAAAGTCCATGAGCGCGCTTGTGGTTTTATGTGGATTATTTTTGACAGTTGCGAGAGACGGGTATGGCAGGATGAAGTCTGCGCCCGAGATGATTTTTGCCCCGCTCGAGAGCTGCATAACGCCGACGCAATGGATGTTTTTGACCGCGTCATGGAGACTACGTTTATAAGGAACCATTAGGACAAGGCATGGAGTCGAGTAGGGACAGCCCTCAAGGGCTGTCCCCCTCACAGATCCGTACGTGCCCAATTAAGGCATACGGCTCTTCCCAAGAAGCATTCAAGCAATTGTTAATTGGCTTACCAAAGGGAAAACACAATTTTTGGGGCTCTTAGAGGAAACTTTTCCAGCAAACTGTGAAATTCATCCCATGTCATACTTCTCTTTTGATTGCGGCGGTTTAGCGTTTTAAAAAGCGTATATTCACAGTACTCGAAGAATCCTTTAAGCTTGTCAGTATTATGCGATATACCATAATAGTTGTAATGCCCCATCAGACGAATGTTAAGCGCTTTTATCAGTTGTACTACGGGCGTATGCATATTTTCTCTGAGGAATTTCTTGATTTTGGGCCGTTTCGCTTTTAATTTCTTCTCACTTGTCCTGTACTTGACGACGTTGGAAAGCCGTCTCAACTTGACCAGCCAAGCGAACCCGTGGTGTAATGATTGGCGAAGCCAATCAGGGCAGGTTCTTAAACTCCTTGTTTTGCCTTTTGGCAGATTCTAAATGGAGACTGTTCCCCATCCCCGCGCGTTCTCTTCAAACCCGATAGCTGTTTTCCTCCGAATCGGCTGTCCCTTTTGCAGGAGGGTCTGTGCATACAGCCCGGAGGCTTATTCATATCCGCGAGGGTGTCGCTGCCGTGGGGCTCGTGGGCGCTTGGCTGGCTTCGTCAGTTTATTTGAAAGCGAGGTGAAAACATGAATTTAACCACACTTTTTGTAGGTATTGACGTGAGCAAATCATCAAATGTCGTTCGTTTTATGGACGGCGGCGGTGATACGTTGTCGCTGTTTTCTGTGGCCAACAACGCTGACGGAGCGGCTAAACTACAGGAGAAGCTGCGGCATACCCTACTTAATACTGACTACAGCGAAGTCATTATCGGTATGGAGTCAACTTCTGCTTACGCCGAGCATCTGGCTTCTTACTTACGCAATGACGAGTTTATGCGAAAGTGGGGGTGCAAAGTGTACATATTCAATGCCAAGAACATTGAAAAGCTCAAGGAGTCCTATCCAGAGTTACCTAAAACAGATAACATTGACACCTTCATCATCGCCGACTATATGCGTTTTGGAAGGTATCCGAAGTATGACGCTTTGGATGAAAAGTACCTTGCCCTGCGCAATTTAACCCGCGCCAGATACCAGACGGCTCAAAACCTAGGCCGTGAGAAAACCCGATTCCTTGAGACTTTGTTCCAGAAGTTTTCAACGCTTGACTCTGCAAAGGTTTTCTCGGATACTTTCGGAGCGGCTTCTCTGGCCGTTATTTCTGAGTTCTTCACCGTTGACGATATTATCAACGCTCCAATCCAAGAGCTGGCTGATTTCGTCAACCAGAAAGGCAAAGGGCATTTCGCCGACCCAAAGGCTATAGCCGTCGCGTTGCAATCCGCCGCCAAAAGTTCATACCGTATAGGAAAGACGGTAAACGATTCGCTGAATCAGTTGCTCGCCATCCGCCTGATCGGAATCCGCTCAATAGAGGAACAAATCAAGTCGCTTGATAAAGCGATTGAATCTTTTATTGGCGTTTTCCAGAACGTCCTTATCAGTGTTCCGGGAATAGGTCCAGTTTACAGCGCCGGACTGATGGCGGAAATAGGCGACATCAAGCGTTTCGGCGGACAAGTCTCCGTTGCTAAATACGCAGGGCTTGCATGGTCAAAGAGACAATCCGGCGGCTTTGAAGCTGCCAACACCAAGATGATTCAAACCGGCAACCGCTACTTGAAATATTACTTACTTGAAGCCGCGAACAAGGTGCGCATGCACGACGCCGAGTTCGCGCGTTACTACCGGATTAAATACCGGGAGGTACCAAAGCATCAACACAAACGGGCACTCGCGCTTACTGCAAGAAAATTGGTCAGGTTGGTCTACTCTCTGCTGAGTACCAACCGCCTCTATACACCGCCTTCCTCTGGGGAGGCTCCTAAGAGCCTGTAAAAATTTGACATTTTGGCAGGCTTTATTTGGGTGTTGGCTTTTTTGCGTTTTTTTGCTATTCGGCCTCTAAAATTTTCACAATATTTTCATTTTAGGGGGTTGACATTTTACCGATAGTCTCCAGTTCAATTCAAGAACATTGATGATACTCAATAATTACTAAATCAGTAAAAAAAATTCATGCAACTATGTGCAGATCGCTATTTCCACTTATTAGGGATATATACTATTGACATTCACTAATAGAAGAAATATAATAATACAATATTTATTTTAAATCACTTTACCAAAATTGTAAATAGGTTATGCATGGATTTATTTGAAATAAATTTAAAGTTTCTAGGGAGGCGAGATTTTGGCTAAAAGGACAATATTAAGTACCCCAATAATAAACATAACAGTGCGGACAAATCAAAGCAATTATCAATTTATCAGACGTCTTGCGTTTGAATCCGGCTTTTCAATAGCGGAAACCTTAGATACGCTCCTGGAAAGCATTAAAATTGATAAAGCGAAAGAAAATGAGCTGCTAGAAAAAATGCGAAGAAAAAGAGAGGCTGCCATGGACATTTTGGTAGATGAGAAATGTATATGAACTAATATCTCAAGGGTATAGCAATAGGAGGATGAGATGAACCGAAATCAAGAAATAAAAGCCATGGCCGAAGCAATTATTAAGGTGCACGATGGTCAAGCATTCCGAAATTCATAAAACCGCCAGAAGGACTGACATAATCATCAAAATCAATTCTAGATAAGAGCTTGAGATACTCGGAACGATCCAGTTTACCGCAGTCACTCAAAAGTCGGTAAATATGCTTACATGGGGAATGCCGCTTTAAAAAATCCTGGCAATCGCAATGCTTTACCGTGGTTTCGTAGATTTCTCCTTCGGAACCCAAGAAGCGACCAGAGCAGTTAACTGTATTGATGTTCAATACGTTTACAATAGCAGCGCGGTTAACCTTCAACAAATTCTCTCCGTTGCGTGAAGTACGGATATCAGATACTCCCGATTTAGAGTTTCTGTATTTTGAAAAACTAAATATCGCAAAAGGCAGCGCTAATAAAACTATAACAACAAAAAAATTAGAGCCGATATTTACAAGGCATAAAATGTAATAAATCGAGGCTATTAACATATGCCATAATTTACGGCTGCGAAAACCTGGGATTCTATCTAAAAATTTTGAAATATAGTCTAAAAGTATTTTCATTTGCAGCCCCTTGTTAAAAGTAAGCAATAACTCATTTTTGCGCTAGACTGTCATTTAAGTATATTTTAAGCAATTAAGCGTTAGTTATTCAAACCTATAGGAGTACTTAAGCGCAACCTGCTCAAGTACAGCACGGGGGATGATCTCGACAACCTGGGGGCTTTAAGGAGTGTCGCGCGCCTTCCCGCGGCCCCCGCCGTGACGACGCTTGAGTTTGCCCTGTCGGCCGTACAGGCGAACGCCATGCCCATACCCATGGGCACGCTGGTCACGGCCGGCGACAACATATTCTTCGGGACTATAGCCTACGCCGAGATACCCGCCGGGGAGCTTACGGTTACGGTGGACGCCGCCTGTACGACGCCGGGGGTTATCGGGAACAGCTACACCGCCGGCAAGCTCAACGCCATAGTGAGGCCGCTGCCGTTTATGCCCACGGTCATAAACATAACCGACGCGGAGGGAGGGGCGGATACCGAATCGGATAACGCCTTCGCCGAGCGCATATACTTAGCCCCCAGCGGCTATTCCGTCGCAGGTCCCGACGCCGCCTATATATTCTGGGTAAAGTCCTACAGCGCGCTGATACAGGACGTAAAGGTGCCCTCGCCCTCGCCCGGTGTGGTGGACGTAAGGGTCCTGCTTACCAACGGGGAGATACCGGATAAGGGGTTTTTGGACGGGCTGCTGTCTTATCTGCGAAACTCAAACGTCATACCATTGACCGACAACGTCGTCGCCAATCCGCCGGATATAATCCCGTATGATCTGGACGTCACATACTTCATAAGCACGGCCAATCAGAACAACGCCATAACCATCCAGAATGCCGTCAACCTGGCGTTCCAGAGCTATATACGGTGGCAGCGCTCGTCTATAGGCAGGGATATCAACCCCGACGCCCTTATTAACCTGTTCATACAGGCGGGGGCCAAACGCGCCCAGATACGTTCTCCCGTCTTCACGGTGATAAACGACACGTCTGTCGCCAATGAGAACCTTGTCAATCTGATTTACGGGGGGCTCGAGGATGACTGAGTTGTTTTCGGTTGAATCGGCCAGGTTATTGCCGCTCAATATCCAAAGCGATATCAGGGTTCAGGCCTTCTGTTACGCGCTGGACCGGGCCTTTAAGAGGTTAAAGCCGTATATGGACGGTATCGTCATCTGGCCTTATATCAGAGGCATAGACGATACCCTGGCGGATTATCTGGCGGTCGAGCTCAGGACGCCCTTTTATGACCAGACGCTCCCCATTGAGACCAAGCGTGATATGATCGGGAGGACCCTGACGTGGTATTCCACACTGGGGACGGCCAATACGGTCAATGAGATCGTAAAGGCCATTTTTGATTACGGACAGGTGGAGGAGTGGCATGAATACGGCGGGCAGCCGTATCACTTCCAGGTCAGAAGCTCCAATCCCCTGGCCACCCCGGAGGACGCCGACCGCTTCAGGGCTATCCTAAACGGCGTGAAGAACGTCAGGAGCTGGCTGGACGATATCCTGATACTCAGAACCTGGGGCGACGTCTATGATCAGAACTTAAACTGGGGAGAGGTCCTTGGCATCAACACCTGGGGGGATATCTTTAATAACTACGCCACCTGGGGCGATGTCTTCGAAGCCTTCTCCAACTGGGGGAAGGTCTACGGCGTGAATACCTGGGGCAGCGTTTACAGCTATGTCTGGGAAGAATCGCGATGAAAGGTTGATTATGCGGTCTGATTTCCAACGGATATCTGATTTCACAACAAAGGATTATTTTTCAGACTGGCAATTTCCATAGGATATGTTATAATAGCGATAGCACAGTGCATAAGGGCGGTTAGGCTAAACCTTCATGAGAGGGGGATAGAAGTATCCTGCTTTGAAGGGAGGCGAGGCCATATGTCTACGTATGAGGCATTAGCGTTAATGATTGCGTTCGCAACATTAATCTATCTCATATCAAGAGACAAAAAATAACCGCCCCCGATTGACATTAGGTTAGCGGTTATTTTCGTAATAATCTAAGCCTAACCGCCTTTAAAGCGGCTGTGCCGGAGAGGGAGCGTTACCAGCGCTTCCTCTCTTTATTTATACTCCTATTATAACATAATTATACGATTTTGCAATACCAAAAAAAACCGGGGTGAACATATCTTGGCCCAATATGCGGAATTAACGTCAATTAAACCGGCTAAACCGGCGCATCCGATAAAAAGGCTCTACCGCTTCCTCTATCTCCTGCCCATAGCCATCATGATAATCTCCACGGCCTTCTTCGCCGCCCTCATAAACGGGATACAGGACAGTCTGCTGAATGAGAAGTTCGCGGAGAAGAAACTCCAGGTCACCATGATGGCCAACAGGACGGACTCCCTTATATCGATGTCTAAGGACTGGGAGAAAAACAGGTCATATTACCTTACGGGCCTGGCCTTGAACTGTGAGACCATAGACAGCACCTATATGACGTACTCCCAGGTCTTTGACACGGATCTTACGCCGCGCTCCGTTGAGACAGACAACGTCGGGGGGTTTAACCCGCTGGACTACCCGGATTTCAAATCCGCGGTAAATCAGAACGAGATCGGGGATATGGTCATATACACGGCGGACGGCCGCGACATGTATCTCCACTACAGATGGATACCAACGGATACGAGCTTAAAGAACCGTTTCCTGGTGACAGTGGCCATCTCCAAGGAGACCATCCTCACCAAGACGGCCTCATGGTATCAATGGGGCGCGGCGCTGCTCATCATCATTACGACCGTACTCAACTTCTTTATGGTCAACGCCATATCAAGGAGGCGCGGGGTGAAGATACCTGATGCATAACAATATCTTTAATATAATCATCTTCGCCCTGCTCTCCGCCTTCGGCGCCATGGCGCGTCAGCTCAATTCCATAACCAAGGAGCCCTTAAAGCCCGCGGCCTTTATCAGCGGATGCATCATCGCCTCATTCATGGGCCTGATCTTCTATTTCATCACCGACTACATCAAGATCACCGGCAGCATAGCCTATGCCGTGGCCGGCATATGCGGCTGGATAGGCCCCCATATCATGGACAAGGTCAGCGAGATGGTCATGTCGGCCGCGGGGATCAAGCTTACGGGGGACAAGGCGGAAGTAAATACGGAACACAAAGCATCAGACGGCGGAGAAAAGGACAAGGAGGAATCCAAGTGAGCTCACTGACGCCAAACTTTAACCTTAACAAGCCCGGCTTCACCGACCCCGCGAGCATCATAACGGCCGCGTCGGATAACTACGACGTCATAGACGATGTGCTCGGCAGGATCAAAGGCATAATAAAC
>Ga0209629_10001306_pt1 | contig 15538 bp, 7 predicted proteins | sample TergutCu122P5_FD_187286 | JGI IMG/M metagenome (GOLD analysis project Ga0209629, IMG submission 187286) | Cubitermes ugandensis P5 segment gut microbial communities from Kakamega Forest, Kenya - Cu122 P5 (SPAdes) (version 2) | ecosystem: Host-associated > Arthropoda: Insects > Digestive system >...
TCAGCTCATCCGTGCGAATCGGCGGATTACGACTAGGGAACTGTGTACGGAGCTGAATATCGGCTGCAATGCGTTGGAAACGATGGTGGCAACGTTGGAATATCGCAAAGTTTGCGCCAGGGGGGTCCCACGAATCCTCAAACAGGAACATAAAGAACACCATATGCAAGTTTGTCAGGACCTATTGAACCAATATGAGGCTGAAGGTAACAGTTTCCTGGATCGCATCATCACTGGTGATGAGACATGGTGTCACCACTACGAGCCGGAGTCAAAACGGCAGTCCATGGAGTGGCGACATGTGAATTCCCCATCGAAGAAAAAGGTCAAGACGCTGCCCTCAGCGGGTAAAGTTATGTGCACTGTCTTTTGGGATAGGAAAGGGGTGATCCTTCTGGATTTCCTTGAACCCAGACAAACCATAAACTCTGACAGCTACATCGCGACGCTGACTAAGCTGAAGGCTCGAATTTCCAGAGTCAGGCCAGAGAAGAAGACAACCTTTCTCTTGCAACATGACAACAACCAGGCCCCATACCAGTTTGAAGACCGTGGAGCACATTGCCAATCTTGGGTGGACTGTATTACCATACCCACCGTATAGTCCAGATTTGGCCCTATCTGACTTCCATCTGTTCGGGCTGATGAAAGATGGACTGCGTGGACAACATTTTCCTAGCAATGACGCCATCGTACGAGCTGTGAAACAGTGGGCCAACTCCGCTGGTGCAGATTTTTATGAGTGCGGCATGCAGGCTCTTGTTCATCGCTGGCGAAAGTGCATAGCCAATGGTGGTAACTATGTCAAAAAATAGTGTTTGGTAGCTAAGAATTTTCTCTATAAAATAGTGTTATTGTGCTCTTTGTATCTATTGTAGTTTCCATGGAAATAAATAGGAGGCATTACTTTCGGAGCGGCCTACGTACATCTCCTGTACATTCTGTGGTCTTGTTTGGTTTGAGAAGCATGTTATGCATATTAAATCTAATATTTTGTTTACTGTCATTACCAAAATAATTTTCCCTGTTTTTTATCTTCAGATCACCAGAGCTGGCTCACTCTGTTGGGATACAATTTACAAAACTTGGCACCACAACTGTATCCAGATAGACTTCCAGGAGGAGGACTGCCTCTCACTCCACCTGGACTTTGGGGTTCAAAGGAACAAATGCCGTATGTCATGTCAGCACACTCTTCTATCCAGCTTCATAAAGACACTGCTTCAGCATTTGGTGTCGCATCTGGCTTCTTGGCTCACCTTGCTGAACGCCGCCCTGGAGATGCGTCAACTTTGTCATCGCCGCCACACTCAGCTGTGAAAAAAGACACCTGGCCACCTGAAGACTTCCCAGCAACAAACCCTGCATCAGTATTTCAGTTCAGACGTTTGGGAGCTGCTTGTGATCCACCATTTGGCAGAGGAATTTTGGTGTCACGAACTCCTGATAGCAGGGCAGTCATTAGCAGTGTTCCTGCAGCCAACCCGATCTACCGTGATGTCTTCACATCTGTCTTCAATCAGTCTTATCTCTTGCCATTTACCCTTTTTCACAATGGACAGCAAGATGTGTTTTTCTTTGTGAAGGAAGATACATGGCGAGCTTTGGAAGATCGTGGTCAGTTGAAGCGTTTGGGAGGGGATATTAATACAACGTTTCATGAGAGAGAAGCAGCCTCAGGAGAGACACCAGTTGGAACAGGAGGGAAAGTGGCGGACCTGAAACTACATGGAGCTGGAGCTGTGGTAAACCTGCGGTATGGAACGACACCTGAACGTGAGAAGCAGAGACTGTTGCATCATGCCAAGATAATTGCTGTTCGAAAAGCCTGGCATAGAGAGAAGGAAGCTTTGAAGAATGGATTTGCTGGCTCTGTTGACTGGTCTCCGACAGAAATGGATGAGATTCAGAGGGTTGGTTATGCCTCATCCTATGATGGTGAATATGTCCATGATGTGAGAAAATATCCAGAGCTAGCTGAGGACCCATTCAATATCCGCTTTGTCAAAAAGTCAGCCATTTCTGCAACCACACAAGATTCAGCTGGTCGACGCAGAAGGAGGAAGAGAGCAACCAAAACACATGACCAGGATAGCAAGCTTCAAATTGCTGCTGACTCAGATGAAACTCATCAATTTTCTCAGTTCTTCCAGCATACAATGAGAGACACATCAGCCTCATCAATGAATTCTGCCAGTGGCAAGAACTTGATGTCACTAGAGTTTCCTGTCATTGTTCATTCAACAAGACAAACGTGTCATAATAACAAACACTGGTGGCTACCCTGGACACACGTTAGTCCATCATGCTAAAAAAAAAAAAAAAAAGCAGCCCTAGCACAAAATATTTTCACCAGAGACTTATTTCTGTTATGAACTTTGACAGCTGGAAAAGAATGTATCTATTCCAGCCGTTTTAATATGCACATCAATGGATGGGACTTTCCAAGAAGTGAGAGAAATATGCATCCATAATGATCAGATTCATTTTGTGAATTTCCTGATAAATGGTTTGAATTATCTGATGAAGACTGAGTATCATAGGAAATATTAAATATTTGAAAACCAATTGGGATATGTCTAATTTGAAATGAACAAGAATTAACTTCAAAGTCAAGTAACTCACAGCATTTTACTAAAAGAATGAGCAGAGAAATAAGTGTGTGCCAAGAAATGCACTGTTGATTGCATTCTGAAATGTGAGAGACAAATTAACTATAGACATGTAACATACTGCGTCTGACATCTGTGGGCGTACTTTAAGGGGCAAAGTCCTAAATTTGAGGTACTGTTGTCGCTGGTGGTAGGAAGGATAGCTTTAAGTTTTGTATAAAGCTTTTATTACTGACCAGACTTCAGCCACTGCATGTGATTATCAGATGCTGGCAGCCTGAAGGAGTTGTGAATGTGACAAGCAACAAGTAGCTGTTAACACTTCTAGCTAGTCTGGTAACAAGTTACCTTTGCCATAAGTCTATTACGATTACCTCTTTCAAAAACATTTTATTTGGAGCTTACCCATAACTATGACAATTAAAATGTGGGACTGTGTATGCTTGAGGTAAGTTATTTCCAGGGTTAATTTTTGCTGGGAAATTGGTATTGTCAAGATCGTTATGGTATGTTGCAAGAGAAGGAGCAAAAGTTTGATGAAAGAAATTTGTGTCAGTGTTCTTGAAAGGGGTAATATTCAAAGATGCCAAAGAGGAAAGGGGAAAAACTACCACAAAATTATTTTAATGTTTGTGTGCCAAATCTGATGCACACACAAGGGGGAACCCAAAGATTTTGCATTGAAGAGAAGGAGTGCTGTAAATATATTTATATGGATCTTTAACATTGCCAGCTGCTGGGCTTTAATTCAAAGAAGGGTTCACACTGTGGTCCATGCAATGTTGTAATAATTGAAAGAATATACGGTGCGTTATTTTTGTGTTTCACATTACCCAGAGGGAAATGTCCAAAGAGAATGGAATTTTGTGGCTGGATTAATCATAAATATTATGTGTCTGTAATTATATTTATATATTTTTATTATACCAGACATGAAGCAGTGTTTAATAATGTATTTATGGGACTGTCTGTCATGTACTGAAACATGGTTTCATTTTTAATGTTGTGTTACTTGAGGTAAAACAAACCCAAAAAGAAAAAAAAAAACTAAGTCGTCGTCTGATGAACGCTCACTGAAAGCGTATAGCTGTTGATTAACAACACATTGCCTAAGTTGTGTATGTGTTTTGATATGTTTCATTGGAAATGGTAATGTAAAACACTGATCTGACCTATTTTTCAAACAATGCCAATTATGGAAAGCAAGAGAGCAGATACTGTGTATGCACGTGTACAAATGTTGAGCATAGTCGTGGGTCATCCCCTTGCCCATAACAGTCATTACTGGGGAAAATGCATAAATTTGTAAGCTTTAGTTACAAAATTTAAGGGGCTTCTCTTTGTTAACAGCATGGATAAGTGTCAGGGTTGTGTAGTTTTACCTATAATTTTTTGTATTGCCTGTTTTCTGTTAGCAGGTGGCAGCTTGGTACATATATTGTATTTATGTGTACAAACTATATTCCTGAGAGTCTGAAATACTCTAAAATGTTTGGCTTTTATGGATTATTGAATTATGCACTGATCAATGGCCTTTGGAAATACAGCGAAATGTAATCAATTAGGTATATGATTTTCCTCTAAAATGATCATAATGCAAACAAGCTAACATCAAGCACTCCACATTGTTCCTATATTGTTAAGCATGTAGTGTGGGCTACCATACAACTGTCTCCAAATATGAAAATTATCAATGTGTTGAGCACAGTAGGAGGGTTTTGGGTTTCTCTGGAGAAGCCTATTAAATATTGCAGCCAATATTTGAAATAGTCTTAATCCTTGGCATCAAAAATGGACAATTGTCAAATTGTTTTGTGGTATAAAGTAATATATTTCTAACAGAGAGCTTTCTGGAATTACAATATAATAATTTGCAGTTTTAATGCATTTGGAATAGCAATGATTAAGTTTCTTAATGACACTGATAACAAGATTTTTTTTTTTAATTCCAGCTTCCCACCCTGTATAAGTAATGATGTACTGAGTTAATATTGTACAATACTTATTTATTTCGGATTTAACATAAACAGGCATGGAGGATATGGAAACGTGCATTACCGTGAGAATTTAAAAACACATAAAAAGCTGTTGAAATTAATTAGACCTCTATTTTGTTACATACAGACCTTAGTGGCCATTTGAGAAAATCATTGAAGTTCTATTCAAAGTGTATGTCAAGTAAGGGTTTTACTAGATACGTGTAACCACGATCACAATTGGCCAAAAACAGTCTTTACTGTGGACCCCCAAGATACCAAGTATCAAAATCCACTGTGTATATTCAGACGAAAAAAAGTGGACAGGCAGATGTGTGTGAAACTTTGTCACTCAGGGAAGAATTTCAGCTGAGGGTGTGTGGAGAGTAGGGTATTGAGCTATATATTTGGAGCTGAGAGGGAGGAAATAATAGGAGACTGTATAAAATTGCATAATGATGAGGTTCATGATTTATGCTCCTCACCAACTAATATTTGGGTGATCAAATGGAGGAGGATGAGATGAGCTGAGCATGTAGCATATGTGGATTCAAAAAGCTGAAGTAATGAGACCACTTTGACAATCCAAGTGTAGATAGGAAGATAAAATTAAAATGGATCTTAAAGACTTAAGGTGGAAAGTTAACTGGATTCATATGGATGGGTTATGGAAGTGTTGTGAGATGGTTGGTGTGTACACAGTAATGAACCTAAGGTTTTCTTGACATGTGGGGAATTTCTTGACTGGCTGAGAGTGATTGTTAGCTGCTCAAGAATAACTCTGATGCATAGAGTTAGATGGACAAATTATAAATTGCCACTGTGTGTTCATTTTAAAAAGTGTGAGCCAAGAAAGCACAATTCATACATTGGTAGGCATTAGGCATTCATGTTTCAATAAGTTTATGCAAATACATTCTCAGCTTCAGTTTTTAAAGACCACATACGCCCATGCCATGGTTCAGCGCTATAGTCGTCGTCACCATAGCGACTTTGGTTCAGTCCTGGGTTAGTCTGCGTGCAATTTGTGATGAGTAGAGTGGCACTCCAGATATTTCAGTTCTCAGTAATTGATGGTGCTGTTAAATAGTACATGCAAAAATCACAGAGCGTACAGAGGGCCTAGGGTGTCTTAGTCAGTATAGTGACTACGCTGTGAGCTAGATGACTGAGGAATTGTAGTTTATTTACCATTATAAGCAAGAGATTTTTTTCTTCTCAAAAGTGTCCAGACTGGCCTGGGCATGAAGTTCACCAGTCACTTTTTCTAGCTCCGAGTTTCATAATCTGTGACATACCTCCATACCCACATATGACATAGGAACAGCTGTACCTTGCACTTTATATTGCAGTGATGAAATTCCAAATGGTAATTAGTAAGTTACTAATTGTAACCATGTTTATCAGATACATCCCACCCAAGGACATTGGTAATCCAGCATGTGACAAAGGGCTGTTCTCAGTGTCCAGCAGTCATACCGTTGAGATTATGTAACATTTTCTGTTAGATGAATAGTTTTTATTCATCACACAACAATTTTTCCTGGTCAGTACATTTATTAGAGCATATCACTATAAAACAAATATATGCTTTGGAAGCTGGAATGAAAGTGTTGTTCTGAAGGCTTATCATTGCAACTTTCATATGTTAACAGAACATTTTGTTGAAATTCTACCTTCAAGTTTGTTTATAGAGAATGTCCAGAAATATGCACCAGCTGACTATACCTCATGACTTCTCCATGAACGTTGAGATAAAAATGTCTGAATAAAACTGTGACTGACATAACTTTCATGGAAGATGAGATTAAAGTTGAATGAGATGTGGTTAAATGGTGTTTGTGATTAAGTTTTCTGTGACAATTATGTATTTATCAAAGTTTAATGAAGACCTATTTTTTCTCGGCGTTTTTTAAGGAGTCACGCGGTGGAGCTCTTAAGTGTGAAATTCTAGACATTATCCAAATGAGAGATTAAAATGCAAACAGGGTAGAGACTATGGCAAGCAAGGATTCACTCCAAAAGATAGAATTTAATGCTCATATGATGTGTGTGTACATGTATGAATGTATGAACTGATATGTAAGCGTATGTATTGTGTTAAATAACTGTCTTCACTGTAAAAAGATTTAATTTTATTTGTTATTATTTTTGAGAATAGTAATTAATTTTCTTTGTCCATTGCTTCAGTCACATCAGCACCTTGGTATATCTGCCTCATCACAATATGCTATGCGATGGGTCCTTCCTGTACTGTAATTTTGATATTATTGACCCAAGACATAAATAGAATTTTGTAATTATGTATCTTAAGATGTTACAGGCAGTGAACAAAATACATTCTCTGTGGAAAATAAATACTGTGTGACATAATGGCTGGCTTGATTTATCCAGATAATCTGTGCTTAATTTCTGAGGTAAGAGAAGTTGAATTATTATTCAGGAAGAAAGAAATTTAAGTGGACAAAATCACATGTTACTCTTCAGAAAGAAAGGCTGTTTGCTAAAGCTTTACATGCCCAGAAATTTTTCAGTACAGATGAGATATTTGGTCTCCATACAGTGTTGTGCTATAAGTACTAACCTCAAAATGAAACGTCCTGACCAGCATATATTTATAAATAAGCAAGCCTCAAAATGCTGTCATTGTTTGACATATATTGGACAGCTAAAATATATTAATAGATCTACAATTGGCACATTTAAATTGGTCTATGAGACTAACATATTTCATGATAATCTTTATTTTTAGTTAATCTTCATATAGGTGACACACACACACACACTCAGAGCCATGGAATACTAATAAACTGATGAATATCATATAAATTTAAGCCTGTAAGTTTTCTTGTCATATGCCAGTTTTAGTTTCACTAAGTGCATAGTTCTCTTTTCATTTTAACACAACTATGATACAGAACTGCAGATTGTTAATACATCAGAACTGGAATTAAAATGGCATCAGTAATTCAGAAGTCATTACACTTCCCTCCTTGGAATCTTGAAGTAACTGTGTAGTTTTGGAGAAAGAATGGTTCCTAGGTTGTGTTCTAAATAACATAACCTCTAAGTTGATTGACTGAAATTAAGCACCAAAATACCATAATTGTACTTTGTTCATTAACTGTGACATAAACTTACCTAATACACAAAAGATAACCCATGTCTCTCCTGTTTCCCTTTTCCTATCAGGGACCTAACAGAGAACACCCAGTGACATTACAAAATATACTCCATATGATTGCCAATTAGTATGGTTACAATGGTTATTAAAGGGTCATGCAAGTATTCCAGTATGGTCTGTGCATGCAGTTCTACATGAGCCACTCTTTGGACTTGAAAACTGTCTTACATGCATGGAAATAACACTTCTCACAATCATCATCCTTTTTTTATCTTTTTGTGGAGGTCATCCTGTTGTGTTATAGAACTGAAAGACAACAATAAATTTATTTGTTTCAGTCCAACACAACAATATTTTATTTAACTTACTGGCTACTAGTTTTGGTCATTAGACCTTCATCAGGCCATCCATACATAAAATTTAAAACAGGTTACATGTAGTGCACATTAAATTCAATTTCACATGGGATCCCATAAAACTTACACCAGTATTTAAAAATCTGTTAAAACAGTGAATTTATATTGCATATGATCTAATAAGATTGGTTTGAAGCTTTGAAATGAACTTGAATTTAAAATTGTTACATAATAATATAGCACTTAGTTTGGACTGTGTTAAAATTACAATGTGTGTGTGTGTGTGTATATATATATATATATAGTGTCTTTAGTCACAAAGTATGGTATATGCTGCTAGGCACATAGTTAATATTTTTATTCAATATATTCTGAGTACTGGGTGGTGCTAGTTGATCGTGTGTATAATTGTTCCATGTCTCCTTATGACAATGGATATCTATTGTAATTTCAGTGTAAAATTGTTATAAGATAGCAAACATGAGTTTTTGCGTTGTATTGGGATGTCTCAGCATATGCATGTGTGCGTCTAGCGTAGCCGGTTGTGGAATCTGTGGCAAATAAAATCTCATCAACTGTCATTCAGTGTTTTGGGAGTCATGCAGGAGGCTGGAGCATCTGGTTCACAAGATAAGATTGTCCTGATCATTGCAATTTGAAGGATCAGAATGGTCAAAGGACCTCAGAAATTCTATGCTGCAATGGGCACCATTACATGGTACAACCACCCCACAACAAAGCCATGATGGGAGTGCTCACAATCTATGAAAACTCTGGTGCCATTTGGACATCTGGATACCTAGATGGTGTGGGCACTCCAGCAAGTTCTGAAAGGGGCCAACCATGATGCCCCGGAAACAGGAGGCGACGCTGTGAGAAAAGCCACAGCCGGACGGCTGCCAGTGAGGACAGACCGTAAAAAATAATGATGCAGTCTAAAATATCAAAATATAAAGACAGTGAAAAATATTAAAACTTTGTTTAATATCTTTATTTTGGTACTGTACACTGCATCATTATTTGCGGCATAGAATCTCTGAGGTCCTTTGACCATTCTGATCCTTGAAATTGCAATGATCAGGGCAATCTTATCTTGTGAACCAGATGCTCCGGCCTCCTGCATGACTCTCAAGACACTGAATGACAGTTAATGAGATTTTATTTGCCACAGATTCCACAGCTGGCTAGGCTAGACACACACACGCACATGTTGAGACTTTCCAATACATCTCAAAAACTCATGGTTGCAATCTTATTATAAGAAATTTTACACTGAAAATACAATAGATATCCGTTGTCATAAGGAGACACGGAACAATTATACATGCGATCTACTAGCACTACCCAGTACTCAGCGTATATTGAATGAAAATATTAACTCTGTGCCTAGCAGCATATACCATACTTTGTGACTACAGACAATATATATATGTATATATATACTTATTTATACCTTGTAATTTCAATGGGTCCAAACTAAGTGTTATGTTATTATGTATGTATTTTAACTTGAATTCCATTCCATATCTTCACACAACTCTTATTATATCACAGGCAATATAACTCATTGTTTTAACAGATTTTTAAACACTGGTGTAAGTTTTATGGGATCCCATATGGCATTGAATTTAATGTGCACGACATGTAACCTGTTTTAAATTTTATGTATGGATGGCCTGATGAAGGTCTAATGGCCGAAACCAGTAGCCAATAAGGTAAATAAAATATTGTTGTGTTGGACTGAAACAAATAAATTTATTGCTGTCTTTCGATCATTTACAAAAGTTTACTCTTCTCAGTTTTCTTTTCTGTTCTCATGGGAATGACCACATTCTGTTTCTATGAAATCTACAGTGGTTAACTGTGCCTGATTTAGCTTCAGAAGATCTGGTCAGTCTTCCTTCTGAGATCATAATATAATATATGATAATTCCCCATTAGAAACATAAATTTAATTGTGCTTTGTTATAAAGAGGAGAATGAATCCTGCATTAAATTAAAATTGTGTGTTATGAGTCACCTATTTACACAAAGTATAACCACACAAAACTGGACAATGTAGATCCCTTGTTGTCATAAACATGTAGTGCTTGATGACTGGTACATATATGATATTAAGTGCCAAGTTTCGATCAAATTTCACCTCCTTGTTTATTTTAGCAGTACAGGAAGGATCAATAACAGTATTTTTGGTAATTATGGTACTGGATACTATGAGAAGTGTTCGAAATGTGATTTTACAGTTTCTCATTAATAGCTAAGTTAAATATTTTTCTGTACTCAGCTTGAATGATGTACATATTTGTGGAATTTTTAAAATCCCTAAGTCCTTGGTATTAAGAGAAATTGTTCTAGGGATTAACAGCAAGTCCAGAAAAAGTGGTGTCCTATATCAAAAGTAGATGTGATGTTATGTTCTCATTGCCTGTAACTACACTCACATAAGTTTTCCTAATTTATTTCCAAGGAAGTTTAAAAGCCCATGACTCTAATTTGCTTGAGCTGTGTAAGATACTGTACAGTGCGCAAGAAATTCCTACAAAGTGAACAGTAAACGACATACGTGACTGTAAAATATGAACTACATATTTTCTAACAATTTTGTTTTTTCATAGTTGTATATAAGAAAAATTAACCTGTGAATGTTTGCTTTACTGATAAATCTGCTACCAATACCATTTCCACCCTGAACCTCTAATGATGAACCACTGTCATACTGGTAATATTAACATCATCAAAGAAAAAAGCCTTGAAATTTATGTGCCATTGTTGTTTAAATATTGTCTATTCATCAAAATAATTATTTTCAGCTCTAGTCAACAGAATTTGGACTATATAACATGGACATTTTAAGACTTTCAAATGCTATTGAAGAAGAATGACGATATACCGTTGCTTTTTCTAAGTGGAAACAATGGAGTCTTGAAGAAAAAGGTGTTTTGTCCATATGACATCATTCATATTATAAGTGGTGTTTGAGAAAAATTAATAAATGCAGAATTTGTTTTGTAAACTTGCCCTATGACTAGTGATTTGTTTTGTCCAAAAATTCCTTTTCCCCAAAACTCAATAAGTGTTGCATGCCGTACTTTGATGTTTAAATTCATCAGAGAGTTTTAAAATGTATGTGAGAATAAGGCCTTATAAATATCAATATGAATTGCTCATTCTTTGATATTATGTTATTAATGCACAACCCATTTCTGCGAAAATACTGTATCCACCGTAAGTCATACCCAGATTGTATTAATGCATATTTTTCATTCGGAATTTTTTTAATTTTTGTAACGTGGGATCCCGCACCTGCTGACACATTGTGCGTATCATGACCAAAAGTTAGTATATAAAAATGAACTGTGATCTACAAAGGTGTAAGGCGTTTGAAAATTTCGATCTTTGAGATATGGCGTCGTGATCAGTATTTCGTTACCGACGTTGCGGGAGCTTGCTGTCTTTATCTTCATTATTCGTTGTAGCATAACCCAGGAGATGGAGGCACCCAACTTTTTCGCAGCATTGAGATGTTATTCCAATATACACAGCATTATAAGCCATAAGACGGGAAGGGTGCATTAGCAACTCTCCGTTTCAAGAAAACAACAGATTCTGTCTCGGTATATATTTTCGTCATGTTCAACGAACTTCATTTTACGCCCACTGCACCATGGATTACAGGTGGTCCTTCGTATCTCTCATCCGTGGGCGTAGATTCGGCCGTCGTATGGGATCACAGATAAGATAGAGTCATAGATTAGAATCAGTGTACAATGGTGTGAGTTGTGTTCGTTTTGTTCTGGGAACGATACTGTAAATTTTTGGTTTTTTTATTTGTTTTGTTTGTTTAAAGTTAGTAGCAAACAGGAAAGTGAGTTTTCCCATATGTGTAAGTATACGTTTCATATTCAATTGCGAATAAGGACTAAAATCTACGATTTGTGTTGCACTTGTCAGTGTCACTCCTAGGTTAGACGAAGCAAGGTTATACCATACCAATGCACATTAGTTTATATTTGTGTTAGGCGTGGATCTTGACCATTCAGTGTTATTAGAAGGATACAGGTTTGTGGATTGTATGTGTATGTTTAGTGTGGTGTATGCCTAATTCTTGATTCTAGTAGATTCAGATGTGTTCTTAAATGTCTTGAAAAATGGCCGCATCTAAGGCGATAATTATTACAGCAGTTCCGAATTGTGTTGGCAGTGATGGAAGTCTCGGTAATCAGGTCGGAATGAAATTGAAGGTCGTGAATTCTGTTTTGATGTGTAACAGTAACGTAGCGGTTGCCAATAAAATAGTGATACCAGACTCATGTTCTGTAGAGTATACAGGATGTGAAGACTCACAAGTAAGCATTCCGAACAGAAAGAGGAAATTGGACCAATTAACCTTAGAAGAAAAGCTTGAAAGAAAGAAACTGAAGAATAGAGTCGCTGCCCAGAGCTCAAGAGACCGGAAAAGAGCACATTTGGATGATCTAGAAGCTGAAGTGAAGGCTCTCAGAGAGAAGAATGGAGCTTTAACACTGTAGTGTCATAATCTTCATTTGGAGAAGACACGATTGGCTACAGAGAATCAACAACATCTCCAGAAGTTGTCAAACTTCGAGTACAACCATCAGACCAATGGTGTCAGCTATAGTACCCAGGTTGACCCAGCTGAGTTCAGCATAGACCTTCTGCTGCAGGGACAGGCACTACAGCTGGCAGTGCCTGGGGCCTCAGGTTTTGACTCTGTGGACAATCCTGAGGTCCTCCCTTTTCTCCCAGATCTCCTGGATAGTCTTGATGTGGATGAAGTGTGCCCATCTCACCTGGATGACTTGGCACAGAGTCCACTCAGAAAAGCTGCAGAAGAAATGGACACAGAGCACAGGCAGGCCAGTGCAGAGGTTGGAACTTATGGATTCCAAGGAAAGAGCAGCTATAATAAAGTGGTGGGGTTGTCACCAGAAGACGTGGAAACCAGTAGAGAACTGATTACAAGTGCTGCTTCTTTAAAATTTACAAAACAGGGCAAGGCCAGTTCTTTATGCATTCCAGACATTCAAAACTCTTCTCTGTACCTTTTACCAAACCAAAAAGACACTCGTGATACTTCACCAGAATATGTGTTTGGGACGTATGATGAATTGACTCATGCTATAACAATAGTAATCCCTCAAGAGGATGTACGTGTTGAGGATGCAGTTCAGGAGGCGGTAACTAGTGACACTCTGTCAGTATCAACTTCAGTACTTTGCACTGTGTCATGCAAAATAAGCCTATAGAAAATCCAGTTTCTCTGTGTCGTTTTAGAACAGTAGACAGCTTGTCTTCAGCACCATGTTCACTTCAACTGTATGACACTGAGTCTGTGAAAGTGGAACCACCTCTCTCGGACTGTGGATATTAATCCCTGGATTCCCCTCAAAGTGAAATTTCAGGAGATGAGCATGTAGACATATGGAATGAAAGTTTTTCTCGATTTGTTTCCCACTTTAATGTAGACACTATTTTGTAATTGTATCTGCTGGTAATAAGAACCACAAAAATTGGAAGATTATATTGTAGTGTTTATCTGTTAGGGGCTTGGCTTCCACCTAATTTTACTCAGACAATCACTGTAGGCGAGGGATAATACTTCTATCAATCGTTGCTGCCACCTAAGTTTTTATCAACTTAATTAAAATACAGGAACTCAAGGACAAAATAGTTTAAATCATTTAAAAAATAATTCTAATATATTATATGTTAAGTAAACCTACAAAATATATACAATTTAGATTTACAAATTAATTTTACAAAAATAGTTTATAGTTTACCAAAATAACTATCTTGCCTTATTGCTCACATTCAAAATACGCAATTTAGAATTTGGAATAATTTGTCTGAATATACCTGAATTTTGTTCGTAGTTTACCAAAGTAACTATCTTGCCTTATTGCTCACGTTCAAAATACGCAATTTAGAATTTGGAATAATTTGTCTGAATATACCTGAATTTTACAGAACTCAATGTAATTAGAATTTCAGTGCAATCAACACGGTTTACCTCATATTAGGAGGCAGAAAATTGATGCACTCATTACAATCAAACTTTAACAATTTTACAATGTCTATAATCTTCACAGAATACGTAGCTGCCGATAACCAGTGTTCAAAAAATTCATTGTGTATGGTGTATAAACATATGAGAGCAATTTCTAGCTTGTATTGGGTTAAATAGCAGCAAGATACTAAGTCAGACATTCTTTTATATTTGAATGAACTGTCACTCAACGTTAGGGGTATAAATATCTGTAAGTGTATTGAACTGCTTAGTTGCGACTCCCTATGTCAGTGAGTGACCGTTGTTTCTTACAAGTATCATGTTGAGTGAATTTACTTATAATCTAATGTACATACAAATAAAAAATTTTAGTTCTAATTTAACATTCATTACAATTTTTTTATGGGGTGTATCTTTAACCTCCTCGTTGGTGGCTCTACCTTACTGTGGTGAGGAGGTTTGAGTATGCCAGTGACGCTGAGAGCTATACTAGCGGTAGCTTAGCTACTGGCAGGGCCTCCCTTGCTGGACAGGTCAAAGGGTAGGCGTCAGACGAAGAGAGACACCAAAACTGATGCTGGAAGCAGCGTCATCAGTAGCGGCTTGAAGCACAGATTTAATGATGTTTGAGATGGTTCAAGTTCTTATAGCAACAAGCCTGACCAGAGTGGTTTGAACGGCTGTTGTACTGCAATGTGGAAAGCAAATGGAAAAACTACAACATTATCACTTTTCCTGGATAGTCTGTTTCCAAATATAGAGATACCATATATACGAGATACTTCCTCTGGAGACAAAGTTATCCAGAGGTAAACTACTCCCCCAATCGGATCTCCAGGGGGGAATGTTTCTAGAGGAAATGTCATGCAGGCATTACGACAAGAAGGAGTGCAAAGAGCAGAAGGAACATCACAGCTACAAGACTGGAACATGGAACGTGAGGACCTTGAATCAAGGAGGCAAATTGGAGAACTTGAAAACGGAAATGCGGAAGAATGAGGTGTCTGCTCTAGGTGTCAGTGAAGTGCAGTGGAGAGGACAAGGTGAAATAAGAAGTGGTGATTATACAGTGTATTATTCGGGAGGTGAACGGGCTGAAAGAGGTGTAGCGATAGTGGTGCATAAAAGTATAGTGGGAAGTGTTGGTAAGAAGATTGTTTGTAGTGACAGAATCATCACTCTTAAGTTAAAGGTGGAACCGGTAAGTATTCTGATTATGCAAGTGTACATGCCAACATCGAAGTATGAAGATGATGAAGTGGAATAGTTGTGTGACACAATTGAAGAAATTCTTGAGGAAGATGGAAAAGGTGACACAAACAACATCATACTGGGGGACTGGAATAGCGTTGTTGGAGATGAGCCATATCGGAACATTGTTGGATCACATGGACTAGGTAGACAGAATCACAGGGGTCAAATGCTCATTGACTTTTGTGAAA
>Ga0209629_10001307_pt1 | contig 15532 bp, 11 predicted proteins | sample TergutCu122P5_FD_187286 | JGI IMG/M metagenome (GOLD analysis project Ga0209629, IMG submission 187286) | Cubitermes ugandensis P5 segment gut microbial communities from Kakamega Forest, Kenya - Cu122 P5 (SPAdes) (version 2) | ecosystem: Host-associated > Arthropoda: Insects > Digestive system...
CGGCGCCGACATTATCATGGCGTTTGATGAATGTACGCCCGGAACAGCCGATTATTCGTATGCCGAAAAATCGCTTGCGCTGACCGAACGATGGTTAGACCGTTGCATCACACGATTCAATGAAACTGAAAATAAATACGGATACGAGCAAAGTCTTTTTCCCATCGTGCAAGGATGCGTTTATCCGGATTTGCGAAGGAAAGCCGCAGAGAACGTCGCATCGAAACAGGCTGACGGAAACGCCATCGGCGGATTAGCCGTAGGCGAACCTGTGGAAACCATGTATGAAATGATTGAATCGGTCAATGATATTCTTCCCCGCGACAAGCCCCGTTACCTGATGGGCGTCGGAACACCGGGTAATCTGTTGGAAGCCATCGAACGCGGAGTCGATATGTTTGATTGCATCATGCCGACACGAAACGGACGGAATGCTCAATTATTTACTAAAGACGGAATTATTAATATACGAAACAAACAGTGGGAAAACGATTTCAGTCCTTTGGAAGCCGACGGCGCTTCGGCAATCGATACGCTTTATTCCAAAGCTTTTCTGCGTCATTTGTTTGCGGCGGACGAAATTTTAGCCTTGCAGATTGCCTCGGTTCATAATCTGGCGTTTTATCTTCGGCTGGTAAAAGAAGCGCGAACGCATATTATAACCGGCGATTTTACTTCATGGAAAGCGTCTGTTATGCCGCGCATTCAAAACAAGATATGATAAAAAAACTTTCCATAATCGATTGGTATCTTATCAAGAAATTTCTTGGTACGTATTTTTTTACCATTTTATTATTTGCTGCGATAGTCGTCATAATTGATTGGAACGAAAAATTTGACAACTTTATCAACAATTCGGCGCCGATTCATGCTATTATTTTCGATTATTATCTCAATTTTATACCTTACTTTATCAATTCGTTCAGTCCGCTGTTTGTGTTTATTGCCGTTATATTTTTTACTTCCAACTTAGCCGATAATTCGGAAATCATTGCCATGCTTTCCAACGGGTTGAGTTTCGGACGCTTGGTTGTACCGTATATGATATCTGCGGCGCTCATAGCGGCTTTAACCTTTGCATTGAACAGTTACATCATTCCGCCCGGAAACGTTAAGCGTATCGATTTTGAAAACAAATATGTAAAAAAGGTAAAAACGGTTGTTGAACCTCATATTCAATTGGAAGTTGAACCCGACGTATATGCCTATTTCAATTCATTCAATGATTTCGACAAGCGGGGAAACGGATTCTCTTTAGACCGTTTCAAAGGAAAAGAATTGATTTCGAGATTAACCGCTCAAACGATTACTTGGGACTCAGCTTATCACTGGACAATAAACAATTATATGATTCGCAATTTCGACGGAATGAAAGAATCCGTAATCACGGGAGCAAAGCGTGATACCACTTTAGCCATTATGCCTTCGGATTTTTTAATTTCCTACGGCGACGCCGAACAATTATCCACTCCGAAATTGAAAACATACATCGATCGGCAAAAGAAGCGGGGAATAGGAAACATACAGCAGTTTGAAATCGAATATCATAAGAGATTTGCCATCTCGTTTGCTTCTTTTATTTTAACAATTATCGGCGTATCGCTTTCGTCGCGAAAAGTCAAAGGCGGAATGGGAATGAATATCGGATTGGGATTTGTACTCAGTTTCTCTTATATTCTTTTTATGCAAATCACATCCACTTTTGCCGTATCGGGAATGGTAAGTCCTTTTATTGCAATATGGATTCCGAATGTAACCTACATTTTTATTGCTGTTTTTCTTTATAAAAAAGCGCCGAGATAGAGGAGAGTTATGAGTTATGAGTTATGAGTTATGAATTATGAATTATGAAGACTAAGATTATTTTTTTCGTTCAATTATGGTTGATATCCATGGCATTGTCAGCGCAAACTTTTACACACGAACAATCCGATTCCTACGTTGTGCCTAAAGAACCGGAAGTACGCAAACAATTGGATAAATGGCAGGATTTGAAATTCGGAATGTTGATTCACTGGGGCTTATATTCGCAATTGGGGATTGTGGAATCGTGGTCAATCTGCGCTGAAGAAGAAGATTGGATTCCCCGCGACAGTACGATTGCTTATGATGCTTACAAACGAAATTATTGGTCAACGATAAATACTTTCAAACCTGACAAGTTCGACCCCGCCGCTTGGGCGAAAACGGGAAAACAAGCCGGAATGAATTATGTGGTTTTCACAACTAAGCATCACGACGGCTTTAATATGTTTGATACAAAGCAAAGCGATTTTTCCATAACGCACGGCGCTTTTAAAGACGACCCGAGACGCAATGCGGCAAAAGAAGTTTTCAACGCATTTAGCAAGGAAGGTTTTATGATTGGGGCTTATTTCTCAAAACCGGACTGGCATTCGCAGTATTATTGGTGGGATCGCTATGCTACTCCCAATCGAAACAACAATTACAGCATTATTAAAAATCTGTGGCGTTGGAATAAATTCAAAGAATTTACTTACAATCAGATAGAAGAATTGGTAAACGGCGATTACGGAACGATTGATATTCTGTGGTTAGACGGAGGATGGGTTCGCCCAGCCCTACCGGGTGACGCCGAACGTTTGGGACGAAACTACAAAGGTTCACAGGACATTGATATGCCTAAGATTGCAAGTATGGCAAGAAAGTATCAACCTTCAATCTTGATTGTAGATCGAACGGTTCCGGGGGAATTTGAAAACTATCAGACGCCCGAACGCGGAATCCCTTCTGTTCAACAGACTACTCCTTGGGAAAGTTGTATTCCGTTGGGAAACGATTGGGGATTTGTTCCGACCGACCGGTATAAATCGCCGGCTAAAGTGATTCATACATTGATAGAAATTGTTGCCAAAGGCGGTAATTTATTGTTGGGAATCGGTCCTAAACCCGACGGTACACTTCCCGACGGAGTAACAGAACGTTTGTTAATAATCGGCAATTGGTTGAAAACAAACGGAGAAGCTATTTACAATACGCGGATAACGCCCGTCTATAACGATGGAAATATTTGGTTTACGCAAAGCAAAGACGGGAAAAAAATCTATGCCATCGTCTGTCTCGAAGAAGGAAAACCCTTGCCGAGTAAGTTGATATGGAAAGGAAACGAACCTGCTCCGGGAAGCAAGATGATTTGCTTGCAAACCGGCAAAGCGGTTTCGTGGAAAAAGACAGTTGACGGTATTGAAGTTACTCTTCCCCGCTTGTCGAATCCCGAAGATTTGCCGGCGCCGGCGTTTGCGTTTCCCCGAACAAAGTAGCCGCCGAAGCTTTCGTGATTTTTACATTTATACGGTCGCCGATTCTGTAGCTTCCTTTGTCGAAAATAACCACTTTGCTTTGAGATGTTCTTCCGAACAATTGTTCACGGGAACGCTTGGAAAATCCTTCTGCAATGACTTCCCTTGTTTTCCCGACTTCTTCCCGGTTGCGCGTCAGCGATAATTCCAACTGAAGCGCGATAATTTCTTCCAACCGTCGGGTTTTTTCCGCTTCCGGAACGTTGTCCGGCAAATGTTTCGCTGCATACGTCCCGGGTCGTTCCGAATATTTGAACATAAACGCCGAATCGAATCCGACTTCACGCATCAAAGACAATGTTTCTTGATGATCCTCTTCCGTTTCCGATGAAAAACCGCAAAAGATATCGGTCGAAACAGCCGCATCGGGAAGAATACGCCGGATTGCCGCAATCCGTTCCAGATAATCTTCGCGCGTATATTTTCGGTTCATCGCCTTCAAGATTTTCGTACTTCCCGATTGCACCGGCAAATGAATATGCTTGCATATATTGAGATATTGTGCAATGACTTCCAAAGTATCGTCGCTCATATCTTTCGGATGCGAAGTCGTAAACCGGATACGCATTTCCGGAGCTTTTCGGGCAACCGATTCCAGCAAATCGGAAAAATCTACCGGATTTTGTTCGTTACCTTCCCAACAGTATGAATTTACATTTTGCCCCAACAGTGTAACTTCCTTATATCCTTGTTCTTTTAATATCCGAATTTCATTTAAAATACTTTCAGGGTCCCGGCTCCTTTCTCTCCCGCGCGTGTAAGGCACTACGCAATAACTGCAAAAATTATTACAACCCCGCATGATGGAAACAAATCCCGATATTTTTACGCCTGATAGCTTTAAGGGGATAACGTCTTTATATGTTTCCGTAGTTGATAATTGCACATTGACGGCTTTTTCTCCTTTCTCTACGCTTCTTGTCAAATGGGGTAAATCCAAATAGGAATCCGGTCCGATAACCAAATCAACTCCATGATTTTGAATCAGTTCTCCTTGAACTCGCTCTGCCATACAACCCAATACGCCTATAATAAGTTTTCTGTTTTTTTTCTTTAATGATTGAAAATATTCCAATCGGGAAATGATTTTTTGTTCCGCATTATCCCGCACGGAACAGGTATTAATGAATATTGCATCTGCCTCCCGGATATTTTCGGTCGGTTCGAAACCGTCCATCTGCATAATGGAAGCAACAACTTCACTATCTGCTGCATTCATTTGACATCCGTAGGTTTCTATGTACAATTTTTTATTTTTGCTATTATTGACTGAATTACAATTACTTTCACCTGCCTTTACCATGGGCGTATATGTATAATAACAATATTTAACATTATTTAACGCGCAAATACTATAATTTTTTTTGCAAATTGTTTGGAATAAAAAAATATATGTGTACCTTTGTCATGAAAAACGTAAAATTTTTTCATAGTTAAGGTTTTGGTTAAATGGGTTATGAGTGGCTGTGAAGTCACTCATAATATTTTTTAAAGCATTTTGTTTTATTCTCATTTTTTCTTTGTACTTTTGGACTGCAAAAATAATTATATTTTATGGATAAATATTTACCGTTACTTATTATTGTGTTTTCCCTCATTATTTCCGTAGCAGGAAAAAAGAAAAAGCAGGGTAATACCGGGCAGGAAACTACTCTTCCGGGGAAGAGACCCGGAGAAATAATCGAGATGGAACGATCGCCGCAAGCTTTCTCAAATTCATATCGGAAAGTTGCAGAAGAAAAACCGAAAAGACAAATAGTTCAAAGCGAAATCAAGGAAGAAATCAAGTCTTTTGCCCCGATGAATATAACTCTTGAACCGGAAGAAGAGGATAGTTCGCCTTTTACCTTTGAAGAAGAAGATTTAAGGAATGCAATTATTTATTCGGAAATAATAAACAAAAAGGAATGGTGAAACATTGACAGAATCTGTCTGAATATAGCAAGATGCGTTTCAAGTTTTAAAATAAAAACCGTACCTTTGCATTCAAAACAAAATTTATTAATCTTTATTACAAAGGTATTTTATGAATTACAAGAAAATTACGGCGAAAGAAGCGGCTTCTCTGATAAAAAACAATGATGTGGTCGGATTCAGCGGTTTTACGGCGGCGGGATGCCCGAAAGCGGTAACAAGAGCGCTTGCCGAAAGAGCGGAAGAAGAACATGCCAAAGGAAATTCGTTGAAAATAGGGATGTACACGGGCGCTTCAACAGGCGATTCGATCGACGGCGCTTTAGCTCGTGCGCATGCCGTTAAATTTCGGACCCCCTATCAGTCGAATTCCGATATGAGAACCGAATTAAATAAAAGGGACGCCGATTATTTTGATTTGCATCTTTCGGAAATGCAACAATACCTCCGCTACGGTTTTCTTCCGAAGCCCGATTGGGCTGTTTTGGAAGTATGCGATATAACCGACGACGGAAAAGTCTATTTGACTTCTGCAGTGGGAATTTCGCCTACGATTGCTCATTTAGCCGATCACATAATTATTGAATTAAACAGTTATCATCCGAAAGAATTAGCCGGAATCCACGATATTTATGAACCCGCCGATCCCCCTTTTCGCCGTGAAATTCCAATCTATAAACCGAGTGATAAGGTGGGAACTCCTTACGTTCAAATTGATCCCCAAAAGGTAGTCGGCATAGTGGAAACTCATCTGCCGAATGAAATCGGCGCTTTTACTCCGGTCGATGAAGTTACCGAACAAATAGGAAAGAACGTTGCGGAATTTTTATCCCGTGAAATGAAAGCGGGACGAATCCCGTCCGGTTTCCTGCCGGTTCAATCGGGCGTCGGCAATGTGGCGAATGCCGTATTGGGCGCAATGGGAGCGAACGAAGATATTCCTCCGTTTGAAATATATACCGAAGTCATTCAAGATTCGGTCATAAATTTGATGAAAGAAGGCAATATTTGTTTTATCAGCGGTTGTTCATTGACTTTAAGTACGCCGGCGCTTGAAGAAGTATATCATAATCTATCCGAATACAAGAAGAAAATCATACTCCGCCCGCAAGAAATTTCCAATTCTCCGGAATTAGCTCGGCGGTTGGGAATCATATCAATAAATACAGCTTTGGAAGCCGATATTTTCGGGAACATTAATTCGACGCATGTATTGGGCTCGAGAATGATGAACGGCATCGGAGGTTCGGGTGATTTTTGCCGAAATTCTTATATATCCGTATTTACTGCCCCTTCAACGGCAAAAGACGGGAAAATCAGCGCAATTGTACCGATGGCATCGCATATCGATCATAGCGAACACTCCGTAAAAATTCTTATTACTGAACACGGCGTAGCGGATTTACGGGGAAAATCGCCGGTTCAACGCGCCGAAGCAATTATCAATAATTGCGTCGATCCGCAATACAAAGACTTATTACGCGAATATCTGCAACTAGGACAAAAAGGGCATACGCCTCAAAATCCGGCGGCAGCGCTTGCATTCCATGATACGTTTGCTAAAACGGGCGATATGAGGAACGTGGATTGGAGTAAGTATAAATAAACTCGTATGATACAAAAATACCCTTCCGCTTTATTGGAAAATGCGGTAAATGAATTTGCCAAATTGCCCGGAATCGGAAGAAAAACGGCGTTGCGTTTAGCGCTTTATACATTGAAAAAGACTCCGGAAGAAATAACGTTGTTCGGAGAAGCTATCGTTAATTTACGGAATCATATCAATTACTGCCGGGTTTGCCATAATATTTGTGATGAAGATATTTGTAATATCTGTAACGATCCAAATCGCGATGCATCATTATTATGTGTGGTGGAAAATATTAAAGAAGTAATGGCGATTGAAAACACGGGGCAGTTTCATGGGTTGTATCACGTTTTGGGAGGTATTATTTCTCCCATGGAAGGGATAGGTCCCAATGATCTGCAAATTAATAGTCTGATTCAACGTGCTCAAACAGGAAATACAGCTGAAATTATTTTAGCTTTGAGCACAACGATGGAGGGTGATACTACCAATTTCTATATCTATCGAAAGTTGGCAGGCTTAGATATAAAAGTAAGCGTTATAGCTCGAGGCGTTTCTATCGGCGATGAAATCGAATATGCCGATGAAATCACTTTAGGCAGGTCGATTCTGAACAGAACAAATTTTAATGATTCATTTAAAATATAAAATATTATGATAATTGCAGTCGATTTTGACGGAACCATTGTTGAACATGATTATCCTAAAATAGGAAAACCTATTCCGTTTGCATTGGATGTATTAAAAAAATTGCAAAAGGAAGAACGCCATACGCTTATTTTATGGACTGTCAGAGAAGGCGATCTTTTGCAGGAAGCTGTGGATTATTGCGCCAAAAACGGTGTTGATTTTTATGCGGCAAATAAAAATTATCCCGAAGAAGAAGGAGATACTCCTCGTAAACTGATGGCGGATATTTTTATTGATGACAAGAATATCGGAGGGCTGCCGGATTGGGGCATTATTTATAAAGCTATTTTGTCGGGCAGTAATGACTTTCGGGATATTGACGATTATATTTCGGATAACAAACTTAAAAAGAAAAAGAACCTGTTCATTCGAATAGGTGAAGCATGGGATACTGCTCAAAGATATAAGTAATTATGAATTATGAATTATTAAATATCGATGGACTATCCTGTTGATGAGAGTATAATAAAAACGGCGGTTGAAGCGCTTCATATAAAAGATCTTGAAAAAGCGACCATACGCGAGGTTGTTGCCATATCCGATATAATCGAGCGGAAAACCGGTTTGGAATTTATCCGGATGGAAATGGGCGTTCCGGGTTTGCCGGCTTCCCGCATCGGCGTTGAAGCGGAAATCGAAGCGCTGAAATCGGGAGTCGCTTCAATTTATCCTCCCATCGACGGAGTACCCGAATTGAAAAAAGAATCTTCCCGTTTTATTAAAGCATTTGTTGATTTGGATATAGCTCCCGAATGTTGCGTTCCGATAGTCGGCTCTATGGAAGGAAGTTTCATTTCTTTTTTGATTGCCGGTCAGTGTAATCCCGGTAAGGATACCATTTTATTTATCGATCCCGGTTTCCCGGTACATAAGCAGCAGGCGACCGTATTGGGATATAAATATGTTTCTTTTGATGTGTATGATTATCGGGGAGATAAATTAAGGGACGAACTGGAAAAACACCTTTCTTCAGGCGCTGTTTCATGTATGATTTATTCCAATCCCAACAATCCCGCTTGGTTTTGTCTTACAAAAGAAGAACTTCGAATTATCGGAGAAGCGGCAGCCAAATACGATGTATTGGTTATCGAAGATTTAGCTTATTTTGGGATGGATTTCCGCAAAGACTTGGGTAAACCGTTTGAAAGTCCTTTTCAAGCAAGCGTAGGAAAATATACGGATAATTATATTCTGCTCATTTCGGGTTCCAAAGTATTCAGTTATGCCGGTCAGCGCATTGCGATTGCCGCTATCTCCGATTCACTGTATCGGAAAACGATGCCGGGGCTGACTCAGAAATACAGCGGCGGAACTTTCGGCAGCATTTTTATTCATAGGGTTTTATATTCTATTTCGACAGGGACAAGCCATTCGGTGCAACATGCATTAGCTGCGATGTTCAAAGCGGCAAGCGACGGGAAATACGCTTTTTTGGAAAACGTGAAAGAATACGGACGAAGAGCCGAACGAATGAAGCGGATTTTCTTAAAGCATGGATTTGAAATTGTTTATGATAACGACTTGGGAGAAAAAATTGCCGACGGATTTTACTTCACCGTTCGCTATCCCGGAATGACCGGCGGCGAATTGATGAAAGCGCTGATCCCTTTCGGAATAAGCGCTATAGCACTCTCTACCACCGGCAGCAAACAAGAAGGTTTACGCGCTTGTACCTCGTTTATCAAAGACCATCAATACAAACTATTGGACGAACGATTGATGGCGTTTAAAGACCACTTTTGAGGCATTATTACATTTTTTCGTACCGGGGTCCGGTCAACAGACGTCATGAGCGGGTGCGTATCAAACCTTTTTCCCGCACTTCGGAGGGCAATCGAAGATTGTACGCCCATATCGGCTAATGCCGTTTTCAGTAAGGTTTCTTGCGTATCTCCCAAAGGCAGCATCGGATCGGCATAATCGTCGGCTTCTATATCCGGTGTAAACCCATTGCTATAATCCGATTGGTTTTGTGAATTAAAGATTTTAAAAACAATCGGCAACATTCCCCACTTATTATCCTTTTGTTTTTGCGGATCTGTTTCATAAATAAACCACATGCCCACATTTTTCCCATAAGTTTTTTCGCCGATAAGAATGACATTCATATAGGGTTTCAGCCCGTTGATGATTAATTCGCTTGCCGAAGCCGTAGATTGCGAAGTAAGCACATACAAACGATTCAATCCCGTTAATTTATTAACAGGAATGCTTTGATCGGTAATATTCCCCTTTACATCCCGCAGAATCAGATTATTGTTAAAAAAAGTCTTATTATAATTGCTGCCTTCTTCTTTTTTTAATTCCGCATCTACAATAGAATTATACTGTTCAGTGTAAAATAAATCGGAAGAACCTTTACCGGAAATCATGCCGGCAAGTGCAGTGGTAACTTCTGCATTTCCTCCGGAGTCATAACGCAGGTCCAGGACCAATTCATCCACAGCGGCTTGTTTGAATTTCCCGAAAATGTCATTCAACTGTTTTAAGTAAGAGTAGCTGTAATCCCCGTTATCCGAAGCAAAAAAGTTATATATCAGATAGGCGATTTTTTTCCCGCCTGTTTGATAAATCGAATCGAGAAATACCGGATTTTCCTCGTATTCCGTTACCGAAAGTGACAGCGTTTGAAGCGAAGTCGTACTTCCCTTATAAATTCCAAGCGTATGAGGAGCCGACATTTCGCCTATCAAATCGTGATAGTTATCGACCGTTAATTGTTTTTCATTAACAGTCAAGAAAATATCTCCCCGTTGCAGATCTGTTGACGAAGCCGGAGAATTAGGTTTGATATAATTGATTACTCCAACAACATTACGACTGCCCTGTGCCATAAGAAACAGTGCGAAATCGTAACCGGCTTCCTTTTGTACGCCGTTCAATTCACCCGTTAATGCAGCGTAATCGTCTGAAATATAAGAAAAACGGTCTTCTGTCTTGTAAAGTAAAGAATCAAAATATTTGGATGGGGAAATCGTCATATCTTTCAGCGCCGGCATCTTGGTATTCCAATAGTACAAAACATCCATGTTGTCTTGGATCCATTGATTAATATTCATATTTTTCTGTACCTCTTCCGATATCGGATTGTCCGGAGTATCCGGATTATTATTTTCCTTTACGCAAGAGTAAGTAATCCAAAAAGTTGCAAAAAGCGCTAACCAATAGAAATTTTTTAAGCTAAAAGGTTTCATAATCATTTGTATTTTTAAAAATTAAAAAAATATTTTGCATTGTAATAACTGATATTTTCCACCATTTGTCCCAAGAAATCTGATTCTTCCGCAGGCAAATAGCCGTTTTCCACATCATTTCCGATTAAGTTGCAGAGTATCCGGCGGAAATATTCATGCCGCGGATAGGAGAGAAAACTGCGCGAATCGGTCAGCATACCGACAAACCGGCTGAGTAATCCCATTACCGACAAAGTATTCAGTTGTTTTTCTATACCATCTTTCTGATCGAGGAACCACCAACCCGAACCGAATTGGATTTTCCCGGCAACACTTCCATCTTGAAAATTTCCAATCATAGTAGCAAGCATTTCATTATCTGCCGGATTCAGATTGTATATAATGGTTTTTGCTAATTTATTTTTCTTATCGAGCGTATTCAAGAATTTAGACATTGCTTTTGCGGTAAGGAAAGTACCTATGGAATCGCAACCGATATCCGCTCCCGCTTGATTGAACAGACGGGTATTGTTATTCCGAACAGCTCCGTAATGAAACTGTTGAGTCCAACCTTTCTCCCAATCCATTTCGGCGAAAATAACCAACATGGCTGATTTGAATTGCAGGATTTCCCAATAGCTCAATTCTTGTCCTCCATATACCTTATTAAATATATATTTGATATCTTCTTCCGTATAATCTTCGGCATAAAACTCTTCAATTCCATGATCGGAGAGTTTGCAGCCTTGTTCCGCAAAGAAATCCTGCCGTTTCCGAAGCGCATCGATCATATTGTCGAAATTAGAAATAGAAATACCGGATATGTTCGATAAAGTTTCCATGTATGACCGGAAAGCCGACGGATTTTCCACAGCCATCGCTTTATCCGGACGCCAGGTCGGCAGCATTTTGATTTCAAAACCGTCGTTTCGGGTTTTAATATGATGTTCGAGCGAATCCACAGGGTCATCTGTCGTGCAAACGGTTTCCGCTTTGTACTTCCGCATCAGGTTACGAGCCGAATATTCCGACGTTTGCAGTTTGACGTTACATTCTTCGTAAATCTCGCGGGCAGTATGCGGAGATAATAATTTTTCGATTCCGAAGGCTGTTTTCAATTCGAGATGCGTCCAGTGATACAGCGGATTTCGCATGGTATAAGGAACGGTTTCCGCCCATTTTTCAAACTTTTCCCAATCGGAAGTATCGCGTCCCGTACAATATTTTTCTTCAACGCCGTTGGCGCGCATCGCCCGCCATTTGTAGTGGTCGCCTCCCAACCAGATTTCGGTTAACGATTTAAATTGATAATCGGCGGCAACCATTGAAGGAATTATATGACAGTGATAATCAATAATAGGCATCTTTTCCGCATGACGGTGATACAACATTTGCGCCGTTTCCGTTTGCAGCAAAAAGTCTTTATCCATAAATTTTTTCATAAATATTACATTATTTATATCACAAAAGTAAAATAAATAATTGAAAATATACTTTATAAAAAACAATTTTCTTTTATCTTTGCGGAATCAAAAGTGAAACGGCATGAGAAAAAAGGTAGCCATCGTTTTCTTGCTGCTCGCCAATATCGTTTTATTGGCTCATGCCGTTTTACCTCATCATCACCACAACGACGGTTCAGTTTGTTTCTTTGTTAATTCCTGTAATAAAGACGTTTCTCACGACAAAGAGGATCATCATAATCGATGCGACGACTGTTCGCTTATAAATAATGTATTCATAAATCAACAACAGGGACAAGACCACATAAAATATGAACCGGCATCTCATCCGGTGTTGTTTTTTACTCCATATAATAATATAGACCTGAGTCAAAAGATTTCTTTCTCTTTCGAGTATATTCCTTTTTTAACTTCCTTATATTCTTCCGGCGTACTCCGAACGTGCGGATTAAGGGCGCCTCCTGCTCAACCACTGTCATTGCGGGCTTGACCCGCAATCTCCCGATTATATAAAGGGGATCCCGTGTCAAGCGCGGGATGACAATAACAACGCTTTCATGGGATTGCGGATCTTCGCTACGTCCGCAATGACACAACATTTTTGGGTTGACATTCAATTTAAATTTTCATTATCATGATAGAGCGAATTATACAATTTTCAATAAAAAATAAATTTATAGTCGGGCTTTTTGTTACGGCATTGCTCGGATGGGGAACTTATTCCCTTGTCCGGCTTCCAATAGACGCTATTCCCGACATCACGAACAATCAGGTGCAGGTCATTTCCATTGCTCCGTCGCTGGCTGTGCAGGAAGTGGAAAGTTTTATCACTGCGCCCATCGAAGTTGCCGTTGCTAATATTCCTGATATCACTGAACTGCGGTCAATTTCTCGTCTCGGGCTTTCTGTCGTTACGATAGTATTTAAAGACAATGTGGATATCTACTGGGCGCGGCAGCAACTCACCGAGCGTCTGAAAGAAGCAGAAGACAATATACCGCCCGGAGTAGCAAAAACAGAACTTGCGCCTATATCGACCGGTCTGGGAGAGATATACCAATATCGCCTTGCAGTTGCTAAAGACTACGAAAATAAATATACGCCGGAAGATTTGAGGACATTGCAGGACTGGACGGTAAGGCGCGAGATGCTCGGAACGCCGGGAGTCGCCGATGTGAACAGCTACGGCGGTTTTGTGAAACAATACGAAGTAGCTGTCGATCCGGACAGGCTCAGAAGTATGAACCTTTGTATCAACGATATTTTCGATGCGCTGCAACAAAACAACGAAAACACGGGAAGCGCTTATATAGACAAAAATCCGACTGCATATTTCATTCGCGGCATCGGGCTGGTGAAATCCTTGGAAGATATCGGCAAGATAGTCGTCAAGACTACTCCTTCGGGTGTACCTTTGCTTATTCGCGATGTTGCCAATGTACAATTTGGCAGCGCTGTGCGCTACGGAGCATTTGTGGTCGATACGACTGAAGCGGTGGGCGGCGTGGTTATGATGCTCAAGGGAGCGAACGCGCACGAAGTGATTAAGAATGTGGAAAAACGGGTGGAAACCATACAAAAATCTCTTCCTGCGGGCGTAACCATCGAGCCGTATCTCAACCGTTCCGATTTGGTGGGTCGAGCTATCGGCACCGTTTCGAGAAATCTTATAGAAGGCGCTCTTATCGTGATATTCGTCCTTGTCCTTTTTCTTGGCAATCTGAGGAGTGGGTTGATTGTGGCATCGGTAATACCGCTATCAATGCTTTTCGCCGTGTCGATGATGCGATTGTTTGGCGTATCGGGCAACCTGATGAGTCTCGGAGCGATAGACTTCGGACTGATTGTCGATGGAGCGGTGATTATCGTTGAGAGTGTTGTGCATAGAATATCCAATTTGCATCAAAGTAATCCCGAAATAAAACGGCTGTCGCAAAAGCAGATGGACGAGAACGTGATGGCGTCGGCAAAGCAAATGATGAATACCGCCACTTTCGGACAAATCATCATCCTGATTGTTTATATTCCGATTATGGCGCTTACGGGCATCGAAGGGAAAATGTTCCGTCCGATGGCGCAGGTAGTTACTTTTGCTCTGACAGGCGCTGCAATCCTTTCGCTGACTTATGTGCCGATGATTTCAACCTTATTTCTCAGCCGTAAAACGGAACATAAACCCAACTTCTCGGATAAGCTGATGTCTTTTTTACAAAAGATATATCATCCGGCAATGCTGTTTGCGTTCAAGCATAAAATTATTGTTACGGTCTCAGCTATTCTGCTATTTATAACAAGTCTGTTTATATTCTCAAATCTCGGCGGCGAATTTATTCCGCAATTGGAAGAAGGCGACCTCGCTTCTGATATTGTTACTTTGCAGGGCGGCTCGTTATTACATACCATCGAGCAGGTTAAAAAAGCCAACAAAATATTGTTGTCGCAATTCCCCGAACTGAAACACGCCGTTTGCAAAATAGGTTCAGGCGAAATACCGACCGACCCGACGCCTATGGAGACAGGCGATTACATCTTTATTCTTAAACCGAAAAAAGAATGGACATCGGCAAAGACCCGCGAAGAATTGGTGTCGAAAATGGAAGAAGCGCTCATTCCGCTGGCGGGAGTAAAATTTGAATTTCAGCAGCCGATACAGATGCGTTTCAATGAGTTGCTTTCGGGCTCCAAGCAGGATGTTGCCGTCAAAATATTCGGAGACGATCTCAACACGCTTGCCGATGAAGCGGCAAAAGTGGAAAAAATCATTCAACGCATCGATGGCGCAGTGGACATCAGTGTCGAGAAAGTGACGGGACTTGCGCAGGTGCAGGTCGAATACGACCGCGATAAATTGGCGCAGTATGGTCTTTCCGTTGGCGAATTGAACAGGGTTTTGCGCGCTGCATTTGCCGGAAGCGCAGCGGGAACGGTATTTGAAGGCGAGAAGCGTTTCGACCTTGTTGTCCGACTTGATAAAGATTACCGTCAAAATTTAAATGATGTAAAAAACCTGCCCGTAGCCCTTCCAAGCGGAGGACAAATCACTTTCGACCAAGTGGCTGATGTTGCAGTAAAATCAGGTCCCGCGCAGGTATCGCGCGAAGAAACCAAACGCAGAATATCGGTTGCCTTCAATGTTCGCCACCGAGATATAGAAAGCGTTATCAAAGATGTTGAAAAGCAAATCGACAACCGGATAAAACTACCGTCGGGATATTACATCAGTTACGGCGGACAGTTTCAAAACCTCGAAGCAGCCAAAGCGCGAATGGCGATTGCGGTTCCTGTGGCGCTGCTGCTGATATTTATCTTGCTTTTCTTCACTTTCCGGTCGCTGAAAGAAACGCTGCTCATCTACACCACCGTGCCGATGTCGGTCATCGGCGG
>Ga0209629_10001308_pt1 | contig 15531 bp, 10 predicted proteins | sample TergutCu122P5_FD_187286 | JGI IMG/M metagenome (GOLD analysis project Ga0209629, IMG submission 187286) | Cubitermes ugandensis P5 segment gut microbial communities from Kakamega Forest, Kenya - Cu122 P5 (SPAdes) (version 2) | ecosystem: Host-associated > Arthropoda: Insects > Digestive system...
ATATTTAAAAAAAAAACACACACACAAACAAAATTCACACAAGTAGTTAACAGTCAAAGACAATTAGGTGACATGACATTTTTTTCTTGCCCAACAGTAATGTCTGCTTTCATCAGGTGAGCAAGCAAATGGATTTTTTCAGTCGTCATTTCAGATATGAACTCACTCTTCACTGCCACAAACATTACTTAGCCACAGTAACATTGTTAATGATTGATCAGAATGTCTGTTTAAATTAACTGGGCTACTTCAATTACTGGGGCCTGGGGCAGCGTAGTGGTTAAGGCGCTGCGCTACTAGTCGAACGGTCCCGGGATCGATTCCCAGTGGTGTCACTGGATTTTTCAGTGACATATTCCTTCTAACCATACCGTGGCCCTGGGGTTGACTCAGCCCCTAGTGAAAATGAGTACCAGGAACATTTCCTGGAGGTAAAGGTGGCCGGTGCGTGAGGCTGACAACCTCACCACCTTCATGTGCCGAATGTCATGAAATCTGGGAGCCTAAACCTCCTGGAACCCTCTGGGCCACACTGGGCCTGTTATGGGACTCCTTTACCTTTTACTTCAATTACTAAATAACTGGCTACAGGATGGATAATGCCCCTGTGATTCTCTGTGAAGGAAAGATTCACTTTTCTCTTAACTAGCATAGTCAGACTGGATCTAGGACTGACTCAGCTCTGTAATGGAGTACAAGAATATCTCTCCTGCGGACAGAATCAGCCAGAATGTACAGCTGACCACCTAATTTCATTTAATACTATCATTCAGAAAATGCTGATATAAAGGGTTCTCTTTATGTATGGTAAATTGGGACCAGAAAATGCAACTTGAAGTAAATTCCCTTTAAGCTGGTATTACTGCCCTTCATAAATAGTGTAAAATGACAACCAAGTTAGAATGTACAATACATTTTACAAATGAACATTACTTAAATGTGGACTTTTTAAGAAAAAGTGGTTTTAACAAATGCAGAGAAATGGACTGAAACCATTTTCTGTTAGAAAATTTAAGGTCCATGGATGTAATCCCTGGATGTGTGGGGAATTTTTACATGTAGTTCTTCAGTGGTTTTGTCCCATATATACAGGGGAACAACTGGAAGGCTCAAATAAAAGGGACCATAAAATGGTTCTCTGAAAGTATTTTAGTTTTCTTATTTCTTATGAATTTCCACTAAAAATATCACCAAAATTAATTACAGGTAATATTTCGTACTAAGTCATACAAACACATGACCTCACACAGAAAATATCAGACTGAGGAACAACAGACATAACAATCCACTACAGAGCATTTGTTGAGTGACATGTATCATGTAACACAGCTTGAAAGTCTCACACAGCATCACCTGGTATTCAGAATACACTAATCGAGTTTCTCAGACAGCTCATTCCGTTTCCTTAAATTACTTACTTTCCTTCATCAAAGATGGCCAAAATTATGATACCAACAACAGAAGCACACAAGTTGACAAATGTTTCTTGACTTCCATCTTTTGCTGAAACATCTGCCATGTTATTTCGAATTGCCTGGAAAGTTATTAGTCATTGTTATTTAAAGCAATGGTCCCATACTTGCAAGCACAATAAGAAAGTCATGAGAGGTGATACAATGATTATACAAATATGGTCTAATGGCCTGCCACATCCCCATTAACATCTCCTTTGGTTAAACTGGCTGTATAGGTCTTCCAACTAAGTAGTGACATGCCTAATAACAACTAAGTCTCTCATAGCACAACTCAAATGATTAATACTGCTAATGCCAAGGCCTGCCATTAGTCATGGTGCCCTTCCCCAACGGAAAACTGATTCAAAGGGCTGGGTGTGCAACACAGAATTGCCATGCCCAAAGGAAGAGGCAGTTTTGAAAAATGGGTAAACAATAAAGTGATTCCAAACCTTCCACCAGTGTACAATATCAATGCAAGCAGCCTCACAAACCACCAACATCATGTCCTAAAATGGAAAATGACAGCACTGTTACACAAGGAGCTTGACTGCTAGAATCCATATGTAAAAATGATCTCTATCATTTTATTCTTCCACTGAAGCCCAAAGAGAAGAGTCGAAGGTTGAAAATTCAAGTCTTCGGGAATAAGACAACTGTGGTGATTGGTAAGTAGTTACTGATGATTCAAAGGAGCTTACTGCCTCCATCTTCAAGGTCAATTTCTCGAATCTTGAAGGTGAAGGCAGCAAGCTGCTCTGAAACATCTGTAGCTAGTTACTAATTAACACAGCATCACATCCCAGAAGACTTAAATCTTCATCAAACCAATGTGAGAATCTCAAATCTTGCAGCTACAATAGTGACAGAGTTTTGTAAAGTCACAGGCATACAGTTGCATGACTTTTCTCCGTATGTGACCTAAATCCCCATGAATTTTCATGGATTAAAAAAAAAAGCTGTCAGGAAAAAAGTCATAATAGATGTATCAGTACAAAAATTACCTGAGATAAAAAAATGGCATAATACAGGAGATTTGGATGGTTTGATTAGACCCTTTTGAAACAGTACTGGGAAAATGCTGTTGTTGTTCCAGATGTTACAGATGAAATAAATAGCCTCAATTCTGGCAGTGAATGTGATGGTCAAAGTGATAGCAAGAGCGGCAGTCCTTCTAATCAAGAGCCTGACGGAGTAAAGAAGAACAAGGTAGAAAATATGTTTTTTGCTGATGGCACTCCACCTGGCACCCAAGAAAAATTCACTAGAGGCCTTCATCATCTGTTCTGTCACAAATCCATCTACAGTCAAATGCCATTTATTTCACTTAATGGTATTTAAAATCTTTCTTTTTTACAATTAACACAACAGGATGATAAACATAAAATATGAAGTGGCTTAGTACAGACCAGATGACGTCAAGCCCATACAGAAAGTGGGCATTATTCCAGTAAGTGGCAATTAATGGAAGAACAGCAGTGACCATGTGTCAGCCCACAGATACTAAAATAATTTAAAACCATTTTTACATCTGGCACCTAAAAAATCAGCACCATTATAACACATATCATGTTGCAATTATCATTACAAAGGTTACTCCTCCTTGAGAAGCTAACCGGTTCTCAGCTAATCAAGAAATTCCCTGCATTTTATGGAACCCGAAGGTTCATTACCACATTTACAAGCTCCCACCACCTGTCCCTGTTCTGAATCAGATCAATCCAGTCCATGCCCCCCATTCCACTCCCTGAAGATCAATCTTAATATTATCCTCCCATCTACACCTGGATCTTCCATGGTCTCTTTCCCTCAGGTTTCACCAACAAAACCCTGAATACACCTCTCCTCTCCCCCATACATGCTACATGCCCTGCCCACCTCATTCTTCTCAATTTGATCACCTGAAGAATGTTTGGTCAGGAGTACAGATCATTAAGCTTCTCAGCACCCTATTCTCAAACACCTTCAGCTTATGTTTCACCCTCAATATGAACAACCAAGTTTCACACCCATATAAAACAACAGGCAAAATTATAGTTCTGTATACCTTAATCTTTATATTTTTGAACAGCAAACTGGAAGACAAAAGATTCAGCACTGAATGATAGCTAGCATTCCCTGACTTCAATCTGCTCTTAATTTCTTTCTGAGTAGAATTTTGATTCTTTAAGGTTGTTCCCAAATATTTAACTCTTCCACCCTTCCCAAGAAACTCCAGACTAGGAAATTTGGGGTGAAATTCTCATGTGACCTGGATTTGATAAGTGATAAATGAGATGGTGCCTGCTACCAAGGTTTCAGCATAGGAAGCAGTTGGAGATACATTAACTAGATTACCCCAGCTGTCCTTCACCACCTCAACTCTGAACTCGGGAACAAAAGTCCATAGTTCCCCAAAGTAAAATTCAGTGGATTAAACAGCACATTTTCTTTTAAAGGAAAAACACTAATTTTAACACAAACACATCAGTATACTCCACTTTCCCCACTCACCCCCGCCCATGGCACAACAGCCCCTAGTAGGCCAATGCCTCCTCATTATCGAGGCTTCACAATCACACTCAAGACACACCACACTCAGAAGGACTCCTCTAGATGAATGATCAGCCTTATGCAGGAACCTCTATCTGACACTACCCAACACTCAAAAGAGACAGACATCCATGCCCCTGGTGGGATTTGACCTCCAATCCCAGCAAGCGAGCGGCCGCAGACCCACGTATTAGACCACACGGCCACTGGGATTGGCTCAGTCGACTCCATACTAGATGAAAACCCAGACTACAACACACAGTACCCTTATAAGAAACATCTCATGAGTTTGTATTAATCTTCACTTTACGCAAATGCATCTAAACATGACAACATGGGATCACAAAACATGTACTTGCATTTAGGTCAATAAAAATATATTTAAGGACTAAGAGACGCCTGGTTAATTTAAGAAGTCTAAATGTAATCTTATCTTTTGGACACCTTGTAGTAATGCACTTTTTTTTAAATTATTTCTTTGTAACTATGCACAATGAAGAAAGAATACTGACAAACTGTCAGTTTATTTTTGCCATTACATAATGCAGAGCTGCTGTTTACGAGTATAACACTGAAACTGCACAACTTTTGAACTGGACTTGAGCAATGCCACATGAGACTTCTGAGACACTGCCTACTAGCCTCATACCTGATGTTGGGTTATAGCTGCTCTGGTGGCCCCTCCAGCTACACCAACAATGGACTTTAATGCTGTTGCAATGCAGAGAATATGTGTTGAATAAGTTAGAAACATTGGTAGAAGAAGTTCCAATGCCATTGCCATATCATTTAAAATATCAGCAAAGAGGCGCCATTTCTTGCAATCTCCATCCAAACGAGTTCTAAAACAGTGAACCACAACACAGGATACAAATAAGCTGGGACTATTTTCTGGAATGTCCCAACAAGATTATATATATATAAAAAGGTGGAAACTTACACCTATTGCACAAGAAATAATATTTTTATCTTTCCATGTAAACTCAAAACCCTAAACATTACAACACACAAGCCATAACCTCCTTTTTTTATATTTAAAAAAAAAAAAAGAGGAAACAGTACTGAGGACAGCATTTCAACTGAGGCAGATGAACAGATGAAAAAATCTCATAATTAGTTGCTTCATAATTTGTACTTATCACCCAGTATTATTGGAGTGATCAGACATAGAAGAATGAAAGGTGAAGTCATGTCAGTTGCCCAGAATCAATGATACAGCACAAGGACTAATGAGTTGCTGTTTTAAAATCCTTTGCATATAAGACCAGAAACAGATACAGACAGTGCACACCCAGGTTCATTAATTATAACAGTCTTAAACAACTTGTGCTAAACAAGCTAAGAAACAGAACTATGCAGGTGTCTTCTAGACACTACTTTTCTACTTTTTACTTTTATGGGATATGCAAAATAGAGCCAAATTATTCAAAGAAACGTCTAGGAAGAGTGCAAGCAAATTGCTTCTTTACCCCTCAAACCAAGCAAATGTTATTCTTCCAACCATTCCCATCCCATCCTTCAGAATCCATGTAACTGCTGCGGCAAAGGGTGTGGCAGCAGTGTCCCCAACACCAACACCCCTCATGACAGCCTGTGTAGTAAGGGTGCCAGTAATGGTACTGCAGAATGCCTGTAAAAAATAGTTCTATAGTGGCAACAGTAGGAACAACAGTAGTTTTATATGCACATCACCTACTGAGGCTATTCATGAATATACAACACACAGATGAGCCATGCAGGCTACTTGCAAGTGTATGTTAGTAGAAGCCACTTAATAGAATAGTAAAGGACACTGAACTTAGATAACAATTACTGGCTTATTAAAAGAATAAAACTTGGCACAAAACACATGGTTACTGCAAAATATTTCACTGATAATGCATACCAGGTGAAACAATCATAATTTCTTAGCATACGTTCAACATTCCACTAACATGTGTGGCACAAAGAGGATGCATTACAGGGGGCACACACAGTAAGTGGTTACCCAGAAAGACTGTGGCTGACTGTTGGGCAGGTACAGGTGACTGCAAATGATTTACCACAACCCCATAGAGACTGGTAAGGTGACAAAAAGACCTCAGTGGGCACACAACTTTTTTCAACACCTGTAGCCTGTTCCCCTGAGTGTGATCTCAGGCCTTTTGCCATTTGGCCAAATTACACTGACAGAGGGCAGTTCTAAAATTCAAATTTAAAATGAAAAGCAAAATGATGACTTGGAGATTGGCCACCCTGGTAATAGTACCAGCTCCCTCACTGTCGCAGACAGTTATATGACCTCATACCCAAGATGTTACATTAAAAATCTCATTTAAAGAGTGGCTGATCATGCACGGTTACAGAACAGTTTGGTGAGATCTGAGAACTGTAAGCCTTCGATTGTACACTGACCACCTAATCACAGCAGAAACTGTCCATACAGAAGGCATGCTGATTTGCAGTGAAAGTCATCCATGTCCACACCATTAAGGCACACAATGGGAATACAGGTAGAGCCCCACTCATTCTTAACCTTGGCACCTGATTGAGGTGAGTGGTCAACATCATGCCCCTGTCACTTTATCCCTGAGAAACAAATGTGGTACCCACAGAGCAGGAAAATGGGTGGACCCCAGAGCCAGTCTGGATGTTTTAAGAAAAGAGAATAATGTCTTGTCCCCTCCAGGATTTGAATCTCCAACTGTCCAGTCTGTAATCTAATCCCTATACTGACTGATATGCAGCAAAACTGAAGTAAAAAGTTTTAGTTAGAATTCAAAGGTCTGCTCATCTCTTATGGTTGGAAGTTTTTATATTTTACTTCTCTATAATTTTTTAAAGTCATCTGTTAATATTATGCAATCCCATACAAAATGTCAAATATTCATGAATGAAATTTCAACATACTACAAAAAATTAACAAAATATCTCAATTAGTCCATCAGGCACACTGAATAATTTCACAAGATATGCACTACCAAAACACGTTCCTTCTTGCACTTTTTTCTTATGAGAAAGACAAAATATATGGCTTTCATTATTTCTACCCTAGAACAGCATTCCAAAATGTCAACATACTCAATGCCACATCCTTACAACATAAATGGATTTCAGTCAGACATGAACACTGGAAATCAGGTTGGAATGGTGAATATGATTATGAAGATTCTGGTAATTACAAATATATCTCAGTACATAAGGCATAGGGAAATGGGCTGGATGGCTGGGGTTCAGTACAGCCCTTAAGAATTTACTTCATGACCACACGCAAAACATCTTTAGTGTCACCCACCCTTCTACACATGAAAGAACCACAAATGGTGCAGTAGGTGCAGTATGAAACTATTTATCACCACCGAATGCTGAGATCAAGTACGTACCTTTATGACATCCAGTCATGTTCACAGCATGGTGTTTACACACAGGGTCCATAAAAATCAAAAGGTGACGTAGCCAAATCTCAGCAATTATGAGCAACTCCATGCAATTTGGGTCAACTAAATCTGTTAAGGCACCACATCAATAAAGAACTAACCTGCAATGTATCCCACACTTGGTACCTGTAATAATCATCACTAACACTGTCTGGGTATCCCTGCGGCAAAAACACTTCATGAAAGAACTGTACAGATCTCTCATAGAAAGTTGTGGATAGTGTCAATGAAGAACCCAGCAGTACAACTGAATTTTGGTCTGGAAATAAAAAAAAAAGCACACAATATTTATGGTATTCAAACAATAACATAACAGTCACCAAAATCACATAAAGCAGGCACTCCATAAATGTATGTTTTAGCATTCATATTAAAACAGTGTAAGACATCAAAACATTCTTACACAAGGACATATACTTTAGGTCACTGGCAATTAAATAAACAGAACAACATATGCTGTGCATATTAAGAAAACAGCTGTGGATTACTTATAGTTCTAAAGGTTACTGTCTTCTGGGACACAACATGATACATACATACATACATGCATACATATATACAGGAAGTGGTATGCAGGAAAAGAATGCCTTAGTGCCCCCTTTGCATCACCCGCTCAAAATGAGGACCAGCATACCTTAAACAGACACAACCGTAACAACAGAGACAAAGTTCCACACCCACACAAAAAAGCTGGAAAAATTATGGTTCTGCATATTTTAATCCATATGTCTTTATACATATGATGAGAGGATAAAAAGATTCTGAAGACAGAAGTAACAGCATTTCTTGACTTCAGACTTTGTGAATATAATTTTCATTTATTACTGTCATTCACGAATACTTGAATTTTGTTAGCTCTTTTTTGCCACAAGTGTGTCCTGTATTTTGGCAACAACATATAAAAATAAAGCCTCCCTACTTTTCTCTGGCTTACATATAGATCAACCTCCCTGTTAGCATCTAATACCCATCCTGTGTTCTTCTTCAGGATCTTTATGTTTCATCCAATACAGTAACAAAATCAGCAATGGCCACAAGCTAATGTGTTTTATTCCATACCAATCAGTCCTGATTTTCTTGAATCTTCCTAATGACATATCATAGAGTAAAGTTGGGAAGAGTGGCAATAAGGCAACTCCTTGTTGCTAATAACAACACAATAAACAGTTACAGTATGACAGATTAATCACAGTTACCATATAGGTTGGATAAAAAAGGACACTTTGCAATAACTGCCTATTTTCTTTAATGTATAAAACTCTTCACATGGCATATCATTAAACATAAATGATGCCCATCCATATTTTCCAGCTGAACCAATTTCCTTCAAAAGTCGAATGTCTCCAGATAAAGCAACAATTGAGCCTGCTAATATTACTTTTCATACTGAAAACAGAGAGATGGAAAGGGGACAAAAAGAATACATTAATATAATATCCTGCTGACTTGGACACCAAACAACTTGCAGGTCAGTAATAATGATTTCTTGAGAATAACTTCTGTCACCTTCTGCCAAATGTTGTTGTTAAGTTTTTTTTATTCGAAACCTGATAAGTGACAAAATGGATCAGCATGTTACATACTAAAATCCAGTTTTCATGACCATAAATTCCTCATTATGACAGTGACATTGCAGGACAGCATTTCTCATATTTTCACATTGAATTTGAAATCCTGCTGCTTTAGATCACGCTGTACAAATCATATTTTCAATAGGTCTATGCTGTCTGGAATCTTCCCTACAAGATTAAAATATGCTACTATCAAACCAGTTTTAAAGAATGGAGACAAGAAAAATGTTGCAAACTACAGACAATTTCTATATTGCCCTCATTTTCAAAGATTCTTGAAAAAATAATATATGTCAGACTCATGAATCATCTGGAGACCAATAATATTCTAGCTGCTGAACAATTCGGTTTTAGAACTTCCTCCTGTACTGAACAAGCTTCGTTTAATTTTATCAATAATATATTAGATGAGTTAAAAAAAAAACGTCGGAGGTATTTTCTTTGACTTACAAAAAGCCTTTGATTGCGTGAACCATATCTTACTAACTAAATTAGAATTCTATGGAATAACAGGAGAAACTTTTAAATTAATAAAAACTTACCTACAGGGTAGATACCAGAGAGTAGTACTAAATAATAACTATTTTACTTCTATATCTGATTGGGGTGAATTAACCCATGGAGTCCCCCAGGGATCAATACTTGGCCCCTTGCTTTTTCTTCTATATATAAATGACTTACCACACTCAATAAATAAAAATAATAAAATTGTTCTTTTTGCTGATGATACAACTTTGATTATCTCAAATCGAGATCCAATAAATTTTAGAGAGGATGTTCATAAAATCCTTCAGCATATACACGAATGGTTTAATGCAAACTTGATATCTTTAAACTGGGAAAAGACTCACTTTGTGCATTTCACAACAAAAAACAATTTCTTTAGTGATTTTTAACATAATATATAAAGATAAGAAATTAACTAAAGTTGACAGTATAAAATTTCTTGGCTTAACTTTGGATAATTCGCTCTCTTGGAGAAAAAATACTGAGACTATTGTACCTAAATTGAGTGCAGCTGCTTTTGCTGTGAGAATAGTACGATCCTTCCTATCCTTGGACTCCCTGAAATTAATATACTATTCATATTTCCATTCAATACTGACCTACAGAATAATATTTTGGGGCAATACCCACTACAGCAATGCTATTTTCAAAATGCAAAAAGGATTATTAGGATCATGGTGGGGAAAAGAAATAGAGATTTTTGTACAGAGTACTTTAAGAAGTTGAAAATATTGCCACTACAATCCCAATATTTGCTATCACTTCTGCTCTTTGTGGCTGATAATGGAGAACATTTTAGATTGAACTCTGATATTCATAGAAATACTAGAAATAAATTAAATTTGCATCCACCACCTTCAAAATTGACAGTGTTCCAAAGGGGACCATATTATTCCGGAAGTAAGGCCTTCAGTAACCTACCTACCTACGTGAGGAACATTCTCCAGACTAAGAAACAGTTCAAATGAGCCTTGAAAGAATTCTTACATTTTCACTCCTTTTATAGCTTAAATGAATTGTATAACTACAATAAAACTTAAAATTCTTAAATTAGTCTTTATTGGCATTGACTTATTTTAATCAAATGGTGACAATTTACATTTATAATTAGAATTAATATATATTTTATGTATTTAGACTGCTACTTTATGTCATTGTCTTTCATTATCTTAAACTTTATTTCATTTGATCACTATACGAACCTCATAACTTAGGCTGGTATGTATCAGTATTAATTTTGTAGATACATTCTATCTTAAAACTAGGTATGTATTATACTTCACTATGTAAATTTTTTGATTGTTTTCTTTTTATGTACTGTACATATGTTTGCCTTATTTATGTTACATGAATTTTGACATGTTCTACATGCTTCAGGCTGTGGCCCCATGTAGCTGGATCGAATGAATAAAAATATATGAATGAATGAAAAAAAGTGTGTTCTTTCAGACCTTACAATAATATTTTGCTAAAAGGTGCAATAAAATGGCCATCACATTACTGTCACTGGTATTTGAGAATTTCTCTCTCCTTCCACCTCTTTGTATTCACTGCCTTTCAACCACAGGAAGTGGTCATTGTTGACTGTTCTTACAGAAAAACGAATTCTGAAATTGCTGGAGGACATTCGAGAATAACGAATCACTGTAATACGATACCCACTAATATCAGACGGTTATCTTGACACTATCACAAAACCGCTCAAACATTTTGACCGCCACTTCAGTGGCCTGCCGTATTTCCATGCACCCAGTCGTTCTTAAGAGCTACTACGATCCGTGGATACTACGCTCAGAGTTTTTGAACAGCCTCCCGTTTCTTCAAACAGACCGTATGAAAACGAGAGACAATCTCGTATACAGATGAATGCTCATATTACTGACGATGCAAACGTACCCGTGAAGACGTCGGTAAAGCAATTCGACAGCTGCCGTTTTCGTACATCAGATGACAACAGGGACACTAATTGGCATAGGCATAAATAAAGCACACCCACACACACAACCAAACAACCCTAACTCCACATTATCTGGCATATTTATCCCACTCTATAGGGGATACAGTTCCGTAAGTCGTTAGCCTCTGAAAGCAACCGTGAAAGATAATGAATTGTGAAAGAAGCCAATCATGTGATATTGTGACATTTACTTGAATTCATAGTCCATATTAAACATAAGGCATATACCAGGCGGTTTGACATAAATTCTTCTTCTACCAAGTGCTCCGTACTGCTCACGAAATACAATTTCGTGTGACATTTCGGGTGTCAGTCCGCAGCAGTCTCAGTATGCCCTACAACTTCAATGTTTACCACTCGACTCGAATAATCTGCATCTCAGCTAATCTACATAAAACATTTACAAATCACGGCTTTTGGTGACAGGTAGTCCGTTTGCACTCGTGGACACAAGACTATGGATTACACAGATGATCGAGGAACCTCTGGCCCTTCCACGGATGTATCTTTTGTTGCGTGTGTGAGCGCTATTCCCTGTGACTTGGGAAAACTATCGCCAAAGCGCAGTATCTACTTTAAAAATTTGGAATGTGTTCATGTCTCAACAAAACGCAAAACAAAATCAAATCATAAAGGGCGACTAACAAATACTTTAAAAACGTGGCAAAACGCATGTATTAATGAATAGCACTTAAAATTTCTTGGTATTCAAATTGATAATCACCTTAATTGATGAATCACATTGATCAAATTATTCCTAAACTGAGTGCAGCATGTTACATGGTTAGACAAATGTACTATATCTGCAATAATGACACTTTGAGATCAATTTACTTTGCTTTTTTTCACTCTATTGCAAGTTATGGCATAATTTTTTGGAGAAATTCCTCCAAAAGTAAGAAGATATTTACCTTACAGAAGAGAATAATCAGAATTATGGTGGGTGCACACCCTAGAACTTCATGTAGAAGGTTATTTAAAAAGTTAGAGATCTTGACTGTCCCAAGCCAATACATATACTCATTGACGAATTTTTTTCATTGGGAATCAAGAAAAATTTCAGACTAACTCGTCAGTGCATCACATTAATACAAGAAATAAACACCATTTTCACAGACTGGTTGCTAACCTGTCGTGTTTTCAGAAGGGTGCATCCTACTCTGGTATCAGAATCTTTAACAGTTTATCACGTAGTATAACAAATTTTAAGAATGAAAAGACACATTTTAAAGTAGCCTTAAAAAAGTTCTTAAATGCACACTTCTTTTATTCTTTGGATGAATTTTTCACATGTACAGATGATACGTATTACTGACTACATGACTGTTTAAATGTATCTTTCACTGTAATATTTTTATGTGTTTGTATGTTTATGACATGTTCCACATCCTATTGTCTTGTGACTCTCAAGGATCTATGGAATGCATATGTGTATGTATGCATGTATGTAACACAAAAATCAAAATTCCATAAAACGAAGAACTTAGGGACCACTTTATATTCCGTGAATACTTGCTGCCTTAGGGTCAGAATTTGTTGTCTTAGTGTCTGCAGTCTGAAAACATACATTAACAGGCACAAGTCTGTCATTTTTGCTGTTTTGCGTGTGTATGAAAGTTGGTCTCTTTCATGAAGGGAGAATGTATGAAAGGTGTATTTGAGAATAGGGTGCTAAGGATGATATTTGATTCCAAGGCAGAAGAAGTAGCAGAAGATTGGAAAAAATGAACATCATAATTTGTACTCCTTGCCAATTACTTTTATGGTATGAAATCAAGAGAGATTAAATGCGTGTTGTCTCTCGAACGCATGGGAAAGGAAATACATACAAACAGGATTTTGGCTGGGAAGCCTGAAAGAAGGAGGAAATTTGGAAGACCTGAACGTAAACGGGAGGATGTGTGCTGGGTTAATGTGGTTCAGAATAAGGAAAAGCGGTGGATTCTTGCAAAAAAAGCTATGTAACCTCAAGATTAATAAAATGGGTGAATTTCTTGACTAGATGAGGATCTAAACTTCCGAAGAATGACTCTATTCCATGGAGTTAGTTAATCATTAGTTAGATAGTTAGTTGTCATTAGTGACATCTGCAATGAAAATAGTCTAGGAGCAATAATAAAACATTATAGCAATAAGAATCAATCAATAGCATTGTAGTTTGATAAGCTTAATGGAACACAAAACCTGTATCTGGAAATTGCAATTACCGTACAAGAATCTTTAAACCCAGAAGCATTCTCGACAGTAACATCATCGCCATCAGCTTCAAGAATTAGGCCTTCTGGCATGTTCTGCCTTGAAGGCAAAGAATCCACCAATATGAGATTAGTTTGGCCTATGTTTTGCTGGTGTGTATGTTTATATGGCAGCAGCATACACGACAGTCGACTCTATTTCAACCTTAACACACGTACATACCATTCGCATTTTCAGTGTTCTGTTTGATCACCAAGGTGATATTGGTATTATATTCATGTTCGACTAATTTGTAGCCAGATAAGCTTCTCAGGATTTCCATGTCTGCCGGTACTACTTCCAGTGTATGAGGCGTATTTCATGTCCATATATATATATATATATGTGTGTGTGTGTGTGTGTGTGTGTGTGTGTGTGTTTGTGTACACATACATACATTAAAATATATATATATATATACACACACACACACACACACACACACACACGCACACCCCTAAAACTGTACTATAATTAGGTAAAATAATGTACAAACATGCAGTAAACCTCCTAATTTTTGACCTTTTTTCGGCCATCTTGTGGGAGATATTCAACAAAGAAAAATACAATAATGGCTAGTTATGTATTTGACCTCTATTACTGCATATCTATGACAGGCATATTGCGGTTGCTGGAATATGGTGAAGTTTCTTTTACTTTGCACTTATTCTTCTACCCCTCATAACATCCGTAAGACCAAATGCGTCTATCTTGTTCGATAATAAGTGAACAGTTCCATTAGAATCCAGAAGTGACGTGGTTTTCCAAAGACTACGTTGAAATACCAGGACAAACTCCATTGCTTCATAAGAATTAACCCAAAGAAGTTTTCGAGTTTACCCACATTTCCGAAGTTATTAAAATCAAAATCACTTCTAGTGAAGACTGTGACGATGTACTGTACCATATCAGATCCTGTCCAGAGACTAAGGAAAAGTATAAGCCTACTAATGGACACATTGCTTGTTGAAAAGCAAACAAATTTGCGATAACATATGTCGAAGTTTACTCAGTTCTATAAGACTTGAGAAGCCCAACTTCAAGTGTCGAGACAACATGGAATACAAGTCCAGGAAGAAGATAAATTTTGGAAGACCACTGACAAGATGGCTAGTAATTGCAATAGGCAACATGACACAATATATTACAGGTTTATGCTGATAGTGGCTTTTGGTTTACTGTGTGAAACGACTTCTACATCGGCATTGTCTTAGGGTCCTGCACTCCTGCCTGAGAACAAAAATTCAAAATCAAATTTCTGGACATTCATTCAACTTAATAATTAACTCTGTGTCATTGTCAAGGACAAAAGACGCTGATTTTAAGCCGTATTCAGGAATAAAAGTCTTAAACATGAATAATCAAAATTAGCTCTCCTTTATTTGTGGTATAAAAAGTAATTCTTTCTAACACAAACCCAAGATAATGTTGAAATGCGCAAGAAAGCAACTAATGACAAATTTTATTCCAGAACATAAGGGAATATCCCCTACATCGGGTGAGAATATAATTTTTTCCAGAAGGAATTATTCTGTGTAGGAGGCTAAACAAAAATACCTTTGAGCTACAACAACGTGCATCACCCGTGAAAGATATTTGGACATTCACACAGCAGCCCTAGCCGTGAAGAAAGAAAAATATTTAAAAATATTTTTCTCCAGTGGCAAGGTGGCTGGGGCGCGAATCTGATCACCCACCCCCATGTAGTGCAAAGATTAAGAGTGTTTTGTTCTTTTTTTTTTTTAGAGAGAGAGAGGGAGAGCAACAAAAGAAGAATATTTAGTCCCCACTGTATAGAATAGATATATTCAGTAAAGTCTAGCTCTTTTCAATTCAGTTTCGACAGATAGTTGAAAAAG
>Ga0209629_10001309_pt1 | contig 15529 bp, 23 predicted proteins | sample TergutCu122P5_FD_187286 | JGI IMG/M metagenome (GOLD analysis project Ga0209629, IMG submission 187286) | Cubitermes ugandensis P5 segment gut microbial communities from Kakamega Forest, Kenya - Cu122 P5 (SPAdes) (version 2) | ecosystem: Host-associated > Arthropoda: Insects > Digestive system...
CATATTGGAGCTGCTCCTATTAATCCAAGTGAGTTAGCTAGAAATTCCAAATATGTCTTTGGATTGCCTGCTCGCTATAATTTTGCATTTTTAACAGGATTTGAAGAGGTGCAGCAAATTATAGATAGCAAAGCTGTTGTTGCTACTGAAAATATAAACAAATAATACTAGTGAAAAAAGCATCCATTTAGACTAAAAGAATGGGTGCTTCTTTAATGATCAGACTGTTCATGAACTGGAGAAATCCTATGTTTACTACTTATGTCGTCAAATATCGTCATTTATTATGCAAATAGCCCTGACAAAACTCGCTTCCGATCTTATCTTTAATGGTAAAGCCATTACTTCAAACTTTTTTATGCCTATTAGGCTTTGTAAATTTGTCAAGTTTTCCAAAACAAATATGCCCTTTCTCAATAACTCTTTATGAAATGTGAAAGGAGGATAGTCAGGTGAAGGCATATCCATACCTAACATCTTAATCTTTCGTGAAAGCAAAAAATCCGCTAATTCATCGCTGACAGTTGGATGCTGGGAAAAATATTCTTCTTGAAAATATTTTTTATCAAAAGCACTAAATGTCAAAACAATATCTTGCTTACTAATCATTTCTTTATAGATTGGTTTCATTTCGAGTGTTTTCTCGCCTCGAACATCAAGAAGAATGCCTCTTCCAACAAAGCCATCCAATGGAAAGTCTATTACAGTTCGGGAATCATTTATCAAATGCATAGGTATATCAACATGGGTTCCTGTATGAAAACAGGATTGCAATAAATACGCATTGTAATAATCCTTATCGATAGTTTTGATCCTTGTTAATGTTGTTTTAGGATCACCAGGAAAAATAGGCGTATTCTCATCTAAAACGTGAGAAATATCAATTAGTTTCATTTATAAAACCTCCAGTTAGATAGTTAATTATTCGGCTAACGACCTCTTCAGCATCAATATTGGTCGTATCTATTCTAAAATCGGCGTAAAGTAATTTTACCTCTTTGTTTAATTCTTTCGCCTGCTCTAAATTGACTAACCGGCTTGTGTTGCGTTCTCTTTCATATGTTCTCATATGGAGTGATTTTACCAACATCATCACCGTCAATTAAAGCAAAGCCATCTGGTAACTTTGTATGTAATTTTTTCATTAAAGTAGTTTTGCCTACTCCAGGAGCTGAATTGACAATATAAACTATTGATTTATCCATCAGTATTCACCTTTAATTCATAAACCTATCAATATTAGCAACAACAAAATCTGTTGCATTATTAATAAAATCCATATTACTTTCATATGTTACAATTTTGTTTAAAGAAATATCTTGATGCTTTTTATTATTATATAAAAAATGAAGTATATCATCTTTTTGCTGTTCTATTTCTTTAACAAAAATTATATTTTCTAAATTGAGCCCTTTTGAATTTTCAAGATTCATCCAATAAATTTTTTTATTTTCAACTCTTAAAGCCATTTCAATATCTATTTTTTCAAATTCTTGATGATATAAATCTCCATATTCATTTCCAAGATCATATTATTTTTCGAGTAAAGCTTGCAATTTTGGTATATCTTTAAATAATAAATCAGCAACGAAGTCTGTGTTTATACTATCATAGTCATGAAACGCAATATCTCTAAGTCTTATCAATTGCTTCCATCGTATGCTTTTATCCAAGTCTTTAAATGAATCATCAAGCTTTTTTATGTTTTCTCCTATATGTCCAATGTGAAATATTGTTGAGGCATTAAATTCTTCATATCCTTTTTTATATTGCTTTGTATAATCCTTAGCCGTATTTATATTGTATTTATCTAAAATACCCGATAATGCATTTAAGTGTTTAATCAAAAGTTCTTTACAATCCTTTGCCATATATTAGTATACTCCCTTCTAAAAGGCTTTCACGATATACAGAGTTTTCAATGCCGGTAACAGTCATTATATCAATATGTTTTTCTAAAATGGCAGATAATTCACTATATATTTTTTCATAATCCTCAACAATATCGTCACTTTCAATAATTATATCTATATCGCTATCTTCTGTTGCTAAACCACGGGCATATGAACCAGTCAATATTAATGTTGAGACTTTTGTACTTTTTATAAAATCAAGAAATTTCTCTTTTAATTCAACTAATTTATATATCTTTTTAGTATTTAAAACCATTTGGTAATCTTCGGGTTCAAGCTTTTTAAGGAGCTTTACTTTTCCTTCTGATATTCCCAGCAATTGCGAAACATATAAATTAGGTACATTATATTTATCGGCATTTTTTATCACTTGAAAAATATCTATTGTCTGCATAATATCACCTCAGAAAATTATTTTTGTATGTATTTAGTATTTCAATAGACTCCAATCTTTTCTACAATACCATTCTTTAACATTTAAGAAAGAGCAGCCTCAACTATGGCAAGGTCTGAGGAAATTTTAAAAGTAGTCACGGTGGCAAATTCAAAGAATTTATCCTTTGTTGTTTTTTATTATTAAAAATGTATAACCATCGAGGCGACCAACTTTCCCATTGTAATTTTTCTATGCACTCACTTTTTATTCTTTCATATGTTTCGGGAACTTCCTTTCGCAATTCTGATGACATCGTTATGAGCTCACTAAAAACATTACACCATAGTTTTTTATTTGTTTCAATTAAATCAACTATCTGTACTGGTATATTGTTGTTTTGTCCCCATATATCAAGTTGTTCGCTATTGTTACCACAAAATATAGCTAATTTACCATTTGGTTTAAGCATAAGTAAACATTTATCTAAAATTGCATACAATTCCTTGTCTGTTTGAGTGAAATGTAATGAATCACAGAAACATATCAAATCAAAAGTAGACTCTTTAAATGAAACTTTACTCCCATTTCCATCTTTTTGTTTATTAAATATGATTTCGATAAAATCAAAATTTAGTTGCTCTTCGCCTAAAATTTCATAATCAAAAATATTATTTTCATTAAGTTTTGGTTCGATTTTGAAGAATGAACAGTTGTTTTTGATTGCCCAAACACAATAAAGATGTGATATTTTTATCATAAAATATTATTCTCCTACTCACAAATCACTCTGTTTGTATTTATTTTCTTTGTTTTAAAGTATGTTTTTTTTCAATTGTCGTGACGTGTCACGACAATTTAATAATCATCGTATATTCAACCCACCAGTTGATGTAAACTTAAACGACCAATTACCATCTGTATCTTTTGTACTTACACCTTCAAGGGTTATTTCTTTCGTGATCTCAAAGCCAAGTGATTTGTATAGTACAATCGCATTTTTATTCCATTTCGTAACTGTCAATTTTATGGGAGAATCTCCACGCTTCTGCAAATAACTAATAGCAAATTCCATGAGTTTACGTCCATAACCTTGCCTTTGATATTTTAAATTCACAGCCAAGTTTCCAATTTCATTTTTAAAACAGGTCACTGTGCTGATGATTTTATCGCCATCTAAAAGCAGGAAAACATTTTCCTTTTGTTTCATCAGTTCCTCAAAGTTATCACAATATTTTTCATAAGGCTGAATATTCAATGCTTTTCGCATTTCATAAAAACAGTCATCGATTAAATTTTTATACTGCTCGTAATATTTCTCATCAAAGGTCATAAGTGATAAATCTGATTTCACTGTGCCACCTTTATATTCCATCTCGTAGATTTCAAACCTTACTATTTGCTTGTTTTCCATAATAACCTCAATATAGTATATTCATTTTCTTTGTATTTGCGACAAGATATTTTTTACCCCATAAGTTTAATATCATCTTCAGCCTGAACAATTCGTCTGTATTCTGTTGGCGAAACACCCATTTTCTCAGTAAATTGCCTTATAAAATATGTATCATACCTAAACCCAAGTGCCTCCGTAATTTCGCTCAAACCCAAAGAAGTATATTTCAGTGTCTCGCAAGCGATTTTCAAGCGATAGGACAATAAATAGTTGATGGGTGTTTGTCCTGTTTGCTCTTTAAACTTTTGGTTAAGTGAGGTGCGATTTAGGTGAATCAACTGGCAAAGAGTATCAAGAGTGATATCATCTGCATAATTTACATGTATGTATTCTAATACTATATCGATTTGCGACTTTTTACGGTTTATGGTACCTGGAATTTCACGACTAAAAAAAATATCTTGCAATAGGTAAAGTGTTTGCAGCAAATAGCGGCGAATGCGGCATGGCCAGTATCCATCGCTCTGTGAGTAGACTTCAGTTCCTATGATTGCAAGCCACTGGGAAATATGCAAATATGTTGATAGAGGAAGGTCGATAGCACCATCATAGTATTCGTCTCTTATTAAAAATAATCCCATGATGCTTCTATCATGACTTTCATTAACTGAAGAAATATCATCGGATTTCAATCCTTCAAAAGTAACATTTGAGTTTAAAAACGGTGGAGCAAAACTAAAGGACTTCGCTGCAAACCGTGAACATTCACCAAGCTTTAACTGATCGTATTGCGAAATTAATAGCATACAAGGGGCAGCCAGCATCATAGTTTTTTTATTCAGAATCAAACTTGCTTTGCCACTGGTAATGAGTATCATAGTCAACCGCTCAGAAAGTGGCTTGTCTGTAAATTTCTCATCAGCATTAAATTCTATCGGAAGCATGTTTGCAGTATATCGGCTGATTTGCGGCATCTTTTCACCTCCATCTGTAAATAGTATAGTTAAAAACTGTTTTTTGTTTATTGTACCACGCATATCAAATGGTTTACAATACAAAAGTAAATATGGTCAAACTATTATTTAGGAGGTATCTTATAGTGAAAAGATTTACTGAGCTTATTTCTATCTGTCTGATTCTGACAAGCGTGATGTATTCGACATATATAGTTAAGCCTGGAACTGTAGCTTATAATGTTCAGGCGGTACCAGTTTCGAGCTGTAATGTAGAATACCCAAAAACTATTACTTTTAAATCTGGAGACGGTTTAACTATCACTGCTGATTTATACATGACTGCAAATAAATGTGCTCCTTTTATCATTCTCTTTCATCAAGCAGGATATAGCAGAGGAGAATATAAAACTATCGCACCAAGACTTAATAAAATGGGTTTCAATTGTCTCGCTGTTGACCAACGTTCCGGTGATAAAGTGAATGATGTTGTAGATGAAACTGCTGCTGAAGCTGCAAAACTTGGTTTAGCAGTTGAATTTCCTGATGCATATCCTGATCTAGTTGCTTCTCTTAAATATGTCAAAAATGAATTAAAAGCCAGTAAAATAATAATCTGGGGCAGTTCGTATTCGGCTTCACTATCCCTTATTTTAGGAAGCGAGTATCCATGTGATATAGCAGCGATATTAGCTTTTTCACCTGGTGAGTATTTTGAATTTCAAGGAAAAAAGGTTGCGGATTATGCAGCTAATATAAAATGCCCTTTCTTTGTAACAGCTGAAGCCAAAGAATATATTCCTGATACAGCTAAAAGTATTTACGATAGTATCAAAGTATGCAATAAGGTATTTTTTAAGCCAGCTGGTATTGAAGGAGTACATGGTTCAAGTACTTTGAATAAAGATCATGCTAATAGCGAACTTTATTGGACCGAGGTAACTAAATTCTTATGTTCTGTTGTTAAATAAACTTTTATAACCGATTCTCATATTATAGTATGCGAATCGGTTGTTTTTGTTAATAAAACGAAAAAAATACTTATGGTATTGTAATTCATTTTATTATAAATCAGACCGTTATAATTCACTTACAAAGTTATAAACTTTTTTATTCCAATCCAATATTCCAAGTTTCTTTTGAGACAAGTAATAAATTTTATCTGATAATTCTAATGAAATTTGGCCCTCTAATTCATCCTTATATTGCTTTGGCACAATACAAGCATAGAGATAATCGGACAACACAATTTCATCCTTTACTTTTATTGGGTGATAGCCATCAAAAGTGTTTCCAGGGTGCTTGATTATATCTTCATACCTAAAATAAAAACGCACCCCTGGATTGAAATTTCCATTTTTCAAATCATCTTCACTGGAGAAATTTTCCGACAGGACAACATAATCTCCAACTGCGCAATTTCCCCAACACAGCATTATATATTCAAAATAATCCGCCGGATCATTCCAAAGGCTGTCACGTTTTTCAAAAGCAAGTTCGTCTGCGGTTTTTCTGTAAACTTTTACAGCAGAGAGCAGTTTACCGCAAGACAATATTTCTTTAGCAGCTTTGATATCTGTCCCATGATAAACAAACTCATTTTCTATAGGGATCGAGATATTTTCTATTATTTCAGGGTGATCGACAGCATTATTTATAATGGCTAAAGTTGCTTCGTCTTTGCATACAATTTCAGTTTGACGACCATACGATTTCTCGTAATTTATAAAATCAAGCAAATTTTTTAACTCTGATGATGTGATATTTGGATAATTTGTTAAAGAGAAATAATATATCCCACGTTCAATTACAGAAGATTCATGATTTGAAATATTAATTACCATATTTTCCCTTAAAATCCTTTTAAACATAGTGTGTAGCACCAAAAAAACTTCTGTTACAACTTATTCTCGGTTATTTCTGGTTAAATAGATATGATTAACATAGTCAATTAGTTCAAGTTCTCCTTCAATCTCGCACTGATGAGGATAGGTCTTTTTTATCTTAGAAAAAGTATCAAGCAATTTTTTTGCAGCAATTTCATCGTTATTTACTAACACTTCATAAGCATATCTCATGCGTGTTATTGATAGATTGTTTTTTAGAACTTTAATAAATTTCTTAAATTTATCAGTATAAAGCCTTTCAATTTCATCTTTTCTATTTTCACATACTAATTCACAAAATATCATTTCAGAAATTAATAAGTTTTTGTGTATGCTATTAAGTTCAGGAACATCAATCAATATCTTGTTTCCTATTTCTTTTGCTTTTTGAAAATTCTGTTGATCTATAGCTCTTGAACATGCGAGAACACCAATACAAGAGCATAACTGATTATTCAAGTATTCGTCTTCTGGAATTTCAAACAATTCGGAAGGCATGTCTTTTAAACGAATTTCATCTGTTATAAGACCATTAACCTTTAATTGAATCCAGAATGCTCTTTTAACAACATCGTTTTTGTTAAGGTGCAAAGCATTATATCCATCATTATTCACATATCCTGCGTGCCTTGGTATTCCATTTGTTAATGCAAAGGCTATACCTATTAATACCAATAGAAGCAAGAAAGGAGATAAATATAATATATTTCTAAAGGATAAAAATAAAATCAATGCAATAATAGACAAAAATAAATTTGCTATACTTCCACCAAAATTATAAAGCATGCATGGAAAAAATCCATTATTAAAATCTGGAGGTGTCATCAAACATTGTCCACCTGTTCCAGCTAAACTAAAGCGTTTGCATTTTATCTTACTATTCTTTTTAACAAACATAATACTTCCAATTCGAAATGAAGAAAATTTGTATCCTGTTAAAAGTCCAAAGATCAAATGACCTGATTCATGAACGATGATTTGAATTAAATAAGCTAAAAAGATGCTTATAAGTAAAATTACAAGGATTAAAACTTTTTCAAATGTGCTATTTTCTTCAACATTATTTATCATGAATTTTGATATAATAAAACCTATCATTCCACCTATAAATAAAAATAACAACTGACTAAATGAAAATTTCTTTTTCATAATTGAATCACACTCCTTCATTATTACTTCTATATTACTTCTATTTTTTTCAATTCTCGTTAAAGTATCACGTGAATTTGATTATAATATTGACAAGGTTCTATAAACGATTCTCTCTAACTTAATTAAAGTTTTTCATAATTATTGAACATCCTGCAGCCATTGAAATCCCGGAAGACGATATTTCGGTGGAATAATAGATTCATCTATACCAATTATTTGACCATAATAAATTTGATATGAATTATCCAGTGCTCCGTTGTTGCAAAAATAATAGTAATCTTCAACTGTTGCAGATGGTAACAATTCTTTTGGAAAAATTTTAAGCGAGGTAAAAAAACCGTTTTCTTCGCCTTTAATATGTCCAGAGTAGTTCCCATATTCAGCAATGTTTCGCGTGGAATATGACTCTCCAATAAAGCCTCTTATCATAGATGCTAGTGACAGACCGATTCCAGCTACAAAGATGATAAAAAGCAAAGCAATCGATGAATTAATAAGTATTCGGTGCTTTTTAGTATTGATTTTATATTGTGTTGCCTTGGAAATCTCTACGAATATACTTTGTGCGTCTATTTCGTATTTTTCTCTGCATACTGAACATTCTTTTATGTGCTTTATAACTATGGTTCTGTCTGCTTCGCTAGCAATTCCTTTTTTAACAAGAGGAATCAAATTCTGAACCGATTCGCAATCGTATTCCATATCCATACTCCTTATCCAAAACCAGTTTTTGTAAAAATTGTGATACTTTTCTCATAAATCATGAATCCTTTGAAAATAAATGATAATCATTCATCAGTGAATTCTTGATCTACCTGAACTAAAATATCCATAGAATATTATTTCCATCAAAATATTTATACTGCTTACTCAAATTGTTTTTTATTTAGAAATTCATCCCAAATTGGGTTGTCTAATTTCATGCAATCTACTAAATCCTTGTAATCTGCTCCTAAAAGATAGCGACCATTAACAGGTAATATGATGACAAATTTATCTTTATCAAAATAAAAGCTATACTCACAATCATAAAAACTGTCTCTGAATGTATCATAAAGCTCTTTTGGTGCAGGTTCACCTGTATCTATATTAGTGAAAATATTTTCATTTATCTTTTCTTTAAAAGACTCGTCGAATAAATCGCTGGCAAGTATAACTTCTCCAGTAGTCATATCGATATTTGCACCGTAAAGTATATAATTGTCTTTAGTATCATCATCTTCCCCACTCAATAAACCTTCGAATAAGATGCTTAATAAGTTCTTGCTATTGTAAACAAAAGTACCATTAATATTTGATTTTTTTACTTCAAAGTGACCATTTATCTTATAATAAAATGGTTTGGTTGCACAACTTTCAATTTTTGAATTAATACAGCGTCCTAAAAAACTCACATCAGTATATGTGTAATGAAGCTTTGGGCAGTTTAAAGGAATGTTGCAATCCTGTTCGAGATTTTTTGTATCAAACTTATAACCTCCATTATCATCATATAGTTTACTTAATCCTTCACCAATTAGATCTTGTGATGATTTCTTCGAATTATAGTCGATAAAAATATAATTTATTGATGATGCAGTTTCATCGAGTGTAAATGAAATATTCAAGTCATCCATCGAATAAATAATTTCGACATAATATGTATTAGGATGATATTTTTGAATGGTGGTAGGTCGTCCATATAATTCAAAAAGCTTTTCTCTTGAATCCCCTACTTTTATTCCTCTGTAGGTCTCTATATCTTGTAAGCTTACTCCTGTAATATATGAGTCTCCATTTACATCCATATAGTCTTTTATAAATGATATTGCTAAACCATGTTCTATATCATACACTCTAGGGTAAGTAAATGAGTAGACTTCATATCCATTGCTACATGTATTAGAGAAAGGTCTATTGTTATAATTCTCAGGGTATCCTAAGTTTTCTATTAAGCTTTCTGAGGTGGTATCATTTTGAATGGTAAAACCTTTATAGTTTACTTTAAAATCCTCATCAACAAGCTGCTTTTGAGAATATTGCGATGCTTCTTTTCTTATCGATTCAATTTTATTTGCTTCTAGTTTATTCGCTATCCCTAATGTGGTTATAATTTATGTTTTATACCTAACACCTACCTTAAAACTATATTCATTATTGTAAGAGGTTCTTGTATCAAACTTGTAATCAATCTTTATAATCAATCTAATTTGATATATTAATTTAGCAAGTATTAGCTTAACAAAAAAATTAACTCAGAAGTTTTTTTCCCCTATGTTAATGTTATAATCTGTAAGATTAATCAACTCCTTTATAAAGAGTTCTTTTTCATTAATTTTGACAATGGAATTAATGCTTCTTATTTCTACTTTTACAAATGAGATCAACTTAATTTTGACGCCAGCTCCGTCACAATTTAAAATTATTAAAATTGCATCTATTAGTTTAACAAAAAAATCTTAGTAATTTTCGGGTGTAAATGGAAATTTTCATTATATTTACTCCCAATATTGTATCAGATCTTGTCTTTACACAAAAACACACCATCTAATTCCGAATTTATCAATTAAATCCGCTTCTAGTGGACTATAACTACACGGACCTAATGGCGAAATAATTTCGGCTTCATCCTTTAGTTCATCATATATTTTTTGAACAATAGTTTCCTTACCTTCACCAAAATGCAAGCAAAACATCATAGTATTGCCTGTAAGTGTAGTTTTTTCAGTTAGTTCACTTACTGCCAATATCTGTCCATAAACATCAAGCTCAGAGTGCATCAACGTTCCATCTAAATTAGGATAACTACATACGACTTTAGCATCAAAAGCATTTTGATAAAAAGCAAGTGCCTTATCGCTCCCTTTAACAAAAATCTGCATCATTGACCTGTACATTTACCATATCACCCTTTTTTTTATTTTTTTCATAAACATCAAAACTGAAATTATTATTGAGAACTTAACCATTTTAATAGTAATAAATATATAATACAATAAGTTATCATAAATGTTATTATGGAAATCCAGTTTATTTTAGTTTTTATTATTTTCAAAAACATTAAAACAGAAATTAGTATAACTATAATTGGCGAATAAAAAGCTAAAAAAAACCAAAAGGATTGACTTACCAATAAACGTTGACTTACTAGTAAACGCATAAAACCAAAGGGTTGACTTACCAGTAAACACATAAAAACAATAGCTACAACACCAAGTATTAAACCTAAACAAATATGTTTGATTATTTTAGGATGAGATTTATTTTCCATAAGATTAATCAACTCCTTTATAAAGAGTTCTTTTTCATTAATTTTGATAATGAAATTAATGCTTCTTATTTCTACTTTTACAAATGAGATCAACTTAATTTTGACGCCAGCTCCGTCACAATTTAAAATTATTGATACAAATCATACTAAATATTGTTAACAAATTCAATGTTAACTTAACAAAAAATAAACTTACTCATAATCATCGTCTTTAGTTTCATAAAAATATTCGATATTGCGTAGGACTTCACCGCTTGCCAAGAGTTTACGGCGAGCTAATCTTTCTTTAGCCTGCGATAGAATTTCTTTTATCTTGCACTCAAACTCAGTTTTCGGAGGTAAAGATGTCCAATACTCAGCTACTGCTATGCCTTCTTTATCAAGTTCTAAAAGTTCTACCTGCTCTCGACTCGCAGCTGTACATAGAATAATTCCAATTGGCGGATTTTCATGTTCTTGTCGTTCATATCGATCAAGCCATTTCAAATAAAAACGCATTTGTCCCAATATAAGCAATATCGCTTTTTCCAAATCAGCTTCTGCAAAATTGTCTTTCAATTCAAGCACATCAAGCAAATACGGATCTTTGAAAACATTGAAAGGTACATTGGAAGCATCGGAAACTTGTGTGTTTGCGATTTCTCGTCGTTCGAAGGCTTTTCGGGATATTTGACGGCGTAACTCTTTTGTACCAAAGCGACGTTCAGCTGATTCATTCGCATAAAACAATCTCGCCTCATTGGATTTTAACGGTAAAATTTCAATAAAATGTGACCAACTTAATTTTGACGCCAGCTCCGTCACAATTTGAAAATCGTTAAAATTTTCAGCAAAGCGCATCATTCGGCGCAAATTATGAACATCGAATGTTTTACCGTATTTCAATAATAAATAATATTAGCTACGTACTCAAAAATTTGCGATTCATCAATTTGAGTTGCCTTTGCAATAGCAAGCTCTTTTTTCTTTTTATTCATATTGTTGCTCCTATATACATTATATGTTTTATGGCAAAAAAGTTGAGTCTAAATTTTACTTTTTTAAAAAACTATACTATTAAAATTGTTACCAAAAATAAAATATTTAATACCAAAAGTTTCTAAAGATTTTTAGCATTTTTTTATGTACTTTTTAATAAACCCTAAATTTCGCCGAACTAATTCCATCTCAAGTGTCTCCCATGTCTCCATAACGAAATCCAATGAAAATTATCTAAAAATATCGTCGAAACAAGGGTAAGATTTAATATTAAGTTGTAATGATCACGCTCTAATGATTTCCATATAATCGCTTGTAACAACCTTTTTAACTAAAGCTTCATCGATTATTCCCTTTAATACATAGTGCTTCATATCTCTATCGTCTAAGGTCACATTTATGGTCTTTTTAATATACTTTCTATCCTTAACTCTTGAAAATGAAGCTAATTCCTCTTTTTTAAATCCTATCACTAATTTCAAGAATTTTTCTAATCGATCCTTTGCAACTTTCACTTTAACGGTTGTAATGTTTGGTACTATTCTATCCATAACTTCCAGCTTATCGTCCAATTGGCTTTGAGTCGTCTTTGTTAAATCTATATCTTTAGCTAAAACCTTCACTTTAAAACCATCATTTAAATTTTCTAAGCTTGCATGTTCAAGAATATAAAGTTGATCTTCTCCATTAAACTTTGCTAATTCTTTTGCTGAATTTAAGTTTAATTCCTTTTTAGAGACCAAAGTCATAGCTTCAGGACAAAGCTTCTTCAATGTCAAATAATTGTTGATTGTAGCCCTTGAAAGTCCAAACTCATCAGCAACAGCTTGAGCTACATTGATCTCATTTTTATATTTTTTGCTCCTCTTTAATAATTCTGCTCTCTCAAATATCGCTCTCATTAAAGTATCTCGCCCAATGGTTCTGTAGCTTAAGTTAGCATCTATTATTAGGGATCGAACGAAATATTCATCAATTTTTCCTTCAATCACAAAGCAAGGGGCAAATTTAAATCGCACATTTTTTGTATTTTTAAAGAGATCCTTCAATGCATTTAACCTAGATAGACCGCTAATAACTATATATTCTCCATTGTCCAGTTTATTCACTAGAAGTGGTGTAAATAGACCAATATTTTGAATCGATGCCATTAAATCAAGATGCTGCAGCGTATTAGGTCTCTCAAAATAATTCCAGTCTCTTTCGTCTTCATTTAAAATCTCTATATCTAAATATTGAAAATTCTTAAATAAATCTATCCCTTCAGAAAAGGTTCTCTCACGGAGTTTCTGCACCTTTATATCATGCTCCCTTTCACTTTCCAAGTCTTCTTGTAGAACAAGCTCCTTAACATTTTTATTTTTAAGAGGAGCATTAGGCATTAAATCATCCCCTACTGATACATCGATTTTTTCACTTAAATAATCAAAATAATTCATAACTTACCTCCAATACATTTAGTTTATTTTATCTTATGATGAACTATTGAATTTTGATACAAATTATTTTTTAAAAAAACCCCTAGATTTCTCTAGGGTTTTTTCACTAATTCTTCTTCTAAGATAGTGGCTTTAGTACAAGAGTACATCTTCACAGGTTTTGAACCTTTAATCTTGGTATTTCCTGCAATGATATAGCTTGCAAGGTCAAGTATTTGCTGATCTGTTGCAAATTCAGACACATCTTTTACAGATATGCTGCCCTTCTCGCCACTTGCCAATTCAAATTTCATAGTCAAATTTATCTTGTCCATTTAAATTATCCCTCCACCAAGTAATACTCGAATGTATTTACAACATCTTTAGGTGGAGCTATGAGTATCTCACCTATTTTTTGTGCCATTGCATATTTTTCATCATCGCTAGCATCACTTGACATGAATGCTATGGGCTGCTTCCTTTTCGTTATCTTGCCTAATTCATTTAAAGGTTCGTAATTTAATATTAGTTTCTCATTTTTTAATATTTTGAGTATCAAATTTGATTCCTCCTACATATAATATTTATGGAGATCGATTTTGATCCCTATAATCATTTTCAATATTATAATATGATCGAATAATAAATTTTGTTCATAAATTAAAAATAAATATTCATATAAAATTATTTGCAAATTTAAGATATTTAAAGATAATGCTTTTAAAAGTGAATTATTTAATAAAATCTTCAAATAATATGCAATTGAAATATAAAAATGAATAGTATATATTAAAGTCAAAGAAAGTCAAAGTCAAATCTAGAGGTGAAAAAATGGCAAAGCTTTCAGATTTAATAGAAGATTTTATAAAAACTTTGATTGATGATGATGGTACAAGGATTATCATCCAAAGAAATGAGCTTGCAAATAAATTTAAATGTGCCCCGTCTCAAATAAATTATGTGCTTACCACAAGATTTACCTTAGAAAAAGGCTATCAAGTAGAATCAAGGAGAGGTGGAGGTGGATATATAACTATTTTCAAAATAGAAAATTCAAGGTTAGAATTTAAAGAACTTCTCATGACTAGAATTAGTGATTCTATAACTTTCAATAGTGCTTTAGATCTAATAAAAAATTTATTTGAAAAAGGTTATATTTCGCAGAGAGAGTATATAATTATTAAAACAGCTATATGTGATAGATCTCTATCATTAAATATAAATGATAAAAATGCAGTGCGTGCTAATCTTTTGAAAAATATCTTGTTTGTTATTTTAAATTTAGGAGATGATTAAAATGTTATGTGATAACTGTCATAATAAAGAAGCAAATGTACACCTTATTCAAATAGTGAATGGGCAAAAGAAAGAAACCCACCTTTGCGATGTATGTTCAAAGGAAAAAGGAGAAGCTTTATTTGCAGCCAGCATGGATTTTGGAGGAGATCAATTTGATTTGAGCAACATCATCAGTGGTATAATGGGGCTTTTAGCTCAAAAACAAGATGAAGATGTGAATTTGGAATATGAATGTCCTAATTGTGGAATGAAATATAATGAATTTAAGAAAACGGCTCTTTTGGGTTGCGATAAATGTTACAGCAATTTCCAGAGTTTACTTCAACCGGTAATAACCAGAATTCAAGGCAAAATTGAACACACTGGTAAAATTCCGGATGGTCAGAAGGTAGAATTTACAAATAAAAGAAGAATGATAAAATTAAAAGATGAATTAAGGCAGGCAATAACTCTTGAGGAATTTGAAAGAGCTGCTGAAATAAGAGATGAAATAAAAAAAATTCAAAATGAACTTTAAGGTGATGAGAAATGATTAATTGGTTAGATTATAATAAAAATGAAGATATTGTTTTAAGTACTCGGATAAGACTTGCAAGAAATATAAGCAATCACCCTTTTCCGCATAAATTAAATGAGAATGCAGCAAAACAAATAGTAAAGGATATAGTAAATTCTATTTCATTAGACGATAAATTTGATTTAAAAAACATGTGGGAGATCGATAATAGAGAGAAAAATCAACTTTTAGACAGGAATTTAATAAGCACAAATCTAATAAAAAACTCAAATAAAGCCTCTCTCTTAGTCGACAAAGATGAAATTTTAAGCATGATGATCAATGAAGAAGATCATATGAGAATTCAATGCATAGTAGGTGGATTTAACCTAAACGATGCATTTAAAAAAGCAAA
>Ga0209629_10001310_pt1 | contig 15525 bp, 10 predicted proteins | sample TergutCu122P5_FD_187286 | JGI IMG/M metagenome (GOLD analysis project Ga0209629, IMG submission 187286) | Cubitermes ugandensis P5 segment gut microbial communities from Kakamega Forest, Kenya - Cu122 P5 (SPAdes) (version 2) | ecosystem: Host-associated > Arthropoda: Insects > Digestive system...
ACTGTTCCAGAGATTCTTCAGGCGGTAGACCGCTCCATTCGAACTATCAACACAACAGGCGCTGCTAAAGGTATCCTACGACTTCCACATCGCTGGCAACGGGTTGTACACAATGCTGGTGACGACACTGAAGGACAGTAAAACTTCGAAACATGTATCTATTTTGTATCAGTTGTAAATAAATAGTTGCCACTATTAAAGTTCCAACCCTCGCACATTCATATTGTGGGGCCGGCATAGCGATTCGCTAAGGGCTGGGCGGTCCGGGGTTGCAGTCAACACCGGTCCTGGGGCCCACCCGGCGTACTCTACAGTGGGTACCCGGTTTCCGTGCTGGGAGTGAAGCGGGCGGGGCGTGGCGTTGACACCCCACCCCCACCTAACCGCCGCGGGTAAGAATGAGTACAGCTATACCTCTACTCACCCTCTTTATATCACACGGCATGTTATGGGGTAATTTTTACCTATCGTTTACATTAAAAGTGCCTTTAGATTACGAAACTGTGTATTCTGGTGGGTAAATACTATTGTTATGGAAAAAACAATTTGCCTCCATTTTCGAGGGGTGCATTTCAACACTACAGATGGACGTCCCTTCAAAATGATGATAGCAACCAAGACGTCTCACAACCTCGAGACCACAGTCTCTGACTACCGCTGCGAAGAACTCCAATTATTGTATGTAGCACTGCGTTTCCCCAAAGAATTTTCTTTCAAACAGACAGAGAACATGGGTTAAAATTATTTACGCTTTTCAGATTATGATGTGATAAGAAATGCGACTGCCTACTCGTTTTGCAGCCTATTATAACGTACCGTCAGAGCACGTTCCTGATATCACTTGTCCATCAGCAAACAACAAACCACAGTCTGAGGTTTGCAGCTTCAGCTAAAAACCGGTGGCTTACGTCCACAACAAAATTAATGTCTCTGTATTGAAAAATTCACTATTCATGGTCTTATGTAAAATGATCTGTTCATAGGCTAGAAATTCTTTTCTGAGGGATAAGGAACGCTCTTTCAGCCTGGCAGATGCGATTAGATGTCAGTAAAGGCCCCGTGGTGGGGTATGTGGCATGGCAATTATAGCCTATGTTAAGGTATACTTCCAGCATTCTTATGGAAGGACTTGGTAAAGCCAAGAAAAACAGAACAGTCAGTACCAGGAAAATGTTTTGAACTAGGGACAACCAAAACGGAAGAGTGGCAGTCACTGTATCAAGTTGCTTTGTACCTCCAACGTCAGGACAGATCTACACTGATGATGAACAGCAGGTTCCTCCGAAATGTCGGTACACTTCTACCAGAAAACACGTGTCACATGCCAGAAAAATCCTCACAGTCACCACTGTGACAACCTCAGATCTCACTATCACGCTAGAACCCCATATTATATAACCTAAGACTCAATGAGATAAAGAAAACGTTTCTCTGTCCACGTCACGAGGGTATAAGGAGGGGGCAGATGTATTGGTCCACTCGTTCTTAACCTCGGCAAAACATAGAGATGAGTAGTTAAATTCACGCCCCGGCCATTTTAACCCCTGGAAAATAACCCCGATATTCACTCAATAGGAGGCTGGGTAAATCTTAGAGCCAGTCTGGATGCTTTGGAGAAGAGAAAATTCTCTCGCCCCTACCAGGACCCGAACTTCGGACCATCAAGCCCGTAACCTTCTCACTATACCTACTAATGCTACCCGGCTCTGAAGATTCTAACAGAATCGTAAAATAAACTTCAAATAAATACATAAATCACCAGCAACTCTCAGTCCCGACGTATTACTAACAGTAACCTACAATTACACTTTACTTCTACGATGGACACATAACCTTGTAAAAATTCTGTATCAATTACTAAAGCATGCAGGATTAATCTACAATCACGATCACAACTAGGCTGTGTAAATCCAAAGTGGTTATCGGATTTAAATTTTTACATAATATCTCACCCACGGCGCTTATTTCCTACAAAAAATTTCCTGCGTTGTTCATTAGTTGTTTCACAAATGTGTGGACAACTTTACCTTGAATGAGATACATGATATCCCTGATTCAAGATCTGTCAGTGAATAAGTTCATTCTAACACTTCTCTTGAACACAAGTGATGAACACTTGCATATTCTGGAACTTCATTAAGTGAGCACAGGCAAACCCTGCTAAAGTAGCTAAGACTGAAACATGATTTTAATACAGAAAATTTCTCATGCATGAAATTAAACTTTCAGGTTCCATGAAAAGCAGAGATTTCATGACTAGCTGAACGACTATTAACTCTGCGTGATTTCTCGCTTTCGTCGCGGTGTACTGCCGGATTGTTGTTTGGCGTAGTTGCGTTTGTCCCCGACGTTTCGGAGTAGCGCATCCCATCTCGATGGGTCCAGTTGTCCAAGAAGAGAGCTATATTCTTGGACTAGACCTTTCAAGATGGAACGATACGTTGTCCCGAAACGTCCGTAACAAACATACGAGTAACAGCCCAAAAGAGCGAAGACCCCGAGTATCAACTCCTCAATAAATATTCTGCCCCTCCTACTACAGAATATAAACAAGAGAAGGTATTTTTTTGTCTGTCTGTGGCGGCCACAGTTCATCACAAAATGAAAACAGGAGTTTGAAATTTTGCAGGTAGATTTAGGACGATTAGGAGACATGCCGATCCAAAAATTATGAAAATCGACCAAAGGCATGTGACGCTCTGTATTCGAACTTCGCGTATGTCATGAAGGGAAGGTAATTATGTGACAGCACGGTGTGTGAAAGAAGACGCAAACATGCAATTCTGAAGTAGGTTCAGGATGATTAAATGAAATATGCTGCGCCAAACGTCATGAAAATCGATCCATGAGAAAGGAGTCAGGCCGAGGGTTTTTTTAAATGGAATGATGGGTTAAATTTTAAGTAAAGTAAAAATTGGTCAAGACGATTAAAAGAAACATTTATCTGTGTTTAGTGGTGAACTAGACTCCTGTCACTATGACGCTGTGAAGGTAACGAGATATCACGCATTTTTTATGATAAATGTACGCAACTTTTGCCGAAAATCGTTCCTCCAGATAGCTGCACTGCTTCGGACATACTGTTACTCTATCAGTTTTGGTACTTTCTACTAATGCAGTTGTTCTTCCAAAGCTCTTAATTTGCTGAGATCAGATAAATATGAAAAGCCTGCAACAACTTCCCGTTAAAATTTCAACGGTGTTTTTGCTAGTTAGTTACAAAGTAAAGGGTAAATAACAATTTCATACCAACGTTGCAAATAAGCTGTCCAGAGAATTAGCTACATATGGAAATACAAATCCAAGAAGCCCCTCCTCTTGCATTAGTCATCAAAGCCACTTAATCAAATGACAGGGCACAGTGCTATTTACTACTGCTCCATGTTCAGAAAGTCCCTGCTCCAATCCTACTAGAACAACTAATACCCTAAGGGATTTGGTGAATGTGTTCTGACCTTACAGCCAAATACTGCTAAAGTAAAGTGAAACTGTCCCTGCACATGCCATAAAGGCCTACTGAGAACAAACACACCCCTTGCCCCTACCAGGAATCGACCCACAGTGCCTTCGTTGTCCAGCCACAAGCCCATACCAAATATGTACTCTTGGTTGGAACAAATGCTAGTACCTTTCCTTAATCCTTTAGCACTGGCAATCAGCATACACATTAGTGCTTAGTGATACCAGCCCACTTTCTGGTATTTTGATTTCAAATTACAGTTACTCTGGTAGATGTGGGCATAGCCATACCAATGTCAATCACAAAATGTTTTCCAGTAATTCAAGACTGAGTTTTGAAATGGACACTGGAAATTATCTCCAGACCACTATAAATATGGTTCCATCTTACATGGTATCAGACACAGAATATCCATAATACTTTAAATTGTTGCTGATATGTCACTGTCAACATCAATCCTATTTTTCACATCTTTTCAATCAAAATTCTCTATTATGTCCTTTCTTAATATGTAACAGAAAACTCACTCGCAGCTTCTGCACAAAAATTCTGTTACAGACTTTAAAGTACTGAACACATTGTCTCATATGCAGTGGGTTCTTGTTTTGAACCTCATGAGCAACAAACCTCTTTACACCAGACAAGAAAGAGCTCCAACAGTCTAATATCATTCATGCATCAACAACCTCTGCAATAAAACTTGTTATTACTTTGTTAAAATAAAATCTTTAAAACACACAGCTTTTCAACAATTTCACATGCACAGGCTGCCCAGTCAAAGTTAAACTCACTCACTAAAACTAAGAAAGTTTCTCACATAACCTCTATGTAGAGAGGGAGATTACCATTCTCATTCACTGGTCTGAATATTATAAAAAAAAAATATGTTTGAAATTATTCTGGCTGTCTATGTCTCTCCATATATTCTGGAAAATTTCAAGGAGGCATCCATGGAAAATTTATGAAGAGAAAGCCTTGCAGAAGATGGACAAAGCTTCACAAATTACAACGTCCAGAAGAGATATGTGGCAGGACCTCCAAAGACTGGAAAATATTTGATGAAACTTCAAAGGACATAAAGTCTGACAGAGGCGTCTAGACATCTGACAATATCCAAGTCCTGGATGTAAGGTGATCCACACAGAACTGTCACAGACATGAATCTCAGAGAAATATACAGGAGAAGCACATTTGCTGGCTACTGCCTCCAATTGGGATAACAACGAATGTGCCTCCCATTAATGCTGAAGCTTAAAAAATAAAACCCTAAATACTCCAGTAATGTTCAACATTCATGTTATCTACGTAATGCAGCTGTACCTTACAAATTAATACGTGTGGCAATTAAAACACCGTAGATACATTTTAGTGTGTCACATAACACAGCATTAACAACAGCACAGAAGACAATACTGAAGCGTGAACGTGACACTGTCGACACCAATCAAGAAACGTCAGCTATTGTCACGCCAAATGACATACACGCGATGAACCACTCCCAAACCTCGCAAATGAATAAATTAAACACTGTTAGAAACAACAACCAACCAACATCTAGCACTAAGTAATTTGATCTTACCACCTTGTTTACGAACGGGCATTTTTGATAACTTGCAGAAACCTTCTCACTGTAATAATGGTTCGTGTCTGGGGTCGTCCCACAACTGTCAGAACCAATTCCAAAAATATATATATTACTGACACACCACTTCAAAAACTTCACGCTGTACTACTTCGAGGCGTTTTCGTGACACACTCTTTACAAGCAATTTTATACGCGCGGTAACAGACCGTGTAACAACATTCAAACCGAACACCTCCGAACATAAACATATAAACCCACACAATATGGCGCCCACAACTCTTGCAGCCGGGATTCCGACTGACGACTGATGTGATTGGTCGATGATGTTGAGCTACGTCACAAGATGTCCGCCCCGCCAAAGAGGATGTGATTTTGGATTCCAATCCACGCCAGCAAGTATGATATTTCCGCCATGTTACCCTGAGAATGTAAACGAAGAAATGGTTTAGCAAATTGTTAGTTGTGTTGGTGTGTCTAGGTTATGTTGTAACAAAGTTGATAATTTTTGTAATTATAGAAACGAAATTTTTAGACAGTGACTGTAACTGATGTACCTTTATTATATAGGGTGTTGTTATGTATACATGCCTGAAAACCCTTATCCAATTGTAAGAATGTGTTGATTAATTTCAATTTTAAAGAATATTGTGACTTTAACAAAGAAATGACATTTGTTTCAGATACAGTTTAATAATCTGTTTGTTAATGCAACTTCGAATGCTATATGGCATTGTACAGAGGGCGTCATGGTGATGTGCCCGAAGGGGCAATATATTTAAGCGAGCAAGAGGCAAAAGAGTACCAGCGTAGAGTTATATTTGGATGGAAACCACAGCGAGATGTGTAAGCAGGTGTAGACGTTTGAATTTAGAGTGAACTGTATAATGTGATGACCGCTGCTTCACCACATTACATCATTCAATGTCTTGTACAACGTAGGATCACTTGTCTGATTACGAACGTTGTAAATTATATGACAATTCTTCCCATCTTATAGTGACCTGTTTTCGAATTCACAGTTGTTGAAGACGTGTGGAGCTTTGTCCAAACGTGGGAAAAGGACATTGTCTAAACCTGAAGAAAAAGTTTAAGGTTATGATTTGCAAAAACAGTGTTGCTTGTTTTAACTTAATTACTGTAACTTCCGATGGCTGCTTTAAGTAATTTCATTATGATATAGAATATGCTAATAACAGAGGCATGATTGATCATAATGTAAAGACCTGCCATTTTTACTTAAAATTTAGTGTTTTCCGTTCTTGGCAAAGAGAAATATTTTGAAAAATCCACTCTTTTATAGGTAAGATAATTGAATACAGAGTAGTTAAGTTTAATGTGATGTTTTGGCCTTTTAGAATCTCTTTGTTTGATGTATCCTGTCCCTTGTCTTCAAAGTTCTTACTTGTATGTCCACTGGAAATGAACTGCATATTTCCCGCTGTACCCAAAATGTTCATGTATGCTTCTCCAGACACTTCCACTGCTATTCCTTAAAATTATACAGTACAGTTCCTCCTCAGAATCTGATGCAGTAGGCATTAAAACCAAGTATATGCTGCTTGCTAGTATTGTTACAAGATATATTTTGTACTGAAACCTATCGTGATGTTCATTTAATATGGAGACTGTGCACTCATAGTGCTCTAATAGTAACAAACACAACGTAAATTTTTCCCTCTGCACAACATGAAAGCATATGGTGGAGTGGAGGTATAGCTTTCAACACTCTTAACCTTGATGGTTAACGAACAAAAATATTTCATATATCACACACATATCAGTATTCTTTCTCACCCCAGGCCTCTTTGGTCTGTTCGTAGTAATTCGTGACAGACCAAATATCTTTATAGAGCTTTCTAAGCAGAATAAATAAGCATTTTTTTCCTCTAGCTTGATATTTGTAATTGTTTTGGGGACCCTGTTACACGTAACTCTCGTAAGTAATGATAGGCACTATCCATCACTTGTGCAATCCAGTGTTTTTTTAATTGGATTATAATTGCTTTGGACCTGTATCACTACCCCTTTTTGGACCTGGTAAAGGAAAGGAAGATGCACCCTTACAGATGCCTGGCCAAACCTTTGTTCATTCATCAAATAGTGTGCCAAAAAGGAACTCACTTGATTTTTTTTGTAGACCTTCTTTTCTTCACTCTTATCCTGTTCCAAGTACTGCAGTAAATAACAGGGTCAGGTAGGACAAGGAAAGCATGAACAATCCATAAATTTCAAAAAGGGAGGATGCAGTACTTACACAGAGGTTGAAACCAACATGCTACACTTAATTTAAGGAGGACCACCCTGATTATTATTCTCACACATTATTAGTCTCCCACATATTTCAGCCGTCTTGGTCCATTGCCAAGGAGTTTGAAACAGTTGTAGAGAGAATTGTATAAAAGTTAAAATTGTGCATATATCAGTAACTTGTTGATGTGTGCATCTTTTACACTTCTGTTGGTAGAACAAGAAAATTAGGCAAATTAAATGAACCCAAAGTGATGGGGAAATTGAAGTGCAGTTAGTTTTTTATCTGTCATAAATACATGGATATGAGTGTGTGTAATATATTATTGTGGTATGTTCACTGAGAGTTTTTTTATAGGTGGCCTTTTCGTTATGGTTTTGGAATTCTGAGTGCCTGCAGTGCATTGTCAGGCTTGTACATTAACAACTACTTCAGAAATAGATTAAGGCTGCATTCTTATGGTAGGGTGTCCAGTTACCTACCTCTTGTAGTACTTCCTTCAATTATGTCAGCATTATTTCATCATGAGGTATAGTATGTTTGCTGTATTGCTGTTTGTTAGTTTATACTATGCTTTTCCCTCCTATGTGAGGTACTGACTAGTATTTGTGCTACCCAATATCCATGTTTTAATGGAACCCAAAGGTTCATTGCTGTCACAACAAGAGGCCTCTCATTGCACTGTATCCTGCAGAGTGGTCCATTTCACAATCCCTATCCTGTGTCCAATTTAGAGTAAGAAGTTGTAAGATTTGTCCTAAGGAAGTCTTAACTTTCTACAGACTACCTGGGAATTTTGTGGAATGTGTTGGTAAAATACTATGTGTAGCAGTTTATTCAGAATTTTTCTAGTTTATACTTTCCTAAAAGAGGACAGAATGCATAGGTACCATGTTCTGCCTCCTGGTTACACACTTCATTCTACAATATTTTGTATGCAAAACTTTTATAAAATTTGTCACAGTAGCTGCTTTTAACCTTTTATCAGCTGAACGGGATACTGATATCCCATTCCACATATTTCTTCACAGACAAAAGGCAAAACACTGTCCCATACAGGTGCAGGTATGGGCATTGACAAATGAAGGTAACTGCTGACATCATCAGCTGCATTTAACAACTGGGCAATAATGGTTCATAGTTTGTTTGTAGTTGATAACATTGCCAGTCTGTCCAATCTATTGTGACTTATGGACAAAGGTAAATAATACTTTATTATCTTCAGTTCTAAGAAACTTCCCTCTTCAATTCTGACAGTACATAGTAGTGCTGCAGTAGTATTGTCAGGGCTTTTTTGTGATGTAATAATTTTTTATTATATCTTTAATAAAAGAAAATTTTACTGCTACCACAAGATAACTGTGATATATTTTCATTTTCTTTTGGTCTGGACACAGGGACAGGTGTCCATTAAAAACAGATCTATTTTTGTTCATTGTATGTGAAAGTTAAAGTTGTTCCTGTTCACGCTATGAAGGCATGTAGGGTGAGGAGAGTTGTAGATCCTCTCTTTCTTAGCCTTGGTGTTCAATGGGGTTGAGTGCTCAACATCATTCCCTAGTCCCTTTACCTCTGGGAAAGGATCCTGGTTTGCACTGAATATGCAACTGGGTAGGCCCCAGAGCCAATCTGCATGTTTTGGAGAAGAGAAAAATCTCTTACCCCTATTGGCATTTGATCCCCAGACTCTGCAGTCTGTAGTCTAGTCTCTATACCGGCTACACTCTCCCAGCTCTGGTTTTATCATATGTAATGTTCAGATTGTTAGATATAGCTGTTGTTGCAGGTAGTGACCACAAATATTTTGCTGCAGAATGTCTGTCCACTGTGTGTTGAGTTACGTGCATCAGCTATTCAAGTTGGCTGCTCTGTAATATATCCAGCTTTGTTAAGTCCACTAGTGAGCTTTTCGGTGAGTAGTTTTGTACATAGAGAGTGAGTCATTACACAGCTGGTATGTATTCATATTTTTCATTTTGTGTTATTGCATTCAAGCATCCTACAGCCTCCATTCAGTTACTGCTACCATCTTGTCTTCCCTAATACATTTGACCATCTTGTATGGCTCTCTAGAATGAATCTGTGGTGTCAGTGAAATAAAATACATTTATTTTTGTAATGTATAATATTTTATCCATTGCCAAGATCAACTAATAGTTATTTTATTTATGGTTTATTGAATGATTTTTTCTTTAATGCAGACTGTATATCAGATTAGAGATGGTAAGTTGACAGGAATCACAAACAAGGACAGATCAATGGGGATGTTGCCACGCAATGTTTGAAGATACTTTGATGGTGGGGATTGCGGAGAACAACACAAACCCTTTCAACCTCAGCAGACAGCAAACTATGTACCTCCTGGTTGTAACAGTGGCCCCAAACCACTTGGAGGGCATTTTTTTAAACTGTAGTTCATGAACCCTTTTGAGATTTTCACAGTGTGTTAGAATGTCAAAGGGAATTAAATGTGTGTGCCAGTGCAATCTTAAATTATATCTTCAAAACAACAGTGGTACAAATATTAATGCTTTGTTTGTTTTTATATGTGTATGTACGTGGTGCATTCAAGTTCTAAGGTCTCCTAATTTTTTTCTCGGGAATGGAAGCAGGTAGAAATGTGAAAGTCGTTGAAGAAGACGTGGCCGTTCTTTAGGTTGGGTGAGGCCAAATGGCAACACTCTCCTACCCGTTGAATGCTTGTGACGTCGTCGAGTGCCAGTAGTGTTTTAGATACTGAAAATGGTGACATTTACATTTGAAGAACAGCGCGTGATTATCCGATTCCTCCACTTGCGTGGCATGAAACCCATCGAAATTCATCAACAATTGAGTGAGACGTGCAATGATGGCGTTATGGACGTGAAAAATGTGTGTTCATGGGTACGACAGTTCAAAGAAGGCCGAACGTCGTGTGAAAACAAGCCGAAGGAGCCTCGGCCTCGCACTAGCCGATATGAAGACATGATTGCACATGATTTCCACATTTTCAGGTGGTCATGCCAGATGGTGTCCACAGATCCAACGGATATGCCGGCATTGGCAGCTATCTGTTATACAGTCAAGCGGCAGTCTTCCATAACCATTTGTTCCACTCACGCAATCATGTCTCCAGATCGGCTAGTGCATGGCCCAGTCTCCTTCGGTTTTTTTTTTCACACGACGTTCGGCCTTCTTTGAACTGTCGTACCCACAAACGCACATTTTTCACGTCCATAACGCCATCATTGCATGTCTCACTCAATTGTTGATGAATTTCGATGGGTTTTATGCCACGCAAGTGGAGGAATCGGATAATCACACGCTGTTCTTCAAATGTAAACGTCGCCATTTTCAGTATCTAAAACACTACTGGCACTCGACGACGTCACAAGCATTCAACCGGTAGGAGAGTGTTGCCATTTGGCCTCATCCAACCTAAAGAACGGCCACGTCTTCTCCAACAACTTTCACGTTTCTACCTGTTTCCATTCCCGAGAAAAAATTAGGAGACCTTAGAACTTGAATGCACCACGTATAACAAATTTTATTCTATGTATAACAAATTTTATTCCATTCCAGTTGCATGCTGGAAATATATGTTTAGCCCCTAGATTAATTATTTTGAGAAGGGAAATGATGCACGGTACTGCATTGAAAACTGTAGTTGCATTCCAGTAGTCCAGTTGGAAGAGTGTGATAGGGACATGCAGAGAGACAGGGCCAGAGAAAATTATCAATATACAAACCAAATGGACTTTGACTAAATTGTAAGTTGCTCAGTGTGAAATTTATTGCAATAATTTCGTAGACAAATGTACTTCTGGATCCAGTAAATTTAATGTTAGAATTGCCTCCCCCCCCCTCAGCACACTGAAATCACCAGTTCACCTGTACATTGATCACATTTTTGTACTTTTTCCTGTGAGAGAAGAAGCCTTACAATGGGCCACTGTTCCATCTAACAGACTCAGTTCCTGTCTAAATAAAATTTGTAAGAATTTTAGAGAAGGCCAAGGGGTATATATAAGATTGTAGCAAATATCACAGCTACTGATACAGTCTTTCTTTCTTTCTTTCTTGCAGCTTGCATCATATTACAACTCATACAAAATTCCACTAATTACAGATGATCCCAAAGGAGTGTTTACTTTCTGGAAAAAATTAATGAAGCATACCAGATACACCCTAATTACAATTGGTATTGTTCAAGCTTTTGTAGCCATGTGGCTTACCCACTGTGAAATTAAATCCTTCTATAAGGTACAGGCCATGTTGCATACAGAAAATACCAAAACTGAAGAACTGAAGAACTAGTTTTGAAGAGTGTGTGTATTTTACATAGACTGGAATACTAAAATAGTAGTGTGGTGTACACTGAAAAGGAAGTACATTATAGTAATTGTGCATAATTAGAAGTGTTAAATATGAGTCACCTATGTTCACAAGAGCTTATATCTGGAGCCAGGTGAATCCATTTTGCATTTTCCCATTCTACTTTGTAAGATCTGTTTTATTATTATCCTCCCATCTGTGTTTAGTTCTTCCAAGCAGCCTTTTTTATGCAGTGTTTCCCACCAAAACCCTGTATGCATTCCTCTTCTTTCCCATGTTTGACATGTTTCACTCATATTTCTTTTTTGATTGCCCTTATAACATTAGTCAAGAAGTGCAAATTGTTAAGCTCCTCATTATGCAATTTGCTCCAGCCTCCTGTTTCTCCTTCCATCTTATGTACGGATTTATCTTAAGCATCCTGTTCTCAAATAGAGTCAGCCTGTGTTCTTCCTACAGTGTGTGAGGCCAAGTTGCATGTCCATAAGAAATTAGATGCAGAATTACAATTCTGTCTATTAAAGTCTTTACTTTTGAAGACAGCAGATGGGAAGATTCTGAACCACCCTGCAACAACCATTCTCTGAATGTAGTGTACTCCTGATTTCCTTAGGAATGTAATTTTAGTCATTGTCATCCCTAAATGTTCATATTTGACATGTGCCTTATTTTCACAGTATCTGTTAGCCCAATAAAGGACCCACAACAATACACAAAATAAGCTTAGGACAAACCAAATTCATTCCATTGTTTCGTCCTACATGTTTGGTTTGCCCCAATCTTATTTTTTAATGTGTACTCTAGGTGGTTCTCTTGCTCTTTATATTCTATAATTGGCACATGCTTGTTGTGCAACTATATAACATGTATTAACTATATTTCTTTTGAGCTTGTCTTAATGACATGAGTATGTATGTGGTATTCTTAGCATTCACTACTTAGCCAGTTGCCATACAAATAACAAATGAAATTTTACTATTTTTCTTTATAGTGTTTATTTTTTCACCCACTAAATTAATGTCATCAGAAGCTGATGTGTCCCATTCAGTGTCATTCACTCCTGGTTTTCTTGGACATACAACTTAACACATTCAGTAAAAGACTTCATCCCCAAGAAAAGTTACTTCTTGTTCTTCTTCTAGGTGCTGAACTTCCTTTAGTGGTGGAAAGTTTTGGCCTTCTCAACAACATCTTTCCATTTCCCTCGATCCTGGATGCAGGCTATCCAGTTTTTATTCTTCATTTGGCCATTACCCTATTTGATGTTATCCTCCCATCTGTACTTGGGTCTTCCTTGTGATTTTTTGTTAGGGGTTTACATTTAAATATCTTCTTAACTGTTCTGGTATCTGGCATTCTTTGTACGTGACCAAACTAGCTTAGTCTTTGAGCTTTAATACAATTAGCTATAGTTTTATGTCTTATCAATGTATCTAGTTCTTCATTGGTTTTGATTCTCCATATGTGATTTTCTTTTGTGGGCCCAGATATTATTCTTAAAATTTTCCTCTGAAAGACTAACAGTTCAAGAAAAATTACTGTCTTAAAAAATTACAGGCTTCTATAACCGTGGTCTGAAATGTGTTGTACACAACACCCTTTGTACCTTGTTTGCCCCTGGCTTGCTCTGAGCAGTAGGTGAAACTCTTACGGGATATGGGGATGGTTCATCAAATCCACACATAGTCATCACTATTTGTTTATTTATTATTTTGTATTTGTGGTGTAAAATCTGAGCTTGTTCAGTTAATCAAATAAAATCATATTCTCACAACAGAAAACAACCTTAGCTTCTCCAGAAATAATAACCTTTGTTTTTATTGACTGCACTGTACACCACCTCACTCGTACCACTCACCTACACAACTGCTAGCATTAGTCACCCAACTCCATTATCTGCTGCTAACCGTTTCCATTTTCTCATTTAAGTCTTTCTGTACGTAACCCCTCCTTCCTATCACCAACGGTTCTTGGTGGTATGTAGGCAGTTTAAATTTATAACGGATGATGGTGGCCGGCAATCACTCTACCTAATTAACAAATATAACAAAAAGGTTTGGCTACAGTGTGTTCCAGCTGTGCCTTCATTCCTCACTGGAGTGGTGCTTAAACATGAGCATTATAGCTTTCACTGTCATGGATTTCCAAAAAAATATGTGTTCAGGCCAGATGCACGTAATAAATCAGAAGCATATCAACACGTGTAGGTGTAAATCTGTGACATGTGAACGTATGTCATCATCAGCAACAATTAGCGACCAACTTCAAAATGAGCAGAAAGAATGAATGGAACAGTACTTCTGCTTCCACATGTATGTTAATAACCTAGTGCTTACACAGTGGAACAGCTTTACATCAGGGGTGCGCAAATCTCGTGCCAAGTCGACTAGCTTTTGTATAGTTGTTCACTCCTAACATCAAAGAATGCACCTTTGACATAAAAATCTAGTCTTTTATTCCTGCTACTATGTTTGGGTGTCATGCCATCTTCAGGGGTTTTTATGCAAAAATTTTTAAAACTCGCGAAAATATAGTAGATTGCAACAGTAATTCATATTATGGCATTCATGCATTAATTTGTGACGAAGATAGTATCGACACTGATTGACATGTCTGTACCATCTCATTCACAAATTAAGAAACCTATATGTTGACACTAGCTGCATGAATGCTGTAATATATTATGAATTACTTTCGTAATCTAGTATATTTTAGTAAGCTCTAAAAATTTTGGTGTAAAGCTTGTGAAGATGGCATAAATGATGCCAAAATAAATAGGACAATGTAAGACTATGATTTTATGTGTCAAAGGTGCATTGGTTGGTGTTATGTTGAATGATTTAGTTAAGATGCACAGAATAAAGTGCCAAAATTTGTATAGTGGTAACTAATTTTTATGGGCCCTTTGTGTGGTATTTGCTTCATGTCACTCTTCTGGCACCCAGAATTTCCAGGTGGCTTCTAGAGCTTTGGGAAATTTGTGTACTTGAGCTTTACCTTACACGTTTACCATTAGCCTTGAAGTTTATTAATTGTTGGTGTAATTTTTGCAGCCAGACATTTTTTCATATCATTAGCTGCAAAAATCTCAGATTTCAACCTTGTGTAGGACATCTGAAATAGGTTGGGTGCCTGTTGTTCAACAGTATTGCTTATTACCTCTTCATTGTAATATATTGTTTGCAAAAATGCCTGGAAGGTCTTCATTATCTGATTTTAATCAACACTGGAATTTTTACAGGTTTCCCTATTATGAAGTTTCATGAAAATTCATTTGTTGGTTTTCAAGACATCACAAGAAGAAACACAAATGATATGGCTGAATAGGTGCCATTTTCTGACTTTTCATTGCCACTGCAACAAAAATAGCCTCCTGTACAAAGGGGTATGGGATCTCTTTCCCCAGGGGTAAAGTGGCCAGGGTGTGGCATTGACCTCCTATCATGGAGGGTAAGAAAGAGTAGAGCTATACCTTTACTCCCCTTCTGAAACTTCATGGCCTGTACTTGGTTGAACTTTACCTTTACTGTAACAAAAATTAGACAGCATTTTACCATGGCATATACAGCATACCTTGTATGTTTCAGTACATATATTAATGGATATTCTTAAAGAAATAATGTGAATTATAAAGGAAAGTTACATATACATGCATATGTGACAATAAAATTAAAAGAAAAATGGAACACTTACGGTAGTTTTTTTTTTATGTTCATGGTACCGTGCATCCTTAAAATATCGTGTAAGTAAATAACCAACGAGATGCGGCTTGTTTCACTTGGTTTATTAACACTACATGTTTCGGACACGGTTCGTGTCCATCTTCAGGAGTAGATATACAAAACTGTAGATGCAGCCACCAGTGTGTGTCAATGGGTGTGGGGTGGTATGTGTACGTTGAAACAGGATATGGTGTCC
>Ga0209629_10001311_pt1 | contig 15522 bp, 5 predicted proteins | sample TergutCu122P5_FD_187286 | JGI IMG/M metagenome (GOLD analysis project Ga0209629, IMG submission 187286) | Cubitermes ugandensis P5 segment gut microbial communities from Kakamega Forest, Kenya - Cu122 P5 (SPAdes) (version 2) | ecosystem: Host-associated > Arthropoda: Insects > Digestive system >...
CCACACACACACACACACACCAGACCGATATTTTCATGAAACCTATCACCACTACAGGCCACCCAACTTCTATAATGCCAAAATTCATAACATCAATAATACCAGTATGGCAACTATGTGAACTTGTGAGATGAGAGCAAGAGCACTACTATCTCATGCAGGTGTCTGAAATTCAAGTTCTGAAGAATACTGAAACTTCTGTTCATGTCACATTTCTGTTAAAATATAAAGCAACAGTACTGCAGTCATGCAAAATACGCGGTTTCAGCTTTATGGCATTGCAGACTGGCATGTAAAATTTTGTAAGGAAATGCATAAAAATTTGTAAACTGTAATTTAAACATTACTTACATGTCAACAATTACACATCTAACAACAGTACAAAATTCTAACATTGCATTTGACAAATATAGTCAGACTTTGTACTAGTAGAAAATATGCAAAGAAATGGATTACTAAATAGTCTAATCATTATTATACAGCTCATGATAGCTTCAACATGTGGCTTAAACACAGTAGTCAAGAAAGCAAACTAAGTAAAAAATAAAAGATTCAACTAACAATCTGCAATGCCCCACTGTTTCCGGCATGCTTAAGGGCAGTCACCTCTGAATCACGCTTACATTCATCAAGTTGCATTGACCTATTAACCTGACGTTATCTAAGAGGCTACCAAGGCTCTAAGATCATCACAGGGCAATGCTATCATATATCATTACCATCCTCTTTCATGCTCATTTGATAAAAGATGGCAGAGGACAATATCTCATGTAAGACCTTTCGCAAAGCATCCACCCAGGATGAAAATTAAATTTGCAGCTGTTCCCTAACCACGGTAATTTTAATAGTAAACAGCCACGTCACAGCTAAAACAGAGACACTGCATTATCATTGTGAACCTTGGGTTCAAGCCCTGGCAACTCTCTGAGATTCATGCTGGATGGAGTTTCAATGGCACAGTATTTCTGTTTCTGCAGTTTACCCCTGAACCATCATTCCACCCTCCATATCAATTTATCGCCAACCCCAAGGTGTCCATCTCTGGTCAGGCAGGACACTGTCACATCATATTTTTATGTTGGCTGTACCATCTGACACAGCATGACTGGTCACAGAGTAAGGAAGAACATTTCTTTTTATCACACCACAACACCCAAAAGTTACAAACCTATTAATCATATCTTGTTATAATTTACTTCTTCTACTGGTTTAATGTCAGTTCAATAAAAACAAGAGATGACAGGAAGAAAGTTGCCCTTGTATGTTGCATAGATTTTATAGACAGTAAATAATAAAACTGTCATAGCATGTCAATAATGCAAACTACAGACTGAACACACCATACCTCAGCTGGCAAATGTCATCGTTTTGTATCGTTTCTAGCTAAAATGTAGTTTCATGACAAAAGTCATACCAGTGCTCACTATGTGGAATGGCACACATTACAGACCATGTGCACAGAAGTTGGGAGAAACTAGGATAACCTACTGAAATCCACATTTAGAGAAAGAATGCTCATTTGACAGAGTAAAAGAAGACTGGTTGAATACCACCTTCACACTCTGAAGAGATGATGTAAATAGTACCAATCTGCACACACAACAGGAACAAATGTGAGACTTCACACCTGCACTCAAGTGCAGTTCAGGTCTTTGCTCTTCTAGGATGTTATATACATACACTAGCAGCTGGGTTACTGATGTTTTGGGACCCTTGTCGATGGAACCCACAGACTGTCCCAAAAGTCTGGTAACCAAGCACAAATCTATGGTGCGTAAACATCTCAGAAGAGCAGAGACAAAACAGAAACAGCCATTTTCATTTGCTGTAGTCAAGTTTTTCATTTGGATCTCTTGAAACACCTCTGTTGTATATGATGTGGAAAATGAAGTTAGGTATGGATATGCTGCATTCTGACAATGCATCAACTCAGCTGCCAAAAATGTGATGTGTTATTCAATGACACCCCTGAAAGAAAAATGCCAAACATGCATCAGTGTGGCAAAACTGCTGAACAATTTTTCAGTTAACAAAGACAACAAGAGAATCAATTTATATATAATGGAATCAAAAAACTAACTTACCCAAAGTCATGCTGCACCATAATCCTTTCTATGCATGCACAACTTAGATAGGGAAATTCTGTACCAATCTATGCCAGGCTGAAAAGAGAAACTGTTTTGGGCTTGTTTCAGTGTCCTACAACATTGCATTTAACACCTGGTGCTCTGGTTTGTTCAAAGTCATGTGCAAAAAGCAGCCATGTATCCTGTGTAATATAGCCATATTAAAAAGTGCACCAATGAGGAGTGGTGGCCTACTACAGGGTCATGACATCTGCCAGCAAAAAATTCATATAGGCAACGGCTGGGCAATAATGCTGGAAAAGTGCCTAAAAAAAGTCAAGTGAAGATGGACACAGTTTATTAATATCACAGTCATAAACCTGCTTATTTCTTAGAGGTGCAGAAATTATAACTTTGCAGCACAAATATATATGGTAACATCCACTAAATATGCATTCACAACAAATATGCCATTGGTTTCTTCTTCCTACAGTACTGCACCTCAAGGGCCATCACCACAAAACCCAAGACACAATATTATTTACAAAGATGGCAACAGTGTCATCTTATTGCACCAGTGACAGTGCCCCAGGACATTGCAGAGGAATTATGAAGTTATGTGAGGACAATACTTCCTTAAGAAACTTTGTACCAAATATAAGCATCCTTAATAAGATTTCTGTTTTTAAATTAAAATACGGCAATCCCTAATCACTCATGATATTTGATTTCAAACATGTATCTATTTTTAATCCGTGGGTTTCAGCAGACGATATATTTGCTGAAGGCACAGTTACAATGGAATCCCATATCAATTTCTTAGCTTTCAGATTTCAACAGCAGTGCATGCTTGTGTGATACTTTTATGAGGGGGTGCTGATAAGTCCTTAGCCTGACCAGGAAGGAAACAAGCTATACCAACCAAACTCAGGATTTATTCAACATACTCCCCAAAAAGGTGAATACACTTCTTAGCCCGTTGCTCTAACTTTTGCAAGCCACTCAAAAAAAATCCAGAAGGTTGTCCGTCCAACTAGGTCTCCACAGCAGCGATGACCTCTGCATCGGACGAAAAATGGCAACCTTTCAATTGGTTTTTCAGTTGAGGGAACAGGTGGTAGTCCGATGGGGCCAGATCCGGAGAATAGGGTGAGTGATCAAGATGTTGGAAGCCCACATAGGCCAGCTTCTTCTGGGTTGCAAATGCCCAGTAAGCCAGGGCACTGTCGTGCAAGAACAAGACCCCCTTGGTGACCTTCCCGCGGCATTTTGCCTTCAAAATGTCCTTCAATTGCACCAGCAGAGACATGTAACACTCCGTGTTGATACTCTGGCCCTTTGGAAGATAGTCAATGAGAAGGATGCCGTCTTGATCCCAAAAAATTGAGGCGAGAACTTTTCCGATTTTTGCACTCGGAATTTTTTGGGGCACGGTGAGCCTCTATGCCCCCACTCCATTGAGTGATGCTTTGTCTCCAGGTCATAGTGATAAAACCAGTTTTCATCCATGGTCACCAATAACGACAGGAAATCATTTGGATCGTGTCAAAAAAATTCCAAAAGTTGCTCAGACGACTGGCACCATTGACGTTTTTGATCTGCATTCAGGCATTTCAGGACCCACTTCATGGAGAGCTTTCGCATGTCCAAACCTTCATGATTGATTGACCCAACCTGCTCACATGAGATGCCCAGTTGCTCAGCTATTGATTTACCCGAAATCTGGCTGTCTTCCAAGATTAGCTCGTGAATTTGATCATTATCTCCGGGGTGGTCACTGTTTTTGGGTCGTCCAGGATGAGGTGCATCACACATGGAAAAATCACCATGTTCAAATTGGGTCACTCAGTTTCTGATGGTGGCATGTGATGGTGCATGTTCCCCTAATGTTTCCGTCAGAATGGCATGGATTTCCTTCAGCGCCTTGCCTTGCAGGAAAAAACTTGATGACAACTCGTGTCTCGATGTTGAAATTGCGCGCATCGCCTGACATGCTTCCTTTCAGCCTCTGTAACAAGAAAAGACTTGGAATTCGGAACATGAACAGACCCCTCTTTCCAACGACACTATCGATTCTGTCCTACGACATCGGGAAGTAGGGTGGGCTAAGGACTTACCAGCACCTCCTCATTCACCATTACATATTCTCTGTTTTCAATGAAGAATCAGGCAACTGGCTGCAGTTCCTCTACTCCCTGTTTCTGTTAGTGCTTTGGTCTTAATAACACCTGAGTTTTCAGCTGACAACGGATTAATATATGTACCTCCAAATTATAAACTGACTTGAACCATGAAAATAAAAGCTGCATAAGCATCACAGAGTCAGAACTCAGATGACACATGAGCACAACTCCAAGCATTCTCAAATAGCAGCAATAAAAAAATTTTAAACAAATGTCTGACACAGAACTCTAGATATGCACGATCAACTTGCCCGAGGCTGGTGAACTGAGAGAGAGGTTGGTCTTACTGAAAATTACGAAGGTTAAATGAATGCAGATATCCCACTCTACTTGGTAATAACATGCCCTCAGCTACAGAGAAAAAAATCAGAATTCAAAGAATGTAAAAATTTGAATGATAGCCTTTAAAAAAAATTATTTATAAGTCACTCCACTTAGACCTTGTCTAATGGTACGTGCCCAAGTCCAAAACGAAATATTTTATTTGAAAAATAATGACAGAAAAATATTATTGCATTAACTGTATGAAATCAATATGATGTGCACCAATGCACCAGCTTTAGCACAACAATTCTTCAAACTGTCAACTGCTTCAAAAAGGGGGCTGAACCACAGGTGCAAAAGGACTCCACTGACATGGCAGCGCACGTGTGCATGCACACATACAAACTCTGAAGTTACATAACACACAACAAAACCATTTATTTTTGGCATGCAAATAACTAAAGGGACAAAATGTCTTTTGACACCAGATAAAATTAGGCATCTCATCACATTATCTGAGAAATAATACATCACTTCGTAGAAGTAATTACAATGGTGACCCAGCTAGTCAATCTACCATTTTCATATATTATAATAATATAATAATATGTATAACATTTCCATGGACCTGATAGGCTGATTGTAATCTCTAACTTGGTAAAGTGTGTGCAAGTCAATATCAAAATATCTAAGTTTACTTCAGATATGCATTTCATGATGCCTACAGTAGCTACAATACCTTAATGTATTGAAGTCACCTAACATGCCTTAAGTTTTCCGTTCTTTAAAAATTTAACACTCTTTCCACAGATCTACTTCAAAATAAAATACATTGCTTTATAAGATTATATATCTGCAATTTTTGACAAACACATTCTACATTCCGCACAAGTACTGCTGCCAGTTCAGACACATTTTTCTCTACAAAGCAATTAGCAATAATTCACACTTACATTAAAAAATATGCCAGTAATATATGCTTCCACATAGTGGTAAAAAAAATGAACATGTTCTTTTGCTGAAATTAAAGCAAGCAGGATCTTTTTATTCATAACTGCAATGATTACCATAAACACAAGATGTTGTATGTGGACAAACAATAAAATCATCTTGGACATCCCGTTGTGTTCACAGTATTACAAAAGAGTATCTAAATGCCATCGGAATAACTGTTTATTAATATAAGACAGACCTTTCGATACTACGACAACATGCTTTCACTCACATTTACGTCAGCAACAGGCCAATATTTTACATAAAATAAACTGCAACTGCATCCATAATTATATGTTGATATACTGAGATCTCAATCAACATACAATGAAGGATGCCACTGTAATTTATTTTATGTAAAATATTGGCCTGTAAATGACCTAAATGAGGGTCACAATGTATTGCCATTGTATTTAAACAGCTACCAATAATATTAATAAACAGATGTGTCGAAGGCAGTTACATACGCATTAGTCAAGTAACTCAAAACAATGATATGACTCAGAATTCTGTGCAACAGCAATTAACAAATCGGAATTCTTTTTTGCAAAGAATGCTGCTACTGTTGCATCCTTCTAACCTTAATTCACAACTAAAAAATCAGGCAAACTGACATTCTTAGGTCATACCTAAAATCCATCACTTCTAACAATTCTTAACATGGTTCCTAAAATCTGCAGTGTCTCAAAAATGCCTCATATTACAAAAATTATTTTGATAGTTCACATGGATAACTTCTGAAAAATACTCAGATGCAAAAACTTACTTTTAAAAAATTCAAATGAATTTATTTACAGTACAGGTTGCAGTCTTCTGGGATATGACACTGTGCAGATTGGTATGTAGGTATCAAAATATCGATCTTCAAGGTAGTCTAGGCCCCTAGCATGTATATATCAAACACATCATCATATCCCTGAAAACTTGAATTTTCATCAGCACCACTGTCAAAACTTCCAAGCTCTTTTATTTATATTAATTTCAATGCCAATCATTTCAGACTTACGCATGCCCTGTGTCTGGAGACATGGAAAAATGAAATGTGCTTGTTTCTTATTGCTTAGAAGAATATTTTCACAGTGGTCAGACTGGACAATATGCTTCTCTAGAGTGGGCACACAGTTCTTCAGACTCTAGTACCATGGCTTTTATTTTCTGTATTTCCAGTAAATATCAAATTCAGAGGGTGAAAATTTGGAACTAAATCCACCTTCATGAATGCACACATAAAAAGTGTAATGTGTTGGACAACAACATTGCTTTGTTGGGACATGATTATTATAACTTCAAACATTGCGTTGAAAAATGTTTTGCAGAAGGGGATAACAGATCAATTGTAACACTTTTCCAATGCCCCCCAGACTTTATGTATATCCTGTATTTTATATAAGCTTATTTCCACTCTCATCTTACTCCAAAACAAATATAGGTAAGGAATAACTGATACTTTCGTGCAATTTAGTATGATAAGTGAACATTTCTTAAACAAATTTCCCAAAACATGACTGATCCCTTAACACAGCAACACAATCAAAACCAATTATTTTTGGAAACACACATACAGGCACGAGCATTACCGCCTTTTGCTTTTAAGCTTACATTACTGCTCTGGCACTTCCATTATGGATGATATGACTAGTAAACCAGCATTTTTTTCACATACAAACTTATTGTGATACCACATTTCCCAACAAACCATCCTACAAAGCAACATTCTTCATCTTATGCACAACTTTCAACCTTCATTGTACTAAAATATTAAAATAATCACATTGGACATTTCCTTACAGCCTACAAATTTAAGTTCTGCTTATGTAAGGTAAATTCATCATCACAGGAAAGAATGCCACCTGAATTAAATATGAACTGTATTACCCACTCATACCACGTGGCCTCCGAGGTGGAAAATCTGTGCTATTTACCTCCAAGGCTGCTATGTGCCTTAACTGTAGGGTGCTTAGGCATATGCGTGTTAGAGGACATTCCAGAAATTTCTGTCGTCACAAACCAATTTTTGTTTTCTCCCAAACAGCTACAAATCCAGCAAACAATCACACTTTGCCAACTGGTCATACCACTCTCTTACACAATGCCTACAACTTAACAATGAACAAATAGAAGTGATATTTCAAGACCTTCAGCTACAGGATGACTGGCACAGTGACAGGATGTTGCCACAACTTAAACTGTTGTCATGTCACGAGTCAGAAATGAGCCTCGTCAATAAAGGTATGTTTTAAAGGTCTGCACAGGTTAGTGGCCAAACACAAAATGACAAGTAACAACTGGGCAGGCTATGGCAACACATACCCATCCCAGAATTTCTGAACTACCTTATGCACAGTGAACACAGCCAACCTGCTCCATTCTAACGTAGCTTACATTCTAAATTTTAATGCAAGCTATGGCAAAACATATCCATATATTAATCTAACAAATGTTAATGCACAGAGCTTCCACACAATATGTGACACATAGATACCATAAACACTATGAAATGCAACTCTGTGTCTTGCACCTAGACTACAGTGTTCTTCCTATACAACCAATTCAATGAAGAACAAACAAATATATAAACACTATCAATTCATCTCTCTCAATATTGTAATAATAAATATTAAAAACCATTTATATTTATATATATATATATATATGTATATATATAGCAATCAGCATAGTTTGTCAACAACAATCTAGTCTTGTTTACAACCCACCCCAAACCAACATAAATGTTGGCCAATTATTCAGCAGATCACTTCTGAGGTCGGAAACAGTGGGCACATATATATATAATATTTATATTTCTTACATCATACATTTTTACAAATAATGTTGCATCTACCAAGTTCTAATTCGAACAAGAAAACAAAAATGAACATAAATATATGCTATTTCTGTGGGCAAGAACCAGCATCTGAATTAGGGATATCAGTTGATATCAACATAATATGATATTTTTGGAAAAGTATTCAATATCAAATGTTTTTGATGCATCATTCAACAGACCCAAAAACTGGGGGTAGATATTTCAACTGGTTTTTGGAAGAGAGAAATGTATGATTAACTATGACAGTTACGCAAGAAAAAAAAAAGTCCCTGAACATGCCATGAAGGACAGTCACATAAAGCAAATACACAAGCACTACTTTCATTTACTCCAAAACTTATAAATAACTGGAATTCTGTGCATTGGAGAAATTTCAGGAGATGTTTCAGCTGTTTATTATGAAGAAAGAAAAACATAAGCAACCGTTAACAGCTACGTAATAAAAATAAAAGTAATATATGATATTCACAACTGACTTCAATTAATTAAAGAGTTTAGGAAGTTGTCAATAAAAGCATAACTTCCCACAGAAATTTACAGTCACATATGCAAACAAATTCAACATATGATGTTTCAGACAATTCAAGGATGTACCTGCACAATCTCAAGAGGTATAAATTGACAGAATACTCTGATATGAACAAACCACACTTATTCAGTATAACACAACACAGGTTTAGTTTAATTCAAATGGTTACTGTGACATGTATGCTACAAGTTTCTGCCTGTACTGAGGCCATCTTCAGGCATGTCAATACCCAAACCTTACAAAGGAAGGTGCAATAAGAACCTATGGGGCCTTTTTTTACAGTCGCTATTTTTATACTGTTAAAACATAAAATACACAACATAACAGTGTTAGATCAAAATAATTTTAAAATGTATATATTAAAAAGTTTTATTACATTTACATCCTCATGTGTTGTGGTGAGATGTGAACATCACTCCACCACCACCTTAAATTCTACCCTGGCCCACATTTTAGAAATGGATTACACAGAAGAATTTTATAAAAGAGTATGCTACATGTGACAGTGCCACATCAGTTAAAATATACAGCAAATCATCGAAAAATTTTAACACAATCTCTTACTATAACACATATGAACCAAATCTAATAAATAGTCTTTACATTAAAGATTTTAAAACTATCTGGATATTATACTTTTATATTGTATATTTTATGTTTTAACATTATAAAAAATAGTGACCACAAAAAAGAGAACCCCAGTTACATACTTTATCATCCTCTGTAAGGTTTTTGTAATGACATGCCACAGGATGGCCTATGGCAGGCCAATACATCTAGCATACAGGTCAAGGGAACCAAGTGAAGTAAAATAAAAATATATGTCAGACTGAATAAGCATGGTTTGTTTGGTAATTAACACAATGGGATGGCTTCCATAAAGATTACTCTGATATGAATATATATACATATAAGTACAGAATTCCACATCTGCCAGCATTCCTATACTGAATATTACATCATTAACCTTTCAACAGCCCTGCTGAATGCATAATGAATAATAAAATGTATAACAAAACTATCCATATGGTCATACTAAAAATTGACTGCATATGAAGTTACTGTTCTTCCAACTTACATTTCATAGCAAAGTCTTGAAGTAGCAAATCCCAGCTTCTAAGCAGGCTTCATTACTTTTGAAAACATTCCTCCACATGTGACAAGGCTCATCTTGAACTATTAACAAATTCTCTTAGAAAATATGCCCTTGAACTCTCCCAATTAAAGCGGATGCCCTGCAAGTTATTCTTTAGTTAACACTGGGAACAACATTTTCAAGGAATATTTTAAGTAATGGCCAGAATCTGTTTATTTAAAAAACACAGGGCCCACAATTTTGTGTGCATTCACTGCACTTTGAGGTCTTGTAAAAAAAATGAATTACCTGCATAACAATTTCTGGCTGCTCATGCTCCTACTTAACGTAAACTATACCTCATCCAAGAAACAAACAAGTTTTCACATTTTATTTTTGTCCAACACTGAACCTGTAATTCAAAAACTTTCCACTCTTCGAGTTCATTGTTTATTTACACAGCACTGTTAATGAGACCTATTTTTTAAAAACTCTAAACTACATTTTTTCCATGACACATACTTCACAAAAGTCTTGCAAATGAATTTAGATCACAAGCACATGGCCACAATCTGACAGTCCACTTGTAGTCAAAGATGACTAAAAAACTAAACTAAACTCCGTGGCCTTAGTCCGCGAGCGAACTATACCGACAGAGCGGCCGCCGCTAACTAGTGCCTATTCCAGGCCACTCAGTTATCAGCAGCAATAACACATAGTGTCAGTACAGAAGGCAATGCACACACATCTCATATTTTCCTATGCTTGGGGACATGTGAACTTAACCTCTCTCTTGTACAACTGGACATTCTTCCATAATCTGACCTCTGTGGGATGAGGGCTTCTCATGTTTCCAAGTTACATTAATACTTTCCTGACACATTTATTTTACTCACCTACTTCTCTTCTGACCATTATCTGTTCCTGTTAGATCAGTCTCTATTTTATCCATATGCCTCTCCCACTTTCCGAATATTTAAGTAGGCAAATTTCTAATAACCTCAGGGAAAACCCTATTATTACAATAATTTTATTAATAATGTTTTCATTACAACAGTTTTGCCACTGTTTACATTTTAAATTCTCTCTACAACTTTCAGTTTCACTAAACTGAAAATGACGTTTCAAAACTTCTCATTCATCGCACAAGACATTTATTTTAAACCTCCCCCTCTGCAACCATCCAGTTTAAATACTCCTAATTTCCACAAAGATCCTTTTCCCTTGTTCCTACTCTGATTATGATTTAGAAGCACATGTGTATATTCAGGTATATGGATTTACTCCTGCATTCCCTCACTTACTTTGCTACCCTTTGGGAGCAGATGAACCTTCCAACAATCGGGTAGGTATTTACATTTCAGTGTATGGTTTATGAAAAACGTATTATTTGACCAGAAAAAGAAAAAAATATGACATCAAGGGCATTCTGTTGAAAACAAAACAGAGATTAAACAGCATGTCTTAAAAATATAGTAAATTTCCTTCTTCACTCAACATACAAAATGAATTTCTATGGGTGGTTTTTACGTGCATTTGCATATGCAAACATTGGTTGTTTAAAGGTTAAATAAAAAATCACTATCTCTTCAATTCTCCGTTGCTGCAGTAAATATGAATTGTTATGTACTCCTCATTGTCTGGGAGGACTTAGTGGATTTTGTTGGCACAGTGTAAATATCTACTGCTTTTATGTAACTCTCTTCATAACAGTGACTCTCTTCCACACACTGGTGCAACACGAACTGAAAGACTGTAATACCTGGATACAATCTATGAACCAGGCCAAGTAATTTTTGACATATTACTATCCACTGCCCTAAGGCTAATGGGGATTGGAGAGTGCTCCACTGTTACCAACTTCTGCTTAAAACAAGTGGTCACATGCTAAATCAGTGACACCCTTGATATCTTTTTGAAAAAGTTACACCATGAAATCCATTTGGTAACCTCGAAGATTTTGTACTAGGACACTGTTGGGTTGCTGAGATCAGGTGGGGGGATGATGCCATGCTGTGACAACTGTGCAAGGAGCAATGAGTTGTCCCTCTTCAGTTCTTCATTTTGTCGTCGAATCATCTCAATATCCAATGTTAGTCGCTCATTGTCTTTCAGACATTCAGCAAGGCGCTGATTCGATGAACGCAATTCCACAATATATTCACATGCCTTTGCAAGGATCCCACCCTTGCTCTGCAACAAAAACCACACCACGTCAGCTCATCATTTCATCAGCATTTTAATTTATGACTGACAACTGCTCACTCACTTGCACCTTCTCCTACAACTAGCATATATGGCACAGGGAAACACCACAAAATCAAGTTTACATTCACTATGATTGCACATTCATCACCATTTGCTGCAGAATTGTGTGTCTAAAAATTGGTGAAGGAATACATTTGTTAGCATGCGCAGCATCCTATGACAAGCATCCATGTTGCACACTAACTATACTCTGAAAAGCTTATGGATACAGTAGCATTCTTCAGGAACACAAACATACAATGAACTGAAGCTGAAGTTTTTTACCTTTGCTTTATATTCAAAACACTGCCGTTTTATCGTTAAACTCAGTACAATAACATGCTTTTGTATCCTTAAAAGCAGCTAGTATATTTGCCACAGGAAATGGACTGCCCCTGTGGACACACCACATCCAATTGTCAAAAAGATGGTACTGCCATAATGACACTGCTACTCTGGACACTCCTTGTTTTAAGCCACATGGGAGTGCACTGACTCAACAAAGTTCTGAATTTGGATGTTTGGTCTAAGAGTAGAGCTCCACTGTATGCAAAAGTATAGGTGGGATGTTTTGTTGCACTCGTAAATGAATCAGTGTCATATATAGTGTTACCAGTAGGTCACAATTATGCTTCACATTCTCATTCTGACAGTGGTGACAAGGAATTATCATTGATCTTATCATTCAGTGAATCATATTCCCTTGCATACACATTCACATACCCTTGAAATCAGGGCTGTCTCTTTGCATCTCACATGCTGCAGGATAAAGTGTGGTGCCTCTTTGTAATTACAACTCAAAGGGCACAGATGGTTGTAGAAATGTAGCTCTATGCATTCTTAACCTCAGCATTACATGGAGGTAAATGGTAAGCTTCAGACCATACCAGCTGCTTTGTCACAGGTAAATCAACAGCAGGCTGGATAGCCCCCCCCCACACCATTCTGGATACTTTGTAGAACAGAAAATTCTCCTGCCCCAGCCAGGAATCAAACCACAATTCATCATGTCTTTCAGCCCACAGCGTACTCACTGTACACTTCGAACCTCACACGACTGCCATAGGAGTACTGCTGAAGATTAGTAAATTAAAACAAGTTCCAAGCATAACTCAAAGCAAACTTTCCAATTTATAAAGTCAAATGTCAGTTATAATTCCCCAGTTCCGCACTGACATTGTGCCTATAATTGTCGACCTACAAACAACATTTCATATAGAAGGTGTAGGTAAGTGTATGAGCTCAGTATAAAACTGAACATGAATTTTCATATGGTTGCCATGTTGTTATCATCACCATTCTAAAAATAACCTTAACAGAAGTGGCATATTTCCCAAGCTGTTACTATACATCATCTTACAGCCAACATGACAGTCAATGTTCATATAAATGTAACATTCAGCCATATTCATGCAACCACTGCTGCAGTGGGAAAGCAATAAGTATTACATATTCCAAGTGTATGTCTGTAGCCTTAGTTATCCAGCATGCAATACACACGTGCATCTTCTGTGGCCTGTCCGGCTCTCCAATATTTTTCCACATTACCTCATAAATAACATGATACTGAAAAAAACATTACTGTATATAAAATCTGTGTTTTGCTTTTCTCTACAAATTTGGCTGAAACATGCCTAATTCTAAGAATAACTACGTGAGATATGATCAAAAATGTATATTGGTCTTCAAGTAAAGTATCTATTATTCTTGTCCGATTTTTAACGAGACTTGAATTTTCTCCACAGATTCTTGAAAAATGCTCAAATAACAAATTTCATTAGAATCCATCCAGAGGAAGCCAAGTTGTTCCATGCAGACAGACAGACAGACATGATGAAGCTACTACTCGCTTCTCATAATTATGGAAACATGCATAAAAATGAATGGTATTAGTGTCACTCTCACCTCAATTATCAATACATACACTAGGAAAACAAACAGGTTGGTGTTTGTCATCCAGAGGTATAATGTTCATAAAAGATTTCATGCAAAAAAACTGGTTCAGCAGTTCAAATGGAGGGGCACACCTGTCACAGAGGTCCTGTGGCTCACTTTTTCCTTGTTTAGAAAGACAAGAATGCTTAAAGTACAAGCATAAGAAAATAATCAGAGGCATAGGGTCTGTATGAAAATTAGTACGTACCTACAGTATTATGATTATGGTCAACTAGATGTGATATAGTGACAACTGGTAGGCAGCTGAAAACTTATGAAGGAACCTGCTACCTCCACTTTCAGGGTAGAAAAAATGAAGACAGAGGCAGCAGGTTCTTCTAAAACCTATCTACCAAACAACAAAATGTCCTTTAACTGTTTTGTAGTTTATTGAATGATGCTGTCAATATCTCAGACTACACAGCACTGAATGACCAGATAGCAAAAAGTCTGTGGCAGGTAAGAGGCATGGTACTTCCCCAGCCACTCTATGGTGGGAAAACCATGAAACACCTCAGAAAGGGCCAGCACACTGGACAAAATCTTAAATAAGCACCTCCTCAAATACAAGCCACAAGCACGATCACTTGAGCCAACTTGCTTCGTAAAACAGTGCACATCCCAGAGGACCATATCATAATACCACATCATAAACAATACCTTACACAAAATTAAAGGACATCCACACCTACACACCTCATGAATACCCAAATTATGACATTAATATTGTTCTTTGAAACCTTACCCTTGCATCACCCACCTGGCCAGTCTTGGCACTTTCGGTTGTGCAGTCGGGGATGATTTTGCTTAACTTCACAATCCAGTTGTTAATCTTGTCACGACGTCTCCGCTCAACCTCATTATGTGTGGCACGTCGCCTATCATCTCTCTGTTCAGCCCATAACAGAGAGTTACATGTGGACACATAACACTCAATGTGAAAAACTGTAAATCAATATGCACAGTAAGGAGTGCCACATAACCTACACTTTGTAAGAAACAACCAACTCCTACATAGCCTAAAGAAAAGAGTTGCTTGTTTATGATATTTTTATCATTGTATGAGTGGCTCCCTTGAATTCCTTCAGCTGAAATGGACAGAACTGCCATTCAATTTCAGGAATCCCTAATACCAAGGAAATACTGAATCATGAGCTATAATTTGAAGTATGTTGAAAATGGATATATCTACATAACACTGAATGAGCTGCAATTAAGACTATGTTGAAATTGGATACTTGTACAAAAGCCATACACAATATTGGCAAGTGTGCAATTAACGTTTTGCTACTCACGAAGAAAATATAATTCTAACCACAAAGCAAATGAAAGGCATAGTCACTGTTTACCCCACTTACGGAGACACCTCCTCGGGTTGATTCAATCTGAATGCCTGCTCTAGG
>Ga0209629_10001312_pt1 | contig 15522 bp, 6 predicted proteins | sample TergutCu122P5_FD_187286 | JGI IMG/M metagenome (GOLD analysis project Ga0209629, IMG submission 187286) | Cubitermes ugandensis P5 segment gut microbial communities from Kakamega Forest, Kenya - Cu122 P5 (SPAdes) (version 2) | ecosystem: Host-associated > Arthropoda: Insects > Digestive system >...
CACACACACACACACACACACACACACACACACAGCCTCATTTTATATAGTACGTGCGCGTAAGTTAAAAGATAATCATTTACCACAACCATATTCCTGTTTTTTTTCTTCGGAAAAGAGACAGGATTTTTTTTGCCCCCAACTCACACATTCTTTAATTTTTTAAGTAAAATATAATAAATAAGTACAAAACTCGAATATGAAAAAGAACGTATTATTCATTTTAATATGCAGTTTATTTGCCATAACAGTAACGGCGCAGACTGTTCACAACTTGAACAGCCAAAGCATGCAGGGAACAGGATCGGATGCTGCAAACGCCATCGTTCCGCAGGAATTTTTGAAAGAAGCAAAATCTTCCCGCGCATTTGTTATTAACCCTGCATTGCAAAGCGCTTCGAGTGTAGAAAGGGGTGATATAGTCAATCTGGAACTTTTTGAAGGCAAAAGTTACATGGCTACTGTAAGCCGGACAAATACCGATGCGAACGGAACTTTTTCGATCTCCTTAAAGTTGCCTGATTATCCATTGGCATACGGGTATGTTTCTACCAGTAAAAATAAACAATCACTGTTTTTCATCTCCATTCCAGAACTCAACCAAACATTCACGAGCAGAGTAACAGCAAATACTCAAACGGATTATTTGATGGAGATAGATGATAACTCCATCTTAAAATTGAACAACGACGAGCGGGATATTCCGGTATTAAAAATTGAAAGTGATGGAAGGGAAGGTTCCGAATTGTCGGATGCCGCCCAGATTTGTTCACGCGATGTAAATTTGAAAGATACAGACCCTGCAACCATTCGCGTGCTGGTAGTATATACTCCAGCGGCAAAAAACTGGGCAGGTCCGGGTGACGCCATTGATAATGTGATCAACGGAGCAATGAATATCGCACAAAATGTGTTAGATAATCAGGGTAATGGAGACCGGATTGTTCTGGCTCATTCCGCACAGGTGAATTATACGGAAACCCCCAACTCCTCAATGAATAATGATTTGGATTATTTAACCAATGATTTAGACGGAGTGATGGACGAAGTTCATCAGTTAAGAAAACAGTATGAAGCTGATATTGTTTCACTTTTTGTCGTTAATAACGCCTTGGGTGGATTGGGATGGGTATTAATGAATGATGCAAAGGGAAGTTATCAGTATGCTTTTAATGTCATACGTGTGCAACAGGCTGCTCAGAGCACTACTTTAATCCACGAAATCGGACACAATATGGCGATGAGACATGAAATAGAGCAATATCCAACTCCGCCAACACCGCTTTATCCTTACGCATGGGGATACTATTGGACAGGGAGTGACAGCAAAGTATATGGATCGGTTATGTCTTACACCGGCATAGGAACGCAGTTTTTTTCTAATCCGGATCAGATTTATATGGGAGGTGCGACGGGAACTTCTTCTGCCAACAATGCACAGGTTTTCAGAAACACCAAACATGTGGTAGCTTTTTACAAAGAAATATTGAAAAACTTACCCGACGCTCCGACCAATATTATCGTTTCAAACCCTACAAATAATGGGGCAACTTTCAATTGGGATGCTTGTGCCGGTGCAACAAGTTACAGTTTTAATCTCAAAACGAGCGCCAATAGTTGGACTTCCTGGATAGCTTCATCCCCGCCTTATACGTTAAACAGATCTGATCGATTTGATCCATGTACCTCTTATGAAGTCTGGATTTCAGCGCTAAATTCTTGCGGCGATGAGATAAGAAGTCAACTAATTACCTTCACAACTAAATGCGCTACCGACCCAACGGTTACCACATCGGCAGCAACCGGTATTACGTCAAATTCGGCTACACTAAATAAAACCGTAACGGCAAACGGAGGAGAGGCGGTGACACAGCAGGGATTTATGTATAAAGAAACGACAGCAACTACTTGGCAAACAAGCGTAAATGGCAATTTGACAGGACTGACTCCGGAGACCGAATATAAGTTTTATGCGTATGCCGTTACGGCGCAAGGCACATTTAACAGTGTCGTACAGACATTTAAAACAGCAGCAGTTCTGCCGGCACAAAAGCCAGGGGATATTAACGGCGACGGAAATGTTACACCTGCTGATGCGGGGCTTATTTTACAGCGTGTGGCAGGAAAAATAACGTTTACCTCCGCCCAGCAAATAGCAGCCGATGTAAATAATAGCGGAGATGTGACGCCGGCCGATGCAGGCTTGGTGTTGCAACGGGTGGCAGGAAAGATAGCGAAATTTCCTGTAGAACCTTAATAACAGTCCAAATATGACATTATTAAGCAAATATATCAATATTAATCAAATTAAAGTTATGTTCAAATTCAGACTAAAAGTGATGATTTTTATAGCCATAGTGGGATTAGCATTGTGTTTCACTACATTCAATGCCGTTGCCCGGAACACGATTCACACAGCAACAAATGAGTATACAAACAGATGATAAATTTTAAAACAATAACAATGAAATTACATTTTTACAAATTTTTGATTGCACTCGCCTTACTGGTTGGGAGCGCAGGTGTTTTAAACGCGCAAGTGTTAAGACAAACTTACAACCCTGCCAACATAGTTAAAGAGCCTCCGGTTCAAGACAAGAATGGCCTTTCGGATAAGAGGCTTGTTTCGATGACAGAACAACTGAAGTCTAATGCGACAACTATTCGTTTGGGCAACGGTGTGTCTTTAATATCTGGACTTGTTGATCTCGGTGACGGTATGTCTTTACTTGGAACCGATGTGGACGCCAACAGCACACTGGCTGTTATGACGGTAAACAGTAGTCAGTGGGCAAATCTTCTGGACGGTAACAATTATAATTTTTCCGGAGAACTGGTAAATATAACCAACACAATATATAGCAAATTTAAAGATGATTTCGATTTTATTTTCTATGTACTTGACATGCCGCAGGATAATAATGTGATAAATGCGTTGGGGTTTTACGGAATTAATATGGGTGTGAGCAATAATATACAGGGACTTGGAATGTCCGCCTACAACAATACATCCTACTGGGGTTCGACCGGTAAATTGAAGTCGGTCATGTATTTCCCGTATGCCGACGCTATTCTCTTTGGCCCTACCTTGCACGAACTTTCTCATAATTGGGCTGCTTTTATTGTTCCTACGTATGATGAAAATAATAATCCGTTTGGTGGACACTGGGGGATAAGCAATGCCGGAGGACAGTTAGGTGGATTTAAATATGTACGAGAAGTCGAACAAAACAGTGGCGGAGTAACAGGTAAAACCAAATATCAGGCAAGTTTCAGTTCAAACGAAACCAATCCGGATGGTTCTTTCAAATATCCCGGATTCGGAAGTTTTGCTAATGGTGGAAACGGATTACCCTATTCTGACATCGAACTTTACCTGATGGGGATGAAATCTGCACAGGACTTGCGCAATGCCGGTTTTCATTTGGATATATACAGCGGAAACAGTTATGATGACGTTAATTCTTTTTATGGTAACGGTTACTTTTACTCTACTACCAAAACTTCCTATTCGATTGATAATATTATCAGTCTTGTCGGAGCGCGGGTACCCGACGCTTCTTCGTCACAAAAACATTTCAAAATACTTACGGTGGCGATAAGTCAGGAAAGCGCCGGAACACATTACTACAGCAATATTATCACTGCTGTCAACTGGCTTGCCGGACCGCAAAGCGACCAGACATACTACCCGTGGCTTTATAATTTCAGTCAGGCAACGTATGGAGCAGGTTCTTTAGAAACAGGCGGAGTCAGTAGCAGTTTGAAAAGTATCCTCCCGGCAACTATAACACTTAACAAAACAAGCGCCTCGATTACAGAAGGACAAACCGAACAGTTGACTGCCACCGTAAGTTCAGGCGAAACACCAACATGGAGCAGCGACAATACTCCGGTTGCGACAGTATCTTCCACCGGTTTGGTTACGGCAGTATCTGCTGGCAACGCCACGATAACGGCAACAATTTCGGGAGGAATTTCTGCTACCTGTGCGGTAACGGTAACAGCAGGCGGGTCTACTTCTCCTTGCAGCAATCCGACAGCTTCGGGAACGACTGGCGGTTTAACCTGGACGCTTTGTCCGGACGGGACACTGACGATTAGCGGACAAGGGGCGATGCCGGATTATCAACTGAGTATTAATAATCCGCCTTGGTATAGTAATAATTCAAATATTACAAAAGTAATAATTGAAAATGGTGTAACAACAATAGGATCTATGGCTTTCACGAGTCTTGCCAATCTTACATCTATTACATTATCCACAAGTGTAACATCTTTTAATGGAAATTTATGTGAGCGGTGTAGTAATCTTCTTGAAATTAATGTGGATAACAATAACTCTAATTTCAGTTCGATAGATGGCGTTTTATTCAATAAAGACGGAACAACACTTATTCGTTGTCCGGAAGGAAAAACAGGCGTGTATTCCATCCCAAGTAGCGTTTCAACGATAGGAAATGGAGCTTTAGAATTCAGTAGATTATCATCTGTCAATATCCCTGCAAGTGTAACAACTGTAGAATATGGGGCTTTCTGGAGTTGTGAAAATCTCACAGAAATTAATGTGAACGGAGGAACAAGTTTTATTTCGAGCAATGGAATATTGTACAATTATGATCATACTTTTCTTGTTGCTTACCCAGGTGGAAAACCTGAAACTTCGTTTTCAATTCCTTCAACAGTATCAATTATTACTCAAAATGCATTTGTCTATTGCAAGAATTTAACATCAATAAATATTCCAAACAGTGTAAAAAATATCGAATTTGAGGCATTTTTCGGTTGTACAGGATTGACCTCATTAAATATTCCGGAAAGTGTTACTTATATAGGCAATGAAGCTTTTATGGCTTGTTCTAATCTTATTTCTGCTATTATTCCAAAGAGTATCCAAAATGTTGGAGAGAGGGCTTTCAGAGACTGCTCAAGTTTAAAATCGATGAGCGTAAATTGGGATACGCCATTAATTATCACTGCGAATATATTTGAAAATGTTAATATTAGCAAAATTACCCTTTATGTCCCCGTCGGTACCAAATCCCTTTATGAAGCATCTGATGTTTGGAAGGATTTCGGGACAATCGTTGAACAAAGTAATACTTCTCCCTGCAATAATCCAACGGCTTCGGGAACGACTGGCGGTTTAACTTGGACGCTTTGTCCGGACGGGACACTGACGATAAGCGGTAATGGGCCTATGCCGGATTATGATTGGTATACTACTCCTTGGAATAATTATAAAGAATCTATCGCTAATGTGGTAATTAGCGATGGCGTTGATAATATCAGTAAACTTGCTTTCTGGAACTGCCAAAAAATGACTGCCATTACTATTCCCAATTCGGTAACTACAATTGGGTATTATGCTTTGAATCAAACCGGTTTGACTGCCATTACTATTCCCAATTCAGTAACAAGCATCGGCATTTCAGCTTTTGAAAATTGCAACAACTTGACTTCAATTACTATTCCTAATTCTGTAGTCAATATCGGCATTGGCGCTTTTCGTCGTTGTGCTAATCTAAATACAATCAACGCTGACGCTGCCAATCCTGAATATTTATCCATTGACGGTATATTGTTCAGTAAGGACCAAGCAACATTGGTGGCATATCCTGCCGGCAAGGAAAACAACAGTTACGATATTCCTACATCGGTGAACACTATAGGAGATGGTGCTTTTTCAGGTAGTAGTAATTTGACTTCCATTACTATTCCAAATTCAGTAACTGCTATCAATAGTGGCGCTTTTTCCGAATGTACGGGTTTAACATCTGTAACTATTCCAAATACGGTTACAAGCATTGGTATCGTAGCTTTTTCCAATTGTGCCAATCTACTTTCAATTAACGTTGACACTGCCAATCCTGCGTATTTATCCATTGACGGCGTACTGTTCAACAAGGATCAAACAACACTGGTGGAATATCCTGAAGGCAAAACAAATGACAGTTATGTTATTCCAACCTCTGTGACTTCCATTTATCATGGAGCTTTTTGGTCAAGTAATTTGACATCCATAACTATTCCTGCATCGGTAACCTCCATTGAATCTGTGGCATTTATCTCTTCTGATAAATTGACTGATGTAATTGTTGAGTGGACAACACCTTTGTCTATACCTGACAACGTATTTCAGAGTACAAGCATTTCAGCCGGAACTCTTCACGTCCCTGCCGGCACCACAGCCCTTTACCAAGCCGCTCCGGTCTGGAAAGATTTTGGGACAATTGTTGATGACGTTATTCTCGTCTCAGCAGACACCAAAGCCACCGAAACAGTAATTTCCTGGCAAGAAGTTCCCACTGCTACCTCTTATAATTTAACAGTTTATAAAGACGAGGCGCATACACAGGTATTTGGTTCATATAATATAAATGCTTCAAGTCAAGCACAAGCGCCAACACGTTTGACTTTGCGTTCAGGTGACAGCCGTTTGAGTTATAAGGTAACAGGTCTCTCTTCCGAAACGACCTACTGGTATACATTAACTGCGTTTAATAATACCACTGCAATAGCTGTTTTCTCAGAATCCTTTGTAACAACTGGAAATACGACCCCCAAGTCGGGCGATATTAACGGCGACGGAAATGTTACACCTGCTGATGCGGGGCTTATTTTACAGCGTGTGGCAGGCAAAATAACGTTTACCGCCGCCCAGCAAATAGCAGCCGATGTAAACAATAGCGGAGATGTGACGCCGGCCGATGCAGGCCTTGTGTTGCAACGTGTGGCAGGAAAGATAGCAAAATTTCCTGTAGAACCTTAATAACAGTCCAAATATGACATTATTAAGCAAATATAACAATATTAAGCAGATTAAATTTAAGTTATGTACAAATTCAGACTAAAAGTGATGACTTGTATGAGTATACAAATAGATGAAAAATTTTAAAACAATAACAATGAAATTGCATTTTTACAAATTTTTGATTGTCCTCGCCATGTTGGCTGGTAGCGTCACGGTCACGGCAACAATTTCGGGAGGAATATCTACTCCCTCTACTATGACGGAAACGACAAACGAAAATACTGACTTTGATGTAGTTAATGGTGTGTTGGTTGCGTATAACGGACCCGGTGGCGATGTGGTGATCCCCGATAATTTGGGGATAACGTCGATTGGGGATGGAGTGTTTGCAAATAATAATACTATTACTTCGGTGAGTATTCCGGAAGGGGTGATTACGATTGGTAATCAAGTTTTTTCTGGATGCAGTAATCTTACAGCAATAAATGTTGATAACAATAATTCAAATTACAGTTCGATAGATGGCGTTTTATTCAATAAAGATGGCACAAGACTGATTCGTTGTCCTCAAGGTAAAACAGGCTGGTATACCATTCCGAATAATGTTTTAACGATAGGAAGTGGCGCCTTTGAATATAGTAGATTGACTTCTGTCACTATTCCCGAAAGTACCACCACTATTGAATATGGAGCTTTCTGGAATTGTGAAAATCTAACGGATATTTACGTGCAGGAAAGGATAAATTTTTCATCAGTAAACGGAGTATTGTACAATTACGATTATACAACCCTCGTTGCCTATCCGGGTGGAAAACCGGAGACTGCATTTTCAATTCCATCAACAGTGACCACCATCGCGCAAAACGCATTTGTTTATTGCAAGAATTTAACATCCATAAAGATTCCAGACAGTGTAACCAGGATTGAATTTGAGGCATTTTTTGGTTGTACGGGATTGACGTCAGTAAGAATTCCGGAAAGCGTCGCTTATATAGGATTAGAATCTTTTAGCGAGTGTAGCAGTCTCAACGCAATTGTAGTTAATTGGACAACAGCCGGAAATATTCCAATTCCGGGATTAAATGCATTTCGAGGGATTTCAAGTAATGCGATTCTTTATGTCCCAACCGGAGCCGAAGCGCTTTATGAAGCCGCCGCTGGCTGGAAAGATTTTGGAACGATTACCGATGATGCAGTTTTATCCGATTTTGAGGTGGTTAATGGCGTATTGGTAGCCTATTATGGCGCAGGCGGCGATGTGGTGATACCGGATAATTTAGGGATCACGGAGATTGGAGATAATGTGTTTGAAAATAATAATACGATTACTTCGGCAAACATTCCGGAAGGAGTAACTACGGTTGGTTATAGGGCTTTTGCAGGGAGTAATATAAATTCTGTAACATTCCCAAGTACTTTAGTATCAATTAAAGATTATGCTTTTGCCTGGTGCTCTAATCTAAATTCTGTAACGCTTCCAACTACATTAACGACGATTGGATATGGTGCTTTTTGGAATTGTGGCCTCACATCCGTCAATATCTCCAATACGGTAGAATCTATTGGACAAGATGCTTTTGGAGCTTGCCTTGGACTTATGGCAATTAATGTAGAAGCGACCAATTTGAATTATTCATCTGTGGACGGCGTCCTTTACAATAAAGATCAAACGATCTTATATGGTTATCCATCAGGGAAAAATGCTATAACATTTACAATACCAAATTCAGTAAATTCTATTGGAAATGCAGCTTTTTTTAATTGTAGTAATCTTACTTCTATTACAATACCCAATTCAGTAAATTCTATTGGATACAAGGTTTTTATTAGGTGTAACAATCTAACATCTGTTGTCGTCAATTGGACAACTCCCTTATCTATAGCAAATAATTATGTTTTCGATGGAGTCAGTTTATCCGCTTGCACGCTGATCGTTCCTGTCGGTAAAGTCAATGATTATAAAGCAGACCCTGTCTGGGGAACTTTCGGTACGATTATTGAACAGGCGCCTGTTAGCGGCGTTACATTCGATCACCCAACTGCTTCTGTTTCAATTGGTCAAACCGTGCAACTCAACGCGACGGTAATTCCCGCAGGGGCAGCAAACAAAAACGTCACCTGGCATAGCAGCGATGAATCGAAAGCTACGGTTTCTGCTACAGGACTGGTTTCCGGAGTGAGCGAAGGGACTGTAACCATCACTGCTACCACCGAAGAAGGCGGATTTATAGCCTCTTGCGCTGTTACCGTGTTTACTGCAAACCCCGATTTCGAGGTAGTCAACGGCGTATTGGTAGCCTATCATGGCGTCGGCGGCGATGTGGTGATTCCGAATAATTTGGGGATCACGGCGATTGGGGATTACGTGTTTGCTATATGGGATAAAACAATTACCTCTGTAAACATTCCTGAAGGAATAACCGCAATTGGCAATCGGTCTTTTCAAAGCTGCCAATTTACGTCCGTTACAATCCCAAATTCAGTAGAGACCATTGGGGACGGGGCTTTTAATAATAGCTTGTTAACATCAGTCACTATTCCGGGTTCAGTCCTGACGATGGGAAAAGAGGTATTTCTTGCTTGCAGCCAACTGTCAGCTATCAATGTGGATGCAGTAAATCCGAATTATTCATCGGTGGATGGGGTGCTATACAATAAAAGCCAAAGTGATTTGATTTGTTATCCTGCCGGAAAACCTGAACTCGTATTTACCATACCGAATTCAGTTACAACCATCGAAGCGTATGCCTTCTTTAACAATACTTATTTAAATGCTGTGATTATACCGAGTACGGTTACTGCGATCGGAGATTATGCTTTTGCGTATTGTTGGGGTATTAGCGATTTCTACGTTAATTGGAACACGCCGATAGATATGTCTGCAAGTCTGAATGCGTTTAGTTCTTTATATTGTTATCTGCATGTTCCTGCAAACACACTAAATGATTACCAAACAGCGCCGGTTTGGAAAGATTTTGTGAATATTGCTGAACCAACGCCTCCTGTCAATATCTGGCTACAATTTAATACACCTGTTTACTTACTTGCCGGTCAAACCAAACAGGTGAGTACATGGATTAATCCGCGCGAGGCATCCCAATTAATCAATTGGAGCAGCGATAATCCTTTGATTGCTTCCGTTTCGGCTACCGGATTGATTACCGCGAAAGGACTGGGAACTGCGACCATCACGGTTGCCGCTCAGGAATATCCTAATGTATCGGCTACTTTTACGGTGAATGTGGTCAATACAGATTTTGTAGTAGTTAATAACGTCTTGGTGGCTTATCTCGGAAGCAATGCGTATGTGGTGATTCCTGATAATTTAGGAATCAAAGAAATTGGAGATGCCGCTTTTCAAAATAATATTTTAATCAACTCCGTAATTATTCCGGAAGGAGTAACCAAGATTGGTAACAACACATTTTTTGGCTGTTCTAATCTGACTTCGGTAACTATGCCAAGTACGTTAGAAAGTATTGGAAGTAATGCTTTCATGCAATCCGGATTTACTTCCATAACTATCCCACGTTCAGTAAATTCTATTGGTATTAATGCTTTTGGTTATTGCTATAACCTTACTGCTATTAATGTAGATGCAACGAATCCAAATTTTTCTTCTATGGATGGCGTACTTTATAATAAAGACAAAACAACATTGTATCTTTACCCATTCGGTGGCAATCCTGTATTTGCAATACCCAATACGGTAACAGATATTGCGCAAAGCGCTTTTGAAGGATGTAATAATCTTACCTCTGTTACGATTCCTGCTTCAGTCTCAACTATCGAATTCGCTGCTTTCTGGAATTGTTCAGGGCTTACTTCAATAACATTACCTGCCTCAGTGGCATCAATGGGAGAAGGCGTTTTTACTGCTTGCAGCAGTTTGACCGATTTTACCGTTTACCGTTCCACTCCGTTAGCATTACCCGATTATTCTCCTTCTAATAATTATTTATTTGAATATGGATACGTTGATTTGTCCAAAGTAACCCTGCATGTCCCTGCAGGTACAACGTCGCTCTATCAAGTCGCGCCGGTTTGGAAAGACTTTGGAACAATTGTCGGCGATGTGGTTCTCGTCACCGGCGTGACGCTGAACCAACTGACCGCTACCTTGAATGTAGGCGCAACCTTGCAACTGACTGCAACAGTCGCTCCAAGCAATGCTACCGACAAAAACGTAACATGGAGCAGCAGTAACAATTCGATTGCCACAGTTTCTGCAACCGGCCTTGTTACAGCACTTTCAACTGGAAGCGCCACTATCACTGCAACAACCAATGGTGGAAACATCACAGCAACTGCAAGCATCACCGTAAGTGCGACCAACAAGCCGGGCGATATCAATGGTGACGGAAATGTTACACCTGCTGATGCGGGGCTTATTTTACAGCGTGTGGCAGGCAAAATAACGTTTACCTCCGCCCAGCAAATAGCAGCCGATGTAAATAATAGCGGAGATGTGACGCCGGCCGATGCAGGCCTTGTGTTGCAACGTGTGGCAGGAAAGATAGCGAAATTTCCTGTAGAACCTTAATGACAATTTAAATATAAAATTATTAAGCAAATATATCAATATTAATCAAATTAAATTAAAGTTATGAACAAATTTAGACGAAAATTAATGGCTATTACAGCCTTAGTGGGGTTGGCATTATGCTTTACGGCATTCAACGCCTTTGCCCAGAACACGGTACACACGGCAACAATCGTGCCCGACAAAACCTCTTATGTTCCCGGCGATCCGGTTGTTGTTGAAATAAAGATTGATGGTACGCAAAACATTCAGACGCTTGGGTACGATTTGAATTTTGACCCGGCAGTTTTTGAACTTGCATCACCGTATGTTGATGCTACGTGGCAAACTGCTTTTTTGATGCATTTTTTGGCAATGCCGGTTATTAACGATCCGTCAGCAGGGACTATTAAATTTGCTCATGCAGGTAATAGTGGAGTCGCTACCGGACAAGCCAACTTTGTAATCGGCAAATTTTTACTAAATGTCAAAGCCGGAGCAGCAGCAGGCTCAACATCATTCACATTGACTACCACAGAAACAATGGATTATGATCCCGGCGTCATCATTACAGGTGATGCAATGAACACTACTCCTGTATCTGTTACGATCAGCGTCCCCCTGACCGGCACAGCCACCATCGACAATACTGCGCCAAGGATTGGCGATGTGCTGAACGGCTCGCTTACAGGTGGTAACAATACGGGTACATTAAGTTATCAATGGAAAGCAGATGGCACAAATGTTGGGACAGGTTCGACCTACACCGTAGCATTAGCCGACCTCGGCAAAACAATTACGCTTGATATCACTTCAAGCGTGGAAACCGGCACACTCACAAGCGCCGGTACGGCAGCCGTTCTCAAGAAAGCGAATACGACCACACCGGCAGCGCCGACTGTTGCATCATTCGACCATACTTCGGTGACGCTGGATGCAATTGCCGGTTATGAATATTCGCGCGACAACTTTTCAACATCGCAGACAAGCAATGTATTTACCGGCCTGACGCCCAATACACCATACAGTTTTTGGCAGAGAGTAGCTGCAACCGCTGACACTGAACCATCGGCAGCAAGTGCCTCAACTTCTCAAACAACTGCGTCTCCGCCACCGAATGCATTGTCCGGCACAGGCACCATCAGTAACACTGCGCCAAAGATTGGTGATGTGCTGACCGGATCGCTTGCAGGCGGCAACAATACCGGAACGTTAAGTTACGAGTGGGTTGTGGGCGGCGTATCAACAGGCGCGGCGAGCACGACAAATACCTACACAGTGGATGTAAGCGACCTCGGCAAAACAATCACCCTTAAAATTACTTCAAGCGTGGAAACAGGCACGGTCACAAGTCCGGCAACCGCCGCAGTAATCAAGAAATCTGCCACAACGCCGGCAGCGCCTACTGTTGCATCAAAGGATGCCGTTTCCGTCACGCTGACAGCAGTTACAGGCTATGAATATTCAAAGGACGGCGCGGACTGGACGAATACAACCGGCGTTTTTACGGGTCTTTTGCCAAATACGTCGTACAGTTTCTACCAGCGGGTGGCTGAAACCTCGGATACTTATGCCTCAACGGCAAGCCCTGTGCTGAACGTCACAACAGACAAAGCCGCTTTGGGCGGTACGGTCGCCATCACAGGCAGCACAAAATTTGGACAAGTACTGACGGCTGATGTAGCCGGACTTACATCCTCCCCGTCTGTAACGCTCGGCGCACTGACCTATCAATGGATGCGCGGTGCAACCAATATCGGCACGAACAGCGCCACCTATCTGCTTGTTGCGGCTGATATCGGACAGACCATCACCGTAACCGTTTCAGCAGCCAACTGCACCGGCAACATCACCTCCAACGCAACAGCCGCAATAGACAAGGCCGATGGCCCCGCAGCTCCATCCGTGACAGGCTCTTATACCGGCGACGGCACAACGTTTACCTATACCGTTTCTCCGACCGGAGCACAGTATGAATATTCGAGCGACGGCTCAACATGGCAGGCAAGCAATGTCTTCACAGGATTCACAACTGCGTCTCCGGCGACTACATTCTATGCCCGCATCAAAGAGACCGCAACAGCCAATGCAGGCACAGCAGGTGATACAGGCCCGGTAACATTTGCCAAACTCACCCCGCCAACCACGCCAACGCTGGCTTACACGGTTGTGGACGATCCGGCTGACACTGGAAATCCGGCAGGTCAAAAAGACAAATTGATTACGATTACGCCGGTAGCAGGTGCAGAATACAGTTTTGACGGCGGTCTGAATTGGAGCGCAACAAACACATCCGGAGGAAACAGTTATCCGTATGGTACTGTAAATATCGCTATTCGCTATGCCACAACGGCTACCCATCTCGAATCTGCAGCAGCAACTGCAGCAGTAAACCTCGCCAACGCTGAACAACCGGCGCCTGCAGCATTTACACTGACATTTACGCCGAACGGCGACGGATTAACCTTTACCGCAACGATTCCGACAGTGACCGGCGGTGAATATTCATTCGATGGCGTCACGTTTAGCGCTGCAAATACGAAGATAGACTGTGCCGCTAACACATCCTATACAGGTTATGTGCGGCTTGCTGCAACGCCGGGCTTTAACGCAAGTCCTGTTACGAGCAATACGCAAACATCGCCTTTGCTAACAGTGGCAACTCCCGTCATCAGTCCCGCAGGCGGTAACTTTACCGGCAGCCAAACCGTAACCATCACCTGTACAACGTCGGGCGCAGCAATCTATTACACGACTGACGGTTCTACGCCTGCTGCTACAAGCACGCCGTACACCGCTGCATTCAACATCACCGCAACAACAACAGTTCGTGCGATAGCCATTGCGCCGGGGATGACGAACAGCGCCGTAGCCAGCGTAACCTATACACTCTCCACCGTTACGCCGCCCCCGACCGGAACAGCGCCCACCATTACCGGGCCAAGGTTCCTGACACTCCTGACAGATTATCAGGCAACTAAAACCGACGTTTACACCATCACAGGTTCTTCGCCTGTCACGGTCGTCAAAAAGTCGGGCGACGACAAGATTACGTGGAACAACACCACTAAAACGCTCGATATCGCCGCAGGACTGTCCGCAGGCTCATATACAGTGATACTGTCAGCCACCAACAGCATCGGAAGCGCAATGTTCACCTTTACGTTGACGGTCAAAGAACCTGTTTTCTGGATTGAACTTCCGGCGTCGTTTATCGGCGGCAAAGTTGAGGTTAATCCCCTTTACATTGCTGAAGCAGGCGAAACCGTCACGCTTACAGTCACTCCCAACGATGGTTACCAATTGGCATCCATCACGGTATATGACTACAACGACTCGACCATCGTCGTCCCGCTGACCCGTGCAGGCAACACGTATACTTTTACGATGCCCGCTCACCATATCCGCATCACGGCAGTCTTTAAGTCCACGTCCGTGAGTGTAGACGAAGTTTCGGCAGGCAGTCTGAAAGCATACGTGCAAAACGACGTACTGTATGTGAGAGGTTTGACACCGGGGACAACCTGCCGTGTCTACAACGTGCTTGGCGTCCTTATCTATCAGGGTGTTGCCGCTGGTGATGCAGAGACGCGTCATGCCATATCTCTACCGCATCGTGGCGTATACGTCGTAACCGACGGTAATAATGTGGTTAAGATAGCCAATTAGAATTTTGGTTAATAGATTTGAACCTTTAGGGGTTGGCAGTTAATAATTAACTGCCAACCCCTAATTATTTTTTTCGGATCGCTTTATATTGATTCAGGTCGGGTTGCCAGGTGGCGCGGATTTCTTTTTCAGAAAGCCCCTGTACGATTTAACTTTATTTAGAAACATTTTGGACTGCGCAGCTATATTGTTTTTTAGCGACATTGACGAAAAAAAGATTGAAAGTTAAGTGAAATTTGACACAGGAATTTTGTACAAGTACAGTTTTTTTTGTACTTTTGTGTTTGATTATAATAATTGGCAAAATGGCCTGTAAGCGTTCTTTTGAACTTGGTTTCGAGGGATATGTGTCATTTATTGCTAAAACCGTTTTGATGGACCATTATTCAAAAACATTGGGAGCGGTTCCGATAGGTGGACAGCGTATGATTATTGAAGAAAAACAAGCATTTGAGTTGGTAAGAAGATATTTTAACGATAATAAGAAGGATGAATGACTATGGGACTGATTAGAGAACCGGAGGGTGTCGATTTTATAATTGAACCTCACGAAGTTACAGAAGAAGAACATTTGCAA
>Ga0209629_10001313_pt1 | contig 15522 bp, 9 predicted proteins | sample TergutCu122P5_FD_187286 | JGI IMG/M metagenome (GOLD analysis project Ga0209629, IMG submission 187286) | Cubitermes ugandensis P5 segment gut microbial communities from Kakamega Forest, Kenya - Cu122 P5 (SPAdes) (version 2) | ecosystem: Host-associated > Arthropoda: Insects > Digestive system >...
GACATTTTGTGGAGGAAAAACTGGAGATTTTGCAACATGTCCCAAAAAGATTAGCAGATATATTTATTGACTAAATACTTGAAGTATGGTCATTGGGTTGTGGTACTTGCATCCTATATATAGGATTGGGGGTGGCTAAAGTTTAAAGAGTCGCTGATGTTCAAAGGTACTAAATGACATATTTGATTAAAATGTACAGATTTTATTTAAGGCATCATGATATTTAATTAAATATGTAAGAAAAACCTTCTGACTATGTAGTGTCGGATCTGTATTGTGGTTGGTTTTGTAACAGTGGGTTTCTGTGTACAATTGTAGAATTCCATTTGTGCAAAATGACTGTCGCAACAAATGAGGTATACAAAAATCACGTAGAACATACATGAAAAGTAGCTTTAAAAAAATTGAAGTATAGCTTTCCATTCTTATTTCACGTAACAGTAATAAAAATTGTGTCAGTATCTTTGTAAATTGTGAGATTTGAGCTTCTCACAGTGGTGCTGCTGGAAATTTCAAGTCTTGTGGATGTTATGCTATGTCAGCTGGTAACTATTCAGCATGGCACATCATCTCAGGAGACTTGAGTTTTGGCCCTGTACATTTTTGTGGTAATCAGAGTTGTGTTGTGTTAAGACACTGTAAATGTACGGAAACATATTTGTTGTAGACTTTTCATGTGTCTAATCTTCGTTGGCAGTCAGATTATATGTTTCTACCCCACAGGTTTCTTCATAAATTCAAAAACATAATCTGATAACAGTGACCTTGAATGAGTGGTAGCATTCATACATACATACATATGTGTGTGTGTGTGTGTGTATATATATATATATATATATATATATATATACATACATACTCTCTTTTGTCAGCATTGGAAATGGCCCTTTCTTATATGTTCCATATCTGCGCATTAAGTAGTTTCACTTTTGCAATATGGGCAGTTGCTATATTGTACCAGTATTCTTGTAAACACCCTGATGATGGTCACAAATGCAACCAGAATGTCTGTGTGAATTGTAATATATGATAAAGCATAGTTTATCAGTTTGTATTTGTTGGTTGACTATGTAAGTGCCCTGTCTTAGTTTTCATGGTTGTGACTGACGATTAATGTCTTCTGGTATGTGGCACCTAGTAGCCTGGAAGCTTGTTACAAGTTTAGAAAATGTGCATTACATCCAAGAAAGCAGTGGTCTAAATCCATTTAATCTTGATAACTATTTTGCAATGAATTTTACGTTCATGTGACTGTGCATCATAACAAATTTCTTTGTAATAAAACCAACTAGATGTACTAATTTCACAAATTTATTTAGTCATGAAACTCTACATGTTTCGGACAGTTTGTCTGTCCATCATCAGGAGTTTATTCACTGTACGTACACTCAGCAGTGGTATACGAGTATGTCATACAGGTTTGTAGATAGCTTTTGAGCAGGACCAGGATAGAACTGCAGTCCCATCCTGATCCTGCTCGAAAGCTGTCTACAAACCTGTATGACATATACCATTGCTGAGTGTACAGTGAATAAACTCCTGATGATGGACAGACGAACTGTCCGAAACATGTAGAGTTTCATGACCAAATAAATTTGTGAAATTAGTGCATCTCTTTGGTTTTACAAAGAAAAATGTTTTGCATTGATTTCTCTTTGCAGGATCCGTAATGTCAGGCTGGATTCCAGTGTTTGACACAATGCATGGAATTCGTGGTGAAGTAAACATTATTGTGAAAGTGGAACTGTTCTCAGATTTCAACAAGTTTCGCCAGTCTTCGTGTGGTGTACAATTATTTTGCTGTGAGTAGAATGTTTCAAGTTCTAAGATTGTTTTCCATATTCTGCAAACAAAAGATGATATCAAGAGCTGGGCATGTTCTGTCATAATAAATTGTTCTATGTCATTACTGTTAGGTTGCACTTGTATGAAACATAGTTTGTGGTATATTACAAATCAAGTTACATTCCATCATATTATGAAAAACATAGGTCTTCCTATTAATAAGCTCACTGAATCTAATTAAATTCTGTGTGTTTCCTGAATTAGGTTTTCAATGGACCTTTAAAAAGAACTTTTAAAAGGGAAAGCTTCATGTAGGGGCAGTATACAAATTAGGTATATGACTAAAGTGTACCGTGGACGGTAATGATTGTGTATGGTACTGTTCACCCATCAAGAAATGAATAATGGTTGTAAAGCCTTTGCAGTGTATTAAATGTGAAAGTCTTGTATATAAAAAAAAAGTGAACTTCTAAAGTGAGAAAATGTTTTTAATGGACACTCTACATGCAGGAAAATTGAACATTATTATTGTTATAGGAGTTTTGACAGGACTTCATACCCAGGAATATCTTATGTGGGAAGCACTGTATATTGCCGTAGGAGTGTGTGAGTCTTCATCCTGGGATCTGTAAAATTGGAGGAATTGAAATTTAGTGTAACAGCATAATAATGCTGTCAGTGAAAATTTAGTTAGTATAATTAAAATATTTTTGTTGATCATTCTAGACCTTCCTTTTCTAGTAATCATGTGAATGAAAGTATGTGTGTTATTTCAAACGAGTTATTTATCTTGAAAGGTCAAGGATGAGTAAGTTGCAGAATTCACAGTGGAGGTGCTCCTATACTTATGAATGGTTAAGTGCCAGGTGTCTGGTCATAAATTGGTTTGTACACAAATCCATCTTTACTCCTGTTATTACCAGGCACATAAAAACAAAAATTAAAAGCTTGCAGAGAACACCTGTCTTATAGTACAACTTAGAGTACAGTAGAGTGCAGTATACGAGGTGCGGGCCAGAACTTCTTTTGACAGGAACAATGTGACAATTTTAGGCAAAGCTTAGTAATGGATCAGTTGTGTCCCCTTCATGTAGTTGACTTTGGAGTTTATGCACTGGGCCGAGCACCTCCCCCACTGACAGAAGAATCTCTGGAATTCCCTTTACATAATGCTGTCCAGAAACAGCTGTGATTCAGCTTGAATTGCATGATATTCTTGAATCTTTGTCCCTTTAACTGGATTTGTATCTTTGGAAACAGGAAGATTTTGGAGAAAAAGTGTCTGTCCTATATGGCCATGATCCTTGTACATAAAAAGTCTGTTTTGTTTCTGTTCATCATCAGTAAATGGGGCAAAATTTTACAGCATTTCACTTTATGCTGAAATCTTCGGTTAAAGGTTGTTGGCATGTGCTTTATGCAGGTCTGGAATGTAAGGGACATTAATCATATAATGTCTGTCTTTGTAGATGGTTGATGCACTTTTTCAAAGTTTCATCAGTTTGACATGATGATTTGTGACTTGAATGTGCAGGATTTTCTAAATTCTTGCTGCTATTGAAACATGAGTACCATTCACAGGTTTGTGTTCTACTTACGGCATCATTGTGAAAGGATTCTCAAAGCATTTCGTAAGTCTCAGAACCTGGTTTCTCAATGTTAAAACAAAACTTGGTGCAAAATTTCTGTTTCTTAATGTCTTCAATTTCACTGGGTTAAAACTACTGCGGAGTGCACTCAACACAGACACATTTAACTGTCAGTTGCTCAGAAGTGTAACATTTTGTTGCAGCAGTGGTCTTGATGGTAATTTACAATCACTCGATCCAGTGGCACCTAGCTGAGATAGCTGCCTTATATCCATTTAGTGCTGCACATGACCAGTCCAGAAACTTGTGGCTCACACCTCATATCCTTTCTTGTACTAGTCACTTATGATTGGGGGGCATGGAGAATAGATTTAAAAGTAGTATAATCTTCTGCAGATGTAGATTCCTGTGGTTCTTGATGTTCTGCAGACGTAGATGCTGATTCCCTTTGGTGCCTTTGTTTCTTCTCTGCCCTCTTGCAAAACTTCACTTGAGACTTCCACACAATTACTTTCTTCCTTTAACAAGCAGTAGCATTGTGAAAACTCCCAAGACCTAAATAAACTTTTCAGTGTTTTAGTCCTGAGACTTGGAACAGACCATTGCCTTCTCTACCATACCGAAACTTCCAGTCATCTGCTTTGTGTTGAACCTTCAGGGTCGCTCTCCTATTCCTCTCAGTGGTCTCATTCTACCTCTTGTATGACTCCAGCAAATCCTTGTCAGTCAACTTGTGAGTGTTACATTTCAGCTATTCCTGGAAATCTTCTGACAAAGCCAATGCATTTACCTGAGTGTATCCACCAGATCACTGAGTCTTTAGCTTTCTCATATTCTTGGAAGTCATGGGAGATCTCGGGACTGAGTTGCTTCCACACACCATATATTTTGGAAGCTATGGTCCTACACAAGGAAGCATCAATGTTCTGTAGTGTCTTGTGAATGTCATAGTCCTTCAAGAACTGTCTGTACATCATTACACACTACCCTTCTGTAGCTGTCACAGTCTGTCTGAATGTTCTTCGCAGGAGGCAGTGTCTTTTGCAAGTAGCTACTAAACTTCATCTGTAAGTTGCATGACAGGAGTGATGCTGGAGGGCAAGTACACCACCTGGATGTTGGCTTTGTAATCATCCAGGGAAGTTGGATGACCAGGGGCATTATCTATATAACCAGTAGGATCTTGAAGGGTAGGTTGTGTGTATTTTTCCACTTCAGGTACAAAGTGATGGAGACCCAATCTGTGAAGATGGGCTGGGACTTGGGGGTTATACCACATGACAAGACAGTAATGCTTTGGCAGTTTTCTTGAGGGTCCTTGGGGTTTCAGCATGATAAATTAACAGGGATATCAGTTTGCAGTTCACAGCAACATTTCCACTAAGGAGGAATGCAAACCTGTCTTTTGAAACTTTGAAACTTCACATATTCTTCTCCCCTTTTGGCAATACATGACCAATCTGGCATTTTCTTCCAAAATAATCATGTGTCGTTGACATTAAATGTGTACTGTGGCAGGGAATGCACTTCATTGATGATTTTTAACAGAGCCTTATGGAATCATTATATCAGCACTGACAGTATAACCACTCATTCTGTTATGCAGGTACATATGAGCATTAAATCTGTGAACCAACCATGACTTGCAGTACATGTTGCATCATCAATATCTCACCTTGTTTGGTTTTTGATCTTCAAGAAGACTTGAGACCTTCTCTGGAATAACCTAAGGCTTATTGACATGTGACAGTGATGCCAGTTCTCCAGCCACACTGGCATCAGTTGCTCTGTACCTTCAATCATTGTTCTTTTTTTCATATTAATAATCATGGACTGTGTTGACACAGAACTGTTACCATGTGCCATAATTTGCTCCTTATTCTTCACACTGTCCCAACATTTTAACAGTGTATTCCAAAAGCACATGTGACGTTTATCATTTGGTCAACTCTTTCACAATTCTTTATAATGTCCACTTTAGTTTCCATCATAATATTGCGTCTTTTCTTACTGCTGCCTTCAACACTTTCACCACTTTTATGCTTGTGAGACATGTTGGGGGTTGATAATGTTCATGAGAGGCACAGAGAACATTGTAGTGAACCACATGATGATGACACAACAGACAACAGCAGTGGCTCAGGCAGAAATGCTGGTATCACTGGCCCAAATTTTTCCAAAAATGTAGCATCTACCACCAAATTCTACATGGCAGGAACGTGACATGAGGGAAGTGTTAAAGGGAGGACCCACAATTCTGGAGTGACCTGTGAACTTCACTGTTACATTGTGCTTTCTGCTTGGGAACTGATACATGTCCTTGTACGTAAGGGAAAAACTGCTATAATTGTACTGAAAGTGTGATGTGCCATCATATAAAATTTAGTCCCCAGACAGCCAGGTGCCCAGGATTTGTGCATGCCTGCTGCGAATTTTGGCCATTGACACCAGACAGCCACCACTGTTGAATCTGTTGCATGGCAGTTAACTTAGATATTTTGGTCTGAACACACATACTTAAGGACAACTATGTATGTCTAAAAGTGTGTAAGTCGAATGTTCCCCAGTAGTGGAGCACTTGTGTTTGGATTCACATTTGCCTGTCGTCATCATATTTAGAAGTGACGTTAGTTGAGAGGTCTATCTATTAAATACAGCTAGTTATCTTGCTGCACTTGTTGGAAAATATTACAGTCATTGGCTGATTTTTGAGTTAGCCATAGCATTTTGCTCCATTGGGTTATCCTCTTTCCAGAATAAATGATTCATTTAAAAGTGAAGATGGAACAGCTGAGTTAGTGTTATTACTTTTAACCTCCATTGAAGATCTGTCAGTGATACAGATATCACTTAAATTTCATGGAGATATATTTCAGACAGGTGGAACTAAAGTCATACCTTTGCAGCCCCAGTTATTCCTCAAGGTTACCATGCTCAAGTTGTTCATGGGTTTGTGGAGGAACTAGTTGTCAATGATGATCCAGAGTACCAGTGGATAGACAAGATCCGGACACCACGGGCATCCAATGAGGCCAGACAAACTCTTTTCTTTAAATTGTCTGGAGAGGTACAACGTAAAATTGGACTGAAGGCATTAGACTTAGGAGGAAATGCTGTGATTGGGTAAGCTTCTTTGTGAACATTAATAATCACTGTAACACTTCCATTTCATAAAAAAAATGTAGTAAAATATAGTGTAGTTAAATAGAAACAAATAAATAAAAACAGATTAAATATAAGATATAAATTAAATTATTCAAGGAAAGCCATAGGAATTAAAGAGAATCCTGCTTTTTGTAAAATGATTCCTTTCCAAGAATATATAAGGCACATGCATGTGTGTGTGGTGTGTTAAAACTGTGGTGTTTATAGTAAGGCTGTTATTTGAATCAGCTATCTGATAAGGTGCAACTGGAAGATCTGATGTCACAAAAACATAAAAACTTGCTGTTGTATCCTGTTTTGAGCCACCCATTTAACCCTTCAGTGTCAGAATTAAATTCATCGATTTAAGGGGGTGTGGAGGGAATATTCTGATGAATATTGTCGGACAGCAGTACTTTCTTATGCTGTTCTAATTCCCTTTGCTGTTTGGATTCTCCATAATAAAAAATCAAGCATGCTAGGTATAAATAAAGATTTTTTAACACTGCTTGCTCAAAACAGGCAGGTGCTGCTCTTATTGCTCCAGTTCAACTCTCAGAGTGCAGCATCTAACAGAGTTCTTCCTTCAAATTAAATAATATAGGAGAAACATGTGATCTGAAGCAGCATATGAGAGTGAAATATTATGTGAGGCACAACATGGTATCTTCCAGGTCTCATGTAATATTACATCACCATGGCATTTCTAGCTATGATTTCTACAGAAAACTCTGCATTTGGTTCATTTATATATATATCATATTGTAGCTGTAGAGGTATATTGTGAAATCAGTTGTGTTGAATATTCATGCCATGAAATTAAAAAGGTTTTAAGAAACAACTTGATTGATGTTATTGGCAAAGTACTATGCTGCAGTGCTGACCAAAACATAGGTACTGCTTTACTTTGTAAGGACACCTGCCATATGGTATGGCTGTCATCCACTAATGCTCACACATTCACAAACCAGAATGATATGTAAAGTAGATTTTCACAAAATGTGCTTCACTGGAACCTCTTGTCATCAGTTTGCTGTCTAGAATTTCACACAGAAGCTGCAACTGTGGAGCATGTTCCCCATGTTATATTATAAAAAGTACCTTAGAAATGCTAAGAAAGTGGTCATTAAAACATAACTGCATGCAACTTTGTGTTTAATTTGTATTTTCCAAAAGTTATGCTTAATATAAAATACATGGTCATTTTAACAACGTGGTTTGTGTTCATTAATTGCTAAATATCATCTCTTGTGAGGATGTTAGCTACCAGTCTTTTGTTCTGAATGGCAGGTACAATCAGTGTTTTGACTTGGAAGGAGAATCTGGTATTGTAGTGCGAGGGATTGGTACAGCTGTCACGTTAACAAAACTGCAAGAAGTTTCATCCCAGCCTCCACTTCCCCTTGATATAACAGCAGTGGATGAGTAAGTGCAGTTCTAAAGTTTTATATGCAGATATTTCTGTTTTTGATCATTCTTATCAGTGCATCTTATTGCAGAATTCAGATAAGCTAGCTTAAATATTTTATGTGTTTATATTGACATCTGATTAAACTTGAAGATATGCACTTGAAAGCTTCAGTAAGGCTGTAAGATCTGACATGATAGTTTAAACTTAGTGAATGTTGAGTTCGTTACTATAACATTGATGCTGTAGGTTGTATTTGGCAGGTGTTCAGTTTGAATCTTGGCTTGGCCATTGGCTATTCTGAAAGGTTTCTGTGGCATTCCACAGCCTCTCCTTGCAGATTTTGTGATAGCTTCTTGAAATTGGTTACATCCACATCTGTAATCAGTTCCTCTTTCATTCATTGCTGTGTAACTTCTGTTGTTGAATCAGAAGTGTCAGATAACCTGGGACTTTATCACTTTACATCAGCACAACAATATGTGGAGTAAGCAGTGTTTCACTTCTCTGCAGTGAATTTAATTCTTTTTAGTGTTTGAGGGTCAATATTTGTCATTAGTGTTATGGGTAATGTTTTATCATTAAAATTTAATCTTAATTGTATTTAAAGATTCAGTTTGTACTACACAGTAAACATACTCTATGTTATGAAAACCAGTCAGTTAATGTTGTGTAAGGAAGTAGTCAGTGTTTGTTCTGGTATACACAAAAACACTCTGTGGGCAGAATGTAGAATTTTTGAATGTTACGTGTGTCATCTGGTGACAGAGGAAAGAAAATCATGTGCCTGGTACGCATTCTGAAAGTGATATTTTGTTGTCAGTGTGAGTTGTCATCAGACTTAGGATAGATGTCATAGTTTGGACAAGTTACCAGTGAATAAAGTAACACAGACAGAGTACTGAATGTAGGAAGGGTTTGTGTTAGCTGTTCTTTAACCTAGGTTACTTTGAGATGTTTTTGAATTATTAAAGAGAGACAACCCATCAGTGAAGTGGAACAGATTTAATTCCAAGATAACACTGAGTGTTCATTGTGCTGGTTAATCTGAATTGTGGATGCCATGAATTGCTAAATATTTTTTTTTTCTGTTGACATACTGAATATTTATTCTCCATAAACTTTAATATTTTGGTCCAACTATGTCATGGATTGACTTGAAGTTATTCTGCAGTTACTTGAGAGTTAGGAATTTGAAACTGCTGCATTTCTGCACGTAGAATGTTAACTAAATGTCATAATGAAGCTGTAAACAGCAATAATGTTTGTACATTTTTCTCTAAAGATCATGTCATTAATCTCTGTCTCCATGGCTCTGATATGCTATGCTCTGTCCTTTTGATGCCATGCTCCATTATCAATACAAATTTTTCTGCTATTATCAACAACTGTAACATCAGTATTGATGTCATAAAATCAGAATGTGTGACAGTGGGTCATGGTATGATATTGTTATATAAAAACCCCTCTGGGTAGTGTTACCCATTTCTTACCCTGTTTCTGTCTGTCTTAGGTCTATTGAGGCAGGGTCATTTGATTTATTTATGTAGGGGATTTCTTCGAAGTACATTCTGCATTTTCTGTAACTGGTGTGGTTAGAAACGTCCTGGTGATCACCCATTCATTGATGTGTCCGTTTGATACCATAGTTTACCCCTAACACAGTGGCTGTCTAACATCCTTGTCCAATGTTGGGCCTAAGAATGTGTGTGTGTGTTTGGAACATTGCTTCTGTTTCTTACATATTGTCGTATGTGGTATTGAGGCACAGGACTAACTTTTTTACAGTGTGGTATGAGTTTTATGATGTAATACAAATAGTACTGCTCTTGAACATTTTGAGGTTTTTCACAGCAGTGTAAGTGGGGAGACTGGTCCTTGTAACCCCTGAGAAGGAGCCTATGTTCCCTTTAAATGTCAGTAAGAACTTGCCCAGTGATGCAGCTTTATATCCTGCAAAATGGGAATCCTCAGGTTTGCTGTTCTTTGCAGTCCTATGAGATTTTTTTCTGAGTATTCTATCTATAGAAACAAATGTTCATACAGTACAAATTTATATTAATAAAGAAATTAATTATTGAAACAGTACTTGAAGCACCTACTATATAGGTCACTTATTAAGTAATGATAATTTATTACAGTGATTGAGAACAATACCATTTGTGTCACTAATAATTCCTAATTAAAACAACACACTTTAACAACGAAGAAAGGAAACCAGCAATGGAAGATATCACACTTATAAGAGAACAAAAATGTTAATTGTAACCAATATAAATGGTTAGGGAAATTTTAGATGTAAAAACAACTCTTTGCAACTTGATATAGAAGCAAGATTAAGGCAATTTTTACTGTAAATACCCTTGTCAGGAATTGAAGATAACTAACTAAAAGTCAATACATGTTACCAGAGCTAATGTCACAAGTTATTTGATGATGATGATGAAAGTCATGTTGACAGTGTTTAAATTCTGCCTATTAATATAGGTAGATAACACAAGGGGATTCCAAACATTAACATCCAAATTATGGAAATATGTCATCAGTGTTTTTTCTTAAAAAAGCATAGGTAAAGCTATAGCTATCCCATTACAGGCCTGGCAAGCCTATTAGGTCTGCAGGAGGTTGAGGCTTACAGATTTTATAGACAGTTGGCCCATGAAGATGGCAAGGTTGTCTTCCCTATGCAATGGCCTCCTTTACCCCCATGAGATACGCCTGGTACTCATTGCTGTTGAAGTGGGCTGAGTCGACCCCAGGGTCATAGTGCATCCGAGAGGTTTAAATCATTGAAAAATCTCAGTGACTCCATTGGGAACTGTACCTGCGGTCTTCTGGTTTGTAGCATAGTGCCTCAATCAACTGCACTACTGCATACCCTATTGTTTCTTAGTATTGAGGAAGGAAGTTAGAGGGGTTGCTCAGAAAGTAACGCACCTCTCTATTTTTCTGCACCAAAGTGTACTGAAGAGAAGTGGAACTTGTTCATGAAACTAGCAGACATATGGGTTGTAAGTGAGGCGCTTTTGCTCATAACCCCATTCCATCGAATCACGTAAGCAACTGAGAGAGCAGATTTGTGTACCCATTGATACAGAAAGTGATCTGCGAAATGGAGCCACTTCTCCATTCCTTGAATATGTTTTTCTACAAATGTGGGGCACAGATGGGATTGGTAACATCTTAAGAAGTGACAGTTGGAAGGAGCAAGATCAGGTCTGAATGAATCTGAAGGTGATCATGTCAGGGTCACCAATGCGGAAGTACTGCAGGGTTGCTTGGAATGACAACTGCAGCACTCCAACAATAACAGTATTTATTGAGTGTGATCTCATGTACAGTGAGTTGAGAAGCTGAGCATGGCTCAGTAGTCAGGATCGGTAGATGTCACTGGGCCTTCCCCAGCGTTGCTGGTGGCAGTCGGAGATATGCAGTGTGTTGTGGCGGCTGGTGCAGGCGCAGGGCTGTGTGCTGCTGGAAAGCGAGTTCTGCTCAGCGGTGTAGTGCCCGGTCCATGAGGCATCGTGGCCGGGCAGTCCGGCGTTGTTTCTTCCTTCTTGATATGTATCTCTTGATGTGGCAAGTGTTGAATTGAATGAACGAATGCTTGAATGAAGTCCGGGTTGTAAGGTGGCCTCTTTTTATCCCGAACTCAGCTGGTCGGCTTGCCCCTGCCATTGGATAGCTTGTGTAGCTGGCTTAATGAGCAGGCGTGGCTTGCTTACTGACTCCCGCTAGTTGGGGCCCTGAAAAGGGCTGCATGGCTAGCGGGAAGACAGATGGAGTGTGCGAGAGAGTTGAATAGTGGGGAGATGCGCTGACATGTGGGTGTCCCCACAGATCCATGGCAACAGGGATTTTGACATTGTTACAGTATAATGACTGCAGAATAACTGATGATTGTTTTAAACTTGTTCCATTTTTTCTTGTTCAAGTATTGATGTTTTTAGTGTATTTGGGAATGTCTTTTCTATTTGCATTTTATGATTTTAAAGTGAGATATTCCACTCCAAGTTCTGTGTAGGATTCATTATCATTGCCCAGATAATAGCATTTAATGCTCACATTTATTTTTCTTCAGCAGTGAAAGCTGTACTAATAAACACGAGAGGCAGAATTCAGGGTTAGAATTTTCATGTAATGATGTTTGCATTATGCCCTTATGCCTGCTCTGGCAGTTTTATATTTAGCCATGTTCCATTGCTGTATTAGGTACTGGGTACTGCCAACAGCACATAAATGCTTACAGTTGGTTGTTTAGTCAGTTTATATCCCTACCACCATTCCACTACTTGTTTACAAGCAGAGATGAAATGACTGAACTTTCATCAGAAGTATCTGCAATGCATCTGTCTGCTGTATATGCTCAGGCACATTGTATTTTATTGCAAAGGAACAATGTGTAGTGTAGTAAATGAAATTGTATTTTAAAGGACAGAGTGTTGCAATTTATAGTAGTTTTCTTCTTACATGTAGCCGTGGCATGTTAAACATGTAGCAGGATAGTGTAGGGTTTGCAGGGGCATTCCAGACCACACCCAGTCACATTTAGAAACGGGCCTTGCAGCCTGTTCCTATGTTATCGTGGTTCACATCACATGCCTCATCAGTGTGGTGTCTGAGGAACTGGGTCAAATTCAGACCTACTTTGGCAGCAATCCCCTCTCTCCCATATTCTTACATGACTAGTTAGCATAGAAAAACTAGACACACTGTTATTGTTATGTGGGAACCTGGCAGAACAGTTAGTCTGTCAGTTCTGGGCAGCACACAGCAGGTACACTACCACCAGTAGTACAGAAGAAGTCTGTGGAGCTAAAGATCTTATGGTTTTTGGCAACTATTCTGGTTGTCAAGGAAACTACACTGCTCTACTAGTTGTGTGAGGTGGATTAGTGGTGTTAGGATAGGCAAGATCAGAGAGGATGAATGGAACAGGGTAATTCAGTTCCTCGCAGAGAAGTAGAGACCCTAAACACTTATGTGTTATACACTAACATTGTTTAGAGTTAATCACTTTCATTAGCCAACTAATGCATTCAATTGTTTAGAGTTGTTATTTTCATTTATGCACTTTGTGAATAGCTTTTATAAGGGAGTATATAGCAATTCTATACTAATCCTGTAACCAAGGGCATTTTACTGGCAAGGTACCAGCCATCCTAAAAAAAAGTAAAAAAGCAAAGTTCATCCTGTAAGAGGCCATGTAGGCCCAGAGGGGGAGTAGTGGTATAGCTATACTCTTTCTTTAAACTCGGCAATAGATGGGGTGGATGGCGAACGCCACGGCCTGGCCACTTTACGCCTGGCAGAGAGACCCGGTACCTGTTGTATAGGAAGGTGGGTGGGCCCCAGGGCTGGTCTGGACCGGTGCAGAAAATGTTGTCCCCACCAGGATTGGATTGCCAGTCCATCCAACCTGTAGCTAGTTGCTGTACCAACTACACCATTGCAGCCCACCAATGATCGTAAATGAGGTTATTTGTGGTTTTCCTCATTTCCTCCAAGGAAATGCCATGGTAATTTTTTCCATTTCCTTGTGATCACATCCTTTCCAGTTTATCATTTTGTCACTTGTCCCGCCATCAGGGCTGTTGTCAGATAGTGGCAGCATTGTAAAATAAACCACAGAAAAGGCCTTTTTGGTGGTTGTGCTTGATGGTAGCAGTTACCAAGTTCTCTTTAATGATGCTGAACTTGGGACGACCATGAACCACACCAAGCTGTGTGGAGAGGCACAATTTACAGCCCATGGTCAGGCTGACAGTGGCTCCTTTTCTTCTTTGCAGTGACTCCTGCTGGCTGGTACTGCAACATTTTTCTTTTTGTGGTGATGGGTTGAGATATGGAAATATGTAACTTACGTGTGCAGTTGTTTGCAAAGACATTATGCCTACAGTACAAAGTGAGGCACTCAGTATGTCAGTAACTTCAGCAGCTTCACTGTGCTGTTGAACTTGTATCTTTCTCAAGACTTTTACTTATTACTACGGTTTAATACAGAACACTTTGTTATTTGTTGCTCTGATTGCTTGCCATTGTTAATGCTTAATAAAATCAGCATTAACTGTTCATAACAATACATACATAGTATTGTAATGATGGAGTTCAAAATCTGAGTCTGTGGACAGTCATGTGTAGCTTGCTGGACAGTGTGTGTGAGAACATTCGGCACTGAACAGCCTAGAAACGTATTGTTACATTTCGTGATCAAGGCAATGGCGAACTGAAACGGGGTGGGAGGGAATACATTCTTAAAGCAGGACATAAACTCTTTGAACAAATAAGTAAACTTTGGGTAATTTCAGGCTTCCACGGTGTTGTAAATGAGTTATTTATTCTTCTGGGATGTTACACTGCTTACTGTTCCAGAGGAACAAAGACCTCAAGTAAACTTTTGATTGAAGTCTCAGATCTTGTGAAATATGATGCAGTTTCATTTGGTACCATCTTTATCTGCGAATAAGACAAGAACTACAACATGTTCTGTGGGGAAATTTTTTGTAATAATTTAAGTTTGTGAAGGGGTGAGGGGGTATCAGGTAAGTATGGTAAATGGTTGGTGAATTGAGGAGGAGCTTACTGCCTCCAAGATCTATAAACAGACTACTGTGGACTATTTACCAGTTGACATGGTGTGATATAACAAAAAGCATGGATCTTCAATCAGCACTGCTGTCAGAACCTCAGATCTCACAAACTCTGAATCACTTTTACCATTGTCTTGTAAAAGAAACTTAGTTTTATTTCAGTTCTTTGTCATAAAAGCAGAAACCGTGAGAGCTTATGACTGTGCGTGTAGTTTTTTAAATGGTGGACATGCCATAGTGTAGAATCCTGATTTAAGGTTTCTGATCTGATTGTTTCATGCATTTTGCATTTTTTGTGGTTTTTAGCCAAAGCCCCATGTGAATAATGTATAATTTTCCCCAGTTAGAGTTTCTTATTTTAGTGTATTACTCACATTTAGTGAATGAAGATCCAGTTCTTACATGAACTCTACCTGTTGGTGTGGTACTGTATTTACATTCTGTTGCTGTTTGGTCAGAGAGACATTAGGTAAATGTGTCATTATCATTGACAAAATGCATGTGGGCATAGTGAGTTGGAGCAATGTGCCAATGTTACATGTCTTTTGTGTACTTTGTTTATCTCCACACATAATTTTCGTATTACATGTAGTTCATATTTGAGAGAAGATTTTCTTATGTTGAAATTCATATATAAAATGATGTATTTACATAATTTCTGTGCCCATATTGTGAATCTGTTGCTGTTAAAATTAGAACAAACATGGGAACAAAAGAAAAGCTGATTGTCAATATCAAATTATGTGTGCTTGTCCAAGGGGAAGATAATGCGAATATGTAGTGCACAGAAATGGCTGTCATGGACCTGCACTGTTTTTTCAGTACAGCCTGGCTATCGAATGACGAAATAAGGGAAGGATAAATGAAATGTGTGCATGATAAAAAAAAAGTACAAAAAAGGAAGAATGTGAAACTTGCAGAACATGTATAAAAGGAGAAAAGTGAAGTGGTTGCAGCAAGTGATATGTGATAAAGTGCCCAGCAATGGACCTGTCTCTTGTGAGAA